>Ga0126339_10003262_pt1 | contig 11784 bp, 10 predicted proteins | sample OrbTmetagenome_2_FD_92532 | JGI IMG/M metagenome (GOLD analysis project Ga0126339, IMG submission 92532) | Coral microbial communities from Petempiche,Puerto Morelos, Mexico - Orbicella T R C metagenome | ecosystem: Host-associated > Invertebrates > Cnidaria > Coral | place: Petempiche,Puerto...
AATGGAGGTAGAAAAGACAAAACGGAGGTCACGGTCAGGTGTAGTGGCAAACGACCCTAACTTTTGCTTCCTATTTGTGGTTTTGGTTGGTTTGCGCCGACTTGGGGGTGGGGGGGGGGGGGGGCGGGGGGGGTGGGGGGGGGGGGGGGGGGGGGGGGGGGGGGTTTGTTTTACTTGCCCTACCGGCTTTTCTTCTCTCTGTGATTCTTTCTTTTTATACCCAAAATAAGGGGTAGAGGTGGGGGGCTCCCCTAGATCCACCACTGTATCAACCTTTTCTGACGTTCTCCGCATAGAAATTATTTTAAGAGGTTTATTGCTCTCGTCTAGAACTTTTTAATGTTGATTTTGCAGGGGAATTTGTTCAACAGACGATTTGGTGAAAAATCGTATTCAACCTCTAATATCCCCATTGGCCGAGGGATATGCAGAACTTTACAAGGAACAGAAAAACTTTGGCACGTTGAAGAAATGTGGCAAGGAAGAATTTTTCGGTCTTCGTGACTTTTACAGGTGCAACATTGTATCCGTGCCGTTATCTTTTTATGCTATTTATTATCACTCACTGTTTCTCAGTTGTTCAGTGATTCACTTGTTTTTCTGTGTTTTATAAGCCTTATCAAAATGGTGTACTCTATCGTTGCCAAATCTGGCGAAAGACCTCGTTGGCACCAACTGGAACACGCTATCAAGAGGAACTTTGGTGGCCTAGTTGAAGGAGAGCCTGTAGAGATATTCAAACGCCACTATCGGGGACCAGATGTGAGTTTACCTTATGTTGTCGTCCACAGAGATGGGTTTAAAGAAACCTTCGCGAGGCATTACGTCATACGGTTTCCGCGGCTATCGCGGTTGCCAAGTCGTTGACTAATCTGCTCTCTTTCAAAGCAAAACATAGTTCTACCTGTACTCCATTTCTAGCATACAGCATTAGAAATATCCGTGACTTCACTTCGTGATCTCAAACCAAATGTAGGTTAGGTAGTTTGGTTTGTCGATAGAATAGCATCCAGGCAGTTTGATTTTTGTAAGGCCAAGGTTTATTTGATTTACTGATGATTTATTTGATTGGAGTATGGTTAACAATTCAGAGTTCTATTGATTTCTTTAAAAAAAAACTTTACCTTATTAGGAGGAAGATTTTGCAGAAACCTCTACAACAATAAGATTAATCGAGGCAAGTCTTGGAAGGGAAGATGTTGCAGACCGCAGCAATTTCAGGTTATTCTTGAAATTCTTTTCATTTCATTTTGACGTAATATATCAAACACGAAAGACCGTGTTTGATCACATTTCCAAACACAGAGAGAAGAGTTTAAAATACGACGCGTCGCGGAGTATTTTTTGTTGAACTTCGTGGTATTTGGAAACGTTAAATACGCCCCTGCTCGAAGCATTTGGAAATGTGGTCATATACTATCTTGAGCGTTTGACATATCTTTTCAATCGAAACTTAAACTAATGACAAAACAGAGAAAAAATTGTAAAAATGTGCAGTAGTGATGGCAACTGCTGTTGATGGTTAATTTAACTGATGTCTTACTTTGTGCAGCGAGAACCGTTACCTTTTGATACTGACGGAAAATTACGCCGCATTGCCAATCATACAACAACATCTCTTGAAGACGGCAGATGATGCGGTGGTCATCCTTGGAAGTAGTTTTCCTAATGACCAGGAATACACTCAGGTAAAATGTACCACAGCCGGACTCTCTGAGAACATCAAGTGACAATTTTAGTTTAGTTGAAATTTCACTGAATATTTCTAATTATTAAATTTTCAACTTCGGATATTGCGTTTCTAGCATTCTGATTGGCTCACTCAATCTTGGTTACCAGTCATCATACCTGCGTTTGACCTTATTTGGAAACTGACTGCGTCAAGTGACGCCAATCTCAACCATTTCTGCGGGAAGCAAAACTTCCCGCGGACAAACTGTCGGGCGAAAGTAGATTTTGCGAGCTTTGTACCGAAGAAAAACAGGAACTAATGGAAGATGCTATACCTACAATGACGAAGACAGCTACAAACTTTGGTATGAGTTTATTTAATGGTACGTATGTCAATTTTTCTGACAAATTAAGAAAAAAGTACATCAAAACTTGAGGCACTGATAAACGTTACATAACAAAAACAACAACCAAGTTTACCTTTCAAATGGCTTGTCAGTCCTTGTGGGAGTAAGTTTTCGGCGAAGTCAATTGAAGAAATGAGCTAAGACAAACTTAAAGTAGCCTCAAGAATTTTTACACCTCCGCGAGGAAAAAGGACGGAAGTTTCTACGAAAGCACTTCAATCAAGTCGATAAGAGCTGCCATTGCCTGCTTTCTCCGGTCGCCATCGCACAATAAGACCTTTTCAATAATCGCTGACCCTGCTTTTACGGAAGCAAATAAAGTTATTAGAGCATTTGTTACAGACTTCAGGAAGACAGGCAATATTGCCGGCGTAGTCCATAAGAAACCAATTTCCAGCTAACAGATGAAGAATCTGTTCGACAGCGAGCTCGGACCAGCCAAGAGCAAAAATCCCGCACAGCTACAGAGAAAGATCTAGTGTTATCTCGTTCTCTTTTTTGACCGACGAGGACGAGGGAATCAACGCCAGCTAACGCCAACAATTCTGTCACTGCGAAAAACCCCTCAAGGATCCAGTTCTGTACTTTGAGCTAAACCGAAGTCGGCCCGTTTCTTTACCAGCCACGAAAAACCATCAGGGTGGCCTCGGAGATTCTGAAGATGAATCCGACGCTAAGATATTTCCTGTCCCTGACTCTGAAACTGGTCAGCAATCAGCTCCACACATTCAGTTCGAAATCCCGGGGCAGTTGCAGCAAGGGAACGCTGAAAGAGTTCTTGTCGAGAATAAGTTAATTTTAGCACAACGTCTGTGTAGCATGGCGATCAAAGTTTTCCGCAGTATTTTTGCCTAAACTGCAATGTGCAAGTGCACAATTATTGCTCTTCTCGATGAGTCAAACTTGAACTCTCTTCAATGTTTTTGACCAGGGTTGTATCTCATTGATTTGTTAATAATAATAATAATAATAATAATAATAATAATAATAATAATAATAGTAGACGTTCCTTGAATTCTACATGATTGTTCACGATTGTTCGTGGAGCAGACTCGCTTCGCTTTCAAATCTTTCATTCAACTAAGTTTGCAAACGGCGCACATGTCATGTGATTTCCCACTTGTTGTTATTTTTGCCACATCAACTTCCGGTCGTTTTATAAAATATACATCCAATAAAATTAAGCTATAATTTTCAAGTATACAAGGTTACAGAATTTAATAATGAAATTTAATAAAACAATATTAATTATTCCATTCGCGTTGGCCTCGTTGGCTATTTACCATCTCACATCCAACGCGCGCTCAAGGAATACTTGTTAAATAACGTTAGAAGTGAATATTGTATCTTAAAGTTTTAAACATATTTTAGGAATCTGTTTTTAGATATTTTTCTTTCATTTATATTTTGAAATTTTAAGTTGTAGATGAACCCACAAGCTTTTAAAACTTTAAAATTTTCCGTGTATAAAAAAAGTTAATTTATAGATTGATTTATTTATTGACATTAAGTTTGTACTGACCCTTTACGGTAATATATGTATCTTTCGGCAGTTTAACTGACATTATTTATAATTCGTGTGTCATTCAGATTTGTCGCAACATTAACCGTATCAAGGTTTGCATGGAGACAGGACGAATAGTGATTTTGTTGAACCTCGAAAGTCTCTACGAAAGTCTGTACGACGCGCTCAATCAGGTATGAAACAGCTGGGTTGGTTTGCTCTTCCCTAGGTCTGTGATCTATCTACAGTACATCCTGTACCTATTGCCATTTTAAGAGAAATAATGGAATTGGGTAAATCTATTATTTCCTTTACAGACTTACAGTTTTGGCAAAACTGAACTTTAAAGATTGTCTCGCAGCCACCCATGCAACGCTCTTCTCTACTTGCAGAGATAAACTTTGGGAGACATGACAATAAAAAACGGTTTATCAGCGACTTGTTTGTCTGCGCAATGTAAAGGTGTACTTAGGTGAATTCCAACTATTGGTTACTTTATATTTGTAGTATTACGTGTACTTTGGAGGACAGAAGTACGTGGATCTTGGACTCGGTACTCACCGTGTCAAATGTCGTGTCCATGATGACTTCAAGTAAGGAATTCAGTTTGTGCTTTTCTTGACAAAAATTGCCTATTTGTACATTAACTATTCCTTTTTAGCAACGCTAGCTACAAGGTTTGCTCTGCACGTGACCTGAATCACTGAATGATATTTTGCTTAACCCTGTCGCTGTTTCTTTAGTTTGAGATTTCTCGTACGCTCTGTTCGTATAACGTAACAACTCGAAGAATTGTATATGTGGTAAACCGTAGCTAAGTAGGATTCAAGTTTCTAGCGCAAAACACACTAAAATTGAACAACAACAACTACTACTGAAAAAGATTTAACTGCATAGTATATTCATATTTACATAAAACTTTGTTTTCTCTCAGATTTTGAGTAGCCCAAAATAGGCTAGTATCTCCGAGAAAATTAAAACCAAATAAATAAATAATACGTTTGCTCTTAATTATGTTTCTGAAGTCTGTAACAGAATTAGTTCGGCGTTTATTCTCGAAGAGAGTCGTTGTCCAGTTTCAGGTCCAATTATGTTTTTTAAAGTGCAATTCCCATCCACCCTCTCTTAGGTTAATAGTAATTGCTGAAAAGGACGTGGTTTACAACAAGTTTCCCATTCCGCTGATAAACCGTCTGGAGAAGCACTACCTCGTGACTTTAACGTGTTTGACTCCAGATCAGATGGAACTGGTAGATAAACTGAGAACCTGGGTCAGTGACTTTTCAGAGGTCACGAGGGAAAGCAAGCGTAACAGGTAAAATATAATTGCGTCGAGTCCACACAAAAAGGCTCTTTAGATCTGAAGCGAATGGTTTAACCCTCTGTAGAAGCGTCACTAGTTTAACGCCGAATTTACCGTTGCCTTATCCGTTAACGCATTGTATGGATGTGAAAACGCGTCCTTCACTGGACGTAACTCATAACGAAAAGGTTACAATAGTCCTGAGTTTGACATTTTTAAAAATGCGGCAAGAAAGGCTTGTGGAAAGCACTCGACAATGACATCTTGACAATGTCGAAACGCTGTTACTATTTTCGCTCGCTTTACCTTTTACATTTTTCTGTAAAATGTTTTCTTTTATATTTATCATGAGATATGAATAGACCTTGATACATCTTACAACAGGGTCTATTATTTTAGGGATTTCTCAGTTGGGGACGCTTTTGTTGGCTATCACGAGGACACCATTCCTTCTATCGTGATGCAAGTCTGCAATGACATGGAAGAAGACGGTGATTTGCATAATGAAACCACAGAGGATACATGGGAAATGAAAGTAGGAAGACAGAAAGTTCACTGATTTTATTACAAATCAACATTTTACTTTACCATATTTAAAATAAAAAATTCCAAACAAAAACAATTTCTGACCTAGCGCGTCAACAAAAACAAATAATAACAAAAAGACTGCGATCCCGTCAAAAAGAATTGGGAAAGTGTAAAAATGTAAGTGAATCAAACTATTTCTAGTAATTTTAAAAGCTCGTGACAAACTTGATACAGTTACTCAGTACTACCCTTATGTCATATAAATGTGGAAGCGTAGACATAAATAAATATTTTACATTTTATAGGTGCTTCGAGGTTGTCAAAAGATGCTTCTGGAGATGGCTGCACCTGATGCAATCGCCCGTCTTCCAGCCACTCCCTTAGAAGGAATAGCTCGCAATATCTGGAACGTTTACTTTCACGAGCAACAACATTCTAGTTTGGCGGCCTTCATGAGGCATGTGCTCACTTTGGATGATGCTCACATTGATAAGAAACGTCGAGAAGGGCTCTTAATCCAAGTGAGTCTCAACTTTTCAACTTAAAGGAGCGCAGTCACGGTACAAAGACACCTTTTCAGGGAAGGAAACCTGAAAATAATAGTTTACTAAGATAAAAATACACCAAAGAGATAACTATAAGGGAAATAGGAACAGGGATGGTTAAGGATGGAGAAGATTAACACAGATTACAAAGGACGAACTTGAAGAATTTAGGCTAAACCTTTCAAGATGCGCAAATCGTGACATAGCTCCTTTAAAAGACGGCTATACACATTTTTTGTTTTATAGTATTATCTAATTCGACTAATTGATCTCCTAATCTTTTGTTTAAGATTACCACTCATTCTCGTCTGCTTTCTAACCACGATCTGGTTGACATTTGTAACCGAACTAATTTCCATCGTTGGACTGTGGATTTCATGGCACTTCAACAGTTCCAAACGGAGCAACAGTTCCGAGGATCAATAAGGTAACGGTCTATTTTAAGGAATGTGTTATTTCATATCACATCGAGAGATTTTTTCATTCTAGGAAAGAGGAAAATACACTTATCCTTGAAAACAATAACCCACATATATTACTTTTCGGCTGTAACTGACCTGTGTCCGCCATGGACGGGTTTGCACGCTATGTTCTGACCAACTTGCACCTTTTGACCGTTTTTGTTAAACTTTGGCTGAAATGTTACGCTTAAGGTGGCTCCCTAGAGTAATTACGAACCCTCCCTATATAGAGCGCGAGTTAGAAAAGGAAACTTAGTTAATTTCTCTTAAAGTTTTCCCAGTAGAGATTTACCAGTATGGGTACTGTTAGAAGGATTATGTTTTGGTTGTCAATTTTTGGATTAAGACCGTTACCATGGTAACATCTCATCTAATGACAGGCAGATGTATTCCCCATTTTGACCTAAACTCGTTAATATTTTTACTTTCCTTCGGTGAAATTTTTTCATACTTCGCCAGGTGATGGAAATGATATTGCCTGACATTTTGAATTGGTAAAATGTCAAGGTTGCTCAGACGTCCAATATTCTGTAACTTATCATTATTCTAAATATTCAAATTAAAAGAAAATTCACCGAAGGGAACGCGAGAAAATTAGCATTTATTTGGTCATGCTGACGTCACAAAAATCAGAAACACACTCGTGGTTATTTACTAAAGCGCGCTTATGTGACGCATGTATCGCGTGCGAGAAAGCGAGGGTAAATAAGAGCTCTTTTACCGTTTATTTATAGAGCTTTTTTGTCATATTGTTTTGGCCCTAGGCTTAAACACATGTTTGAACAGAGTTTGAAACTATTGCTACTTATGCCGAAGTGATTTAACTCCTTTCAAGTGCTGAAGTGGTTTTCGTTTCTTCTTAGGGTTACTTGCGTCATTTTTGCACGCGCGATTAATACTGACGGTCTGCCAGGCAATGGTAGCGCGCGCGAGTAAATGTACACAAAAATAGTTCGGTAAGGCTTGAAAAATAGAATTTGCCCTACTGTTGCATATAAGTAGACCTTAATAAAAGTAAAAACGCTATGTAGTTTTTTTCTTCAAATATCTTGGTATTTCTGAGAAAAAGGACATTATCGATTTCACGTCCAGACATCAATCTAACGAGCTCTAACTAGGCTGAAAATTGACCATTTTCATTCGATTCGCATTTCGCAACCATTAAGCCCAGGAAATTTGTAACAGAACCAACTTAATGATGAACTATTCATGGTCTAAAAAAGCCCAGTTTCAAGAATATAGGATTAATCTAACTATTTGGCGGTTAACAAAACCAAAGTGTTCTGCAACGATGAGTTCGTCAGTCGGTGGAAAGAATTGCCATTTCGATCATGTGCTCTGTCTCGGAATTCCAAGAGATTTTAGATTCTAGCTATACTACGATAGTTCTTTCAACAACAACAACAACAACAAAACTTTATTATGACTCGCATATTTACAATTTTACAGAAATATATACTCATTAAGTTAAAAATGCTTGACAATAGCAATAGCGCGAACCCGGAGGTAGCCTGGGCTAATCTAGGCGGGCCACATCTATATTTATGTTAGACCATTAATACATAAATAAGATTGTTATGCAACTACTTATAGAAGGATTTACGAACCGTTTAATACAAGTACATTTACATATTTTGATTGACACTAGGAGCTATGATTTACTAGAGATAAACTAAACTATGGGTTGAAATTAATCAGGAACTAAATTTAAGAACTTGAGTCAGAGTGTCGACTTCAACATAGTCATCCCTACCTGAAAGAGTCTCAAATACAAATCTACGAATTTTTTTCTTTAAGATTGATTTAGATAAATCTCTCCAGTCTGGAGAAATTTTATTCCATAATATCGCTCCAGTTCTCGAAAAAGAGCGTTTGAAAATTTCCGTCTTAACTTCTTTTCAATATATGTTAAGTTTAGTTTGGGCAAATGATAAGGCACTCGTCAAAACATTTTCCTAGCCTTGCCGAAGAAATTTGATTTTGTTTGATTTTTGTGGGCACTTGCTCTTAAGTTCTTTCATCAAACCCTGTTCCGAAGTTTTGAACCCCAATCTAGTCTCTTCCCGGGTACAGGAAAACAAAGTCTAATCTGTAGCTGAGGCGATATGCGATATTATTTTAAGGCGATAAGCTCTGAATAGTTAACATATATTCAAAGTTCTGATAATTCTATGTCTTTAAAATGGAACTTCCGGGAATTTTCACGCATATGTACCCCAACATTGATCCAACTGGGAGCTGATCATGGCTTGATAGCTCAGTTGGTAAAGCACTGCACCGGTATCGCAGAGGTCATGGGTTCGAATCCCGTTCAAGCCTAAATTTTTTTCCAGGCTTTGTTTTCACAACTGCTTTTCCAACTGAGCTATCAAGCAAACTGAGAGCTTATCATGTTGTGAGTTCGTTATATACCCCTAGATGGTGAAGAGTGCAAGTGAATATATGGAAGATCATATATTTGAACTGGGGAGAAAGATATGAAGACATGATTGATAATCGCAGTTATACATGACAAGCTCCCAGTTGGCTTGATAGCTCAGTTGGTAGAGCACTGCAGCGGTATCGCAGAGGTCATGGGTTCGAATCCTGTTCAGGCCTGAATCTTTTTTCGGGCTTTAATTTCACAACTGCTGAAGTTGTGTATATAACTGCGATGATCAATCATGTCTTCATATCTTTCTTCGCAGTTCAAATATGTGATCTTCCATATGTTCACTTGCAACATTGATATAAGATGGTCAATAGACGGATTCGGCTAACGTGTTTACACCATTGTTGCCACCCAATTCAGATAATGTGATTATTCATTTGGGAGGTTACAATTGTTCTGTTTATACACTCCTATGCAGTCAGGTACCTGTGACAAATTGCACAATTGCAACTTCCAAATGAATCATCACGTGGTCTGAATTGGGCGGCAACAAAGATGTAAACATATTAGCCAATTCTCCCTATTGATCTCCCTAAGAATATCCTACATTATTGACGCTAAACCTTGACTCTACTTGCTGGCTTTTGTTATAATTATGACTGAAGTAAAATGAAACTAACATATAATTACTGTAACTTCTATTTAAAACTATCAAACTCACGTTCTGACAGAGCCTTTTTTGAACGCCTTGGAGGAGACTGTCCTGGTATTCTCCTGGTTCAGAGTGATTCAGGAGATGACAACTTCAACCTGATTGCCGGCGCAAGGCATATTCTGCTGGAAGAACGGACTAACGCGCCAGAAATGCTCAATCTGCCATCAATCGAAGCAGTCCATATCGTCTTGGTCATACAGCTGCCGAGAATGGTCGGTGGTTGCCGTAACTTTGTCGGTTTCCAGGGTGGAAAGTGGATGTCTAGCCACATTGACGAACTCAGGCACACTCCTTCTATCGAGCAACTTATTGATCGCCCAATTAGCGAACTGTTCAGAAGCGGAAATAAAGATCAAGACAAAGGGGTTGAGGTCACGCAAGCCTTGGCTGTGAAGATCTTGCGAGATTGCGTACAAGCAGCTGCGTGCAGAGTTGACAACGAAACGGAATCAACCGAACGATCAACTCAACGAATTGAGCTTCTTTTGGATTTGCTACCTGACAATTCTCACGTCGCTGGAGGTTAGTTTAAATGACACTGATTGTGGACCTTTTTCAATCCATGAACTTTGGTTCATACGCTCCTTTCATCGTCAAGGTAATAACAAAGCAATTATTATTTCTCCATCCATTTCACACATGTCCAGGATTGAACGCAAGTATTGTTTAATTAGTACTTCATATTTGGCAGGGTTATCTGACATTATCATATTACTTCATATTTGACAGAATTGTGTGTGTTTTCGTGACTTTTTACCAATGAGGACACTTTGTGATGCTTACCATGAGGAATTTGAATCTCATTAGCGTTCAATCCTGGGCATATCTGATCCATTTAGTAACAAATGCAACAAACAAGTTTGAATATTTTCGCGTTTTATTCCAGATGGAATTCTCATATATTATACTTTTGATCTTTAAGATGTTGTTGATTGGCCTGTTAGCAGCATAGATAACTTCCAAATTTTGTGTTTGTTGATTTAAGCACCAAATAAAATACGTGTCGCTTATAACTGCTGTGTAACTTGTGCGAACTTCGTTGAAGGGAAAGCAGAAGTTAGATACGGACCAAAAAAAAAAGGAATGCAAACACCTTCAATTTAAAAAAATACAAACACTTTCAAGTCTTAATTTATCTTTCTTTGCTGTCATTGTTTGAAGCTGAAGAGACATTTGCAAGCGTTGTGACACAAAGAACGTTTCACTTACTGAAAGAAAGAGAGAGAATAGCATACAACGCACACGAGTGGCTCCACGCAGAAGCTTTATCCGGGACAGGTGTGCAAGAATGGGGCACCTTCAGAAAGGCTCTTTTGAAAAGAGTTTACTCTGCTGTCGTACCTATTCTGGCTGAGATCATCGCATTTGCAGACAGGGACGGCAACCTGGACTTGATGAGAAATGACGACACTTGGGTTTCTAAGCTGTGGTTGAAGATAATGGCTGACCCAAAAATTTCAGAGCTAAGTTATAGTAAGATGATTTCGCCAGTTACTAATTCGGTTCGTGAGCGAGTGCAAGTTGTTGGCTCTGGTGCTGGCGGCCACAAGTTCTTGTGCCAACTTCCATTTTCGTTCCTTATCAAGCAAGGCGTGGAACAGTTGTTGAAAGACGCGTTTGGCGTTTCAGGTACAAATCCAGTTTTTTATATAATCAGTTCTACACAATGAATTTGTTTTTAGCTGTGTATGCGTGTGGCGAGTCAGTTTTCGCATTAAGTGAAAAGGGCTAACAGACTGTTTTTGTTCCTGATCCTACTGAAATGTTGTCATTTCGTCTTGTTTATATAGTGTTGTATGAACAATACCTAACAATATCTTTCAACTGAAGTGAAAAGAATCATCTGTGCAGTTTTTCTTTTAACTTCATAGTAATAATTATTACAGTGCTCACAACATACCAAATTGCTTTTAGTCGGACTGTAGTGAATGGATAAACTAATAACCTCTGTCGGTGTTACGAAAAATTGCCTAAGTCAATTTCTAGAACAATCTAGAACCCAAAGTCATTCAGCCGTGACCAATTTGTATAAGAACATTCCAGAATATTCTGACCTTTATATAATTACTCAGATTAGAAACTGTGTCAAACTACTTAATTTAGCTCCTAATAGAAGTTTCTAGAACTTTAAGCCTCATGTATATGAAAGCGAGAGGTTCTTCTGTAAGAGAGATTGATTCAAATTTGAAGAAGCTTAGTGCTGTAAATTCGCGAAGTTACCTTACGGAAATAAATTAGTTTGTTGCTGTTACCAGCGATCCTGAGTTCTGTCTGGAAAC
>Ga0126339_10003265_pt1 | contig 11783 bp, 9 predicted proteins | sample OrbTmetagenome_2_FD_92532 | JGI IMG/M metagenome (GOLD analysis project Ga0126339, IMG submission 92532) | Coral microbial communities from Petempiche,Puerto Morelos, Mexico - Orbicella T R C metagenome | ecosystem: Host-associated > Invertebrates > Cnidaria > Coral | place: Petempiche,Puerto...
CCTGGTTTCTTTTGTCACAAATTTACAATTTGCGGAGTATTAAAGCCACAAACTTGGGAACTTTTTGGTCTCTCTTACAGACACAATTAAGGTAAGAAGTAAACAAGCCGCTAAGGAGAAGCAATACATTTGAACCCTGACAAATTAAACACACTATTGTAGATTGAAAACAGCGGTTAATATTTGTTGGACCGACCTGTAAATTTAAAAGCTACGCAGCCAAAGTGACGTTTCACTTTTGCAATAAAAAGGGACAATTGGCACTATCTGAAAAATAACTGTCGTCCTTGGTCACATGACATGAAATATAAAATACTGCGTGGAAAGATAGCGTATAACACTAACGTTGCTAGAGCGCATGCATCTTACATGTTGAGTTCTACCATAAGGAAAACCACTCAGCATTTATGCATGATTCCATATGCAATGTATCCTCCACCTAATATAGAAGCCACAAACACTAACTAATCTATGCAGGCATTTAGAACAAATTAGTTTTGTTCTAAAGGGAATGGTACCACAAGGAGAGCAAGGGGTTACCTGAAACAAATATATAGCTTTGCGATGTTCACACCCAACTGACGACAATGGAACATGTTTTATGTAGAGTACAGTCATGTACCTTTCCCACCCCACCCCCACCACTTCCTTGCCTCTAGACTAATTAATTATTTGAAATTAATTGATTAAACAAACATTAAAGTTTACACGTCAGTGCCATAGTGCAATAGCGCCATAGCACCATAGCACCATTAAGTACCATAGCGGCTTAGCGGCTTAGTGCCTTAGCAGCAGGCAGCCCTCAAAACCATCCCAATAATGCACTCTGCACTAAAAAAAGAGTCAGGTGGAGGTCCATGGTTGACGCCCTATGCTCCCCATTAGGAGCGAAGATGGCCTAATGTAATGTAATGTAATGCATGTTTATGGTATGATCGACGAGTTAAATTTTAAATCAAGCGTAACCTACGTAGGGGAAATGTCATGTACGTTTGAATCCTACCTACCAGCCCCTTAAGGTGGCCGAAGACAGTTTGCAAAAAACAAACATGCTGTCAATAGAGCGATCATTTCATTCACTCAACACCTGCACTATCTGTGTGATTTTTCTCTAATTGAACTCAGTGTATCAATGGCTTTAGTCTTTTATTACAAAGATATGTTAGAAAAGGTAACAATGCAAAGAACCCAGCAATTCTCAGCTTTTTCTTTGTTACTGAAAGAACCCAGTTAAATGCAGCGCATATGTATCAAGTCAAAAAACTGCGACTGAATGAAAAATTGCATTCTCGGAAATACACCTATTTAATGAGAACCACTCATTAGAATTTCATGAAATTTGGGATGAAAATACTTTAGGGAATAAGTAACTGGAATATTGAAAAAAAATTGAACTTTTACAGAGGAAATTCTAGATATTACGGTGAAACTTCAACAAGGGATAATTAAAGATCTCTCTGTTAAATTATTAGCAAAATGGTGTTAACTTGTGAGAATCGTTACAAGTTTGTTGCAAGCAAATTAAAAAGAAAATCTAATGAGTAGATTTTCTACAGATAAACAAAACCGATTTTAAAGGCCTGTTTATATTTATCCATGTTGCCATGGCAACAGCACATACATCAGCTTAACCATCAAAAAACCAAAGTTTGTGTTGTTAACTTGCTTGCTGCCATTTTTGGTGACCAAGGGATCAAGGGTCTTAGAGAAAAAGGTGAATGAAACACAGGTATCGAAAACTGTGTTCAGCCACCTTATTAATGCGAACTGAAAGCATTTAAACTTTAACTGATTCCAACGGAATTACTTGCGTAATACTCTGTCACTACATCCAGTTGAAATGGTACATCACAATCAAGTCAAACAGTAACAAATGTTCTCTGACGTTCCAAGCAAAGTTCTTGGTTGAGGACATAGACTGCGAGCAGTCTCTCTTTGGCTCGAAAATCCATGGGGAAGAATGCGACACACGTGAGCGGTGGGTTGTGAGTGTGCGAGCGTGATATGTGAAGCCGCAAACCACCTGCACTACTCACAGCTCAGGGCTTCGGCACTGACGCCACTAGCATGTCACACTCGCATTCACACTTGTTTTGCTTTCTTCATTGCATTCTTCCCAACGGATTACCGAGCGCTGATTCCCCAAGCTGCAGGTAGTGTGGGCCGCTCGCGGCTTCACATATCATGCTTGCATGCTCACAACCCACCGCTCATGTGTGTTGCATTCTTCCCAACGGATTACCGAGCAAAATATAGACCGCTCACAGTCTACTGACAGCATCAAGATCAACATTGTTTAGCTGCTCTCGTGGAGTCTAGCTATAGGAGCCTCTAGCAGAATGATCTTGTTGATGGGATATTCCAGGACTGCAGACTTGGTTTTCAGCCTGACTCTCCTCACAAGCCCATCTCTCTTGTTTGGTTTTACTCCCAGGATGCAACCAAGGGACCACAAGTTTTCTGTCACAAGTACAATGTCTCCAGTTTCAAAGTAACACCTTTATCTTTTCAATGATTACCTTCTCACTTATAGCAATTAAACTCCAACCGAAAAGAACAAAACTAAGCATAAGTTCACAAGTACACATTGTGAGCCTATTTTTTAAGTACTTAACAGTGTACATCTGTGACAATAATAATAATTTGGAAAAGAAGCATTTCACCTGAGAGAGGTCCAGAAGAAATAAAAACAACTGGTGTGTGCTCATTCCAAGACTTAGGTGATCTAGGAGAAGAGAAATGTAAATTAAAGTAGGATGTTCAAAATAAATCCCAAAGTGCAGCTATTTCAAGTAGCCATTACTGAATTTAGATCACTTTCAACTAAAAGGAACAGGTAATGGAAAAAATGAATACTACCAGGTGAGTACTCTGTTTTAAGTAAATAATTTATTCACCAATTGTAAGGCTGATAGTCACTTTTTTTTCGTAAAAAAAATACATTTCATTCAGGTAACTTTGTCAACTTTTTGTTTAAGGAAAACAATACAGTGGGTGACATGACATTATTTCTCTCAGTAGATCATTAGATGCACTTAAGTGCAGTCAGTTAGTTGTGTAACCCTGACCAAGTGACCAAATGCGAGCCCATGTGCATGTTTTTCCCAGTTTGTCCCCAGAATAACGTCAGGAACACTATAATTGTTCTTTTAAAGCCTGGGCCAAACAATGATGGGTGTTTATATTACAGAGATTTAAAGACCATCGTTCAAGCATGGCCAAAGAAGTTAACAAAAAAAAGGCAGTACACTTGAAGGGGACATTAAACTTTAAACTTGGTAATGAGAGCAGTTACTAATTTTTCAATTAACAATTAGATTATGAGCTCAAGATTTGTATGAGGTCATGGAAAATGAGAGCAAAGAACCTAATATGTAATCCTTTTGGCAGAATTCTGACTAGTCTTCTTTCAAATAACAATTTCAAATGGTTTCCCTGCATAAAAGAAGTATTTATAAGTTTAAGCTTTACAACAAAAATATGTCAGGGTTAGGGTTAGGGTTTAGTAGTGCAGGGGTTAACTTCATCATTCTATGCATGTGACTAAGAAAAGGCCATTTAAACAATTAGATGTGTAGGATATGTGCCAGATTAGACCAGGACTTTCTTAAGGTGATTTGTCAGTATATGTTGCATTGCGCAGCCCTTAACTGGGTACACTTTTCGCGTCATTAGCGCGTGCTCCTACACTAAGCTTGACAGTGAAATAAATGCTCATTTTCTCTTAAATGAGCACGACCTATATGTTTTATAGCATAATTTTGGTGTACAAAGTATCCTCTTTAACCCATTGATGCCTGAATGAAATTGACCGCGACCCACTCCTAATTCCCTGGCCTTTTTTGGAATATTTCAGAGCGAGCGAAAGCACAAAAATAAACCATATGCGCAGTAACCACAGACACAAGATCAGGTTTCATGACATTGTTTATTTAAAGTTGACTAAATGAAGGGTCAAAATATTAAAAAATATTATCAAAAAGAACTCAACCTGATGTGTAAAACTGATGAGAAAACAAGAAATTATATTATTTCTTTACCACACGACAAAATGTCCCACAGAAGCTGAGAAAATTGACTTTGCGAAAACGAGTTAATTATTGACTTTGGAGGACAAAAATGAAACCAAATACAAAATATAACGGCTAACATTTGAGAAATCAACGAAAAATAAAAGCAAAAAACTCATGTAAAAATCAATCTGAAAACAAGAAATCGAGTAATTTCTTCACCGTGTGACGAAATATTACGGCGCTGCGAAAGAAAGATGAAAGTTGCAAAATCAAAAAGACGACAAAAACTAACCAATTATTTAGAGATCAGGCATATTTTAACTGTGTTAAATTAGTGGCCATTTAGTTCTTTTCTCAGCAGTTAAGTAGTAGCTGAATTAGACTCCAAAAAATATTTGAACAAAGCAAATAAACGAAATAAACAAAGCCCCTGGAGGTCGCCATACATTAAGGGTGCTTTCCGTTATGCCAAAGATTCCGGAACTTTCAGTCAGAATTCAAACGGAAAGGTCCGTTTTGGTTTCTTGCAACCGGAATATTCAGAATTACCTCTGGAGGTGGTCCAATTGTTTCGGTTGGAATATTCCAATCAAGATTTGCCGTTCCATTTTTGACAAACTGGTTCTTTGCCCTAATTTGGGAATTCGGAAAAGGAATAAAAAGTGGCAAGAGCCATTCCTATTGGCTGGCGCAGTTTAATTGGAAAATGTCGTTCCATTTTCCTCGGGTATTCCGACTGATCTCTGACTGGTCGGTTTGCGTTTAAATGGAAAGCACCCTAAATATGCAGAAATCCAGTGTGCAAGTTACTGGTCACTTTTAAAACCTAAAATTCCCAAACAGAGGGAACCAAATGAAAGAAATGCAAAAGGAAGATTGATAACAATAAATCTTCATTCAAGCTGAGGCAAAAAAAAAACTATTTAAAAGCAAAAAATTGTTCAAAATTTCGCAGATGTGTTTCGCTGCATGACCGCACGTTCAAAATATTCTTCACGCTAACGTGAAAGCTCTGAGTTTCTCCCAACCACTTTTGCAGTCATTTTATCGGCCGTGGCATTATCAATCATTCCAAAAGTTGTGTTGAGGATACTAGACAAAGTGTCAAGTTTTATTAGATCAATGATCGATTAGCCTGATTGCGTGCCTAGGTCTTAGTAACGAACTTAGTTACCATGTTTACATATGCTTATCTAGTTTCCTATTGGTTTTGTAATCAGACCTTTTAGTGTCACCACGTGCATATAAAAGCTTAGCATTCTTTTAACAGAGTTTTCGTAACATTTCGCCTTGATTAGTAGTACCTTTGCTGTTCTTCATTTCCTAACCTTGGCACAAGCTGGACCGATATGTAAGTGATTTTCGTAGTCTTATTTAGTTTGTTTAGATTCAGTTTGTTCTATTTTGGGCGAAAGCAGATATATGTACAGAATCGTATACAACACAATTTTGGTTGTCTTCGATTCAAAAAGAGAACATTGCATAATTTAATTAGAGCCTTATTTGGAGAACGCCCACATTTAAGACTAGGCTATTCTGGGCTGTTGATCAGCCGCAAATGTTCATCTTTTGATTGTTTATGCAATCTCGAGTAGTTTTAACATAGTTTTATAATGATTTGTTTATGTTAATTTACGTTGTTCGTTGATATTTTGTTGCGTTATTGACGTAGACACATAGATTGTTACATGCCCCCTTGATCTTATGTTGCGCAGCATTTCAAGTAAATTGATTAGAACTTCGTTATATTGTTATTTCAGTTTACGATCGTTACTATTTGAAGCAATAAATCACCGCTAACCGCCAGCTTGGTTTTCCGTGATTCTTGCTACCTCGCAGACGACCCATAAGATAGTCCCGACACTTAGCAGACACGCCTCTAAGCGACACACCTCGAAGTTTGACTCATTTTTAAGTCGCCGCAAGCATTCCAAGTTGAATTCAACTTTAAAGCAATAATGTACATTGCCATTTTTGTTTTCTAAAGTCCAGGAAGCTGCTTTAAGTCCGTGATCTGTATTCAAAACTCACTTGAAAAAGCACTGATCGTCATGTTTTCGCGGCAGTTGAAGGAAAGACAAATTCTTCACCAAAAAGGTTTGAAGACTCTGTCTGTCTGACTCTGGGAGGGTAGGAAAGAAAATTGTTCTCACGTGCTTTTTTTCAGGCAGTTGCGGGCAGCACAAGGAAATGGAGGAGTTTTTTCGCACAGGCGGTTATGGGTGGCACAGGCGTCAACAGGTGATTCCTTAGTATTGCATTGCGCATCCCTACTGTGCATGATTTTCGCGTCATTAGCGCATGCACATGAGCGCGTGCACATATAAAACGTAAGAGATTTACCTCAAACTAAGCTTGATAGCAAAATAAATGCTCCTTTTCTCTTAAACAAGCATGGTGACCCTCACTTTTTGTTTCATAATTTCAATAAGAACAATATCCTCAAAACCTGACAAAAAACTTAGCAGAAATCTATTGCTACTTTTGGCAAATGAAATAAATACCACAGAGGGAGACATAATGGGCCCAACACCGTATGTCCAAATTATGTTTCCTTTAAAGGATAAAAAAATGCAGGGTATCTGAAGACATTTTTTCTGGGATGTAGATGAATAAACAATCAAAGAAAGTCAAACTCTGTGTGATATTACACCCTGCATTGAAAAATAATCAAGCTTATTTGTTGCACATGGAGATTACCAAAAGTCACCTAAATAACTATTTGTCAGCATTGTGGAGTGAAAACAAGTACAATGACCCCCTCTTGTTACTACATTTTTAATATCTCCTTGTCCTGTAACAACAGCATACCAAGTTTCATCGGAAATCTTTGGCGGGTTCTCTTACGAGGTAATCACCTTTAGTCAAAAACTTACGAAAAAAATTTTCAGTGGAATAAAGATATAGCTAAAAGAGTACACAAAACTGTTATTCAAAAATGCAAATTATGACCTCGAAAACAATGTTTCCAGGAATGTTTTGAGTCAATGTCATTCAGAATTGTGTGATTTTTTCCATAAATTATATATTACATTGTTCCATGCTTCGGATACTTCTAGCTATCAAGATTGTTTTCAAGTATTGCTATAATAACCTTTGCTTCCAGCTACCACAAAATGTTACACGAACTGACGAAATAATGCGTGTGGTTAGGCATAAATGATGTAGGATTGGCCCATCATATCTCTTAAACGAGCATGGTGACCTACCCTTTTTAATGAATTTTTCAAAACAGTGCTTGGTAGGAAACATTTAGTGAAAGTTTCAAAAAAATTGCTGGGCAACTTTTACTTCTGAGCAATCACCTCAACCTCCCTCTAGACTTGCATGTGTCATTCATAAGGAGCACTTAAGAGAATGCCTGAACTAAAAAATGTTCTCAAAAGTGGATGGCATACTTTTGCAGACAAGTATCTGTATATTCATGCTAATTCTAATATGATGCACTCCATAGTCCTTATCAAAGTACAATATTCAAGAAAACTTAAGCTTACTTGATAGCCTCAATGAATTTCTTTTCCTTACAATCTTCTAAGACAATAAGAGCCATTTTGGTGGAAGAACACAACTTTGCAGCTGTAGTAATGCTAGATTCCTTGATGACCTTGAATCCAAATGACTCCAGCTTTTCATAGATTACTGGGGAATCTTCACCCTTTGATAAGGAAACATGCAGGCATGATCCCCTTTCAGAGTCATTTCCCTGAATAAACGAAGTAGCATATTAGATAAGCTTCCTTTTGAGGGAAAAGATTTGTTAGCTCTATATAGGACCTTGCTAAATGACTGTTGATATACCAGTAACTGACAGAGTTCAAAGAGGTGTACTTAAAACAATTGTGTTTCAGGAGAACATCATCATAAAAATGCGACCACACGCTCTGTTTAGCACGAGCAAGCGTCTCAGCAGTATGGACACGAATATTTTATGTTTGAAAGGTTTAGCAAAGCTTGAGACTAACCTCGACGGTTTGAGGAGTTTTGCCTGAATCCTCTTTACTTTCCACCATAGCTGGAAATGAGTAGGTTTTGAACTTTCTTTGCACTGGGACGCGAATGAGTTACAAATTGTTTAAAAAAGGCTCGCGACAATCGTTTTTTGTGCTTACGTGATGCATCGATCTCTCTTCTTGCCCAGTACTCTGCAGTACTTTCCCCAACTTTCCCCAGATTCAAATTTGTCGCCATTCTCGTTCCCATAGCTCTTTTCGCTTCTTTTTCTGACATCTGCCCATTAGCGTCCATAAAGCTTGTCAAGAGTTGTCTTTTCACACCAACTAGCTAGTCGAAGCAGCATTATTTTGCTCGCACCTCATACCGCGCAGTGAATTTCGTTCTAGTGCCAAGGCCCCACCGGCTAAGAGAAACGAAAAGGACCGAGAACAACACCGCGGAAATACGTTTTTTGGGGGCGCGATATAGTGTTTTACTGGACAGCGGTACGTTGTTTTCGCCGCGAGTCTTACCGACAGTGAAAAAGATACAACAACTTAGAGCGCATACTGTAAACTTAGCTTTTAAACTCCGCTCATTTGTTGGATAGTTCTCAGTTAATATTATATATTGTGCCAAAGCCAAACTGAACTTGCACACGGTGTGAAATTGTTGTTGTTTTGAGAGAGTTAATGCTCGCAAGCGGCGAGTCAGTGACAATTTACGTTATGATGCGCGCTATAAAGGCTAAAACTAGGAAGCTTTTGTGTAGCTGTAGCGGTGTTCTGAGGACATCAACTTCTCAAGTTTGTTGAATTGGTGGTCTTGAACCTATGAATCGGTTTGTCAACAACATTTCGATCAAATTCGTCGGGACGACATGCTCGTGTTCGTCCACTTGTTCGATTGGGGGCACTCGCATAAGTAAACGCGGTCATCCTATCATGGAATTATAGACCAAGTTGGCCGAAGCAGTGGTTCGTATGAATCTTGGTAGGACTGAAGCCCCAAAAGGGTTCAAAATCTGACCTCAACTCGAGGAAGAATTCACCGAGGTATGTTTTATTATAAAATATCCAATTTTAATAATACTGTACTTCAGGAAGCTTGAGGCTGGCGAAAATAAAATTTTAAATTTTCATGTTTATTATTGTTTCTTTGTTTCCTGTCATAATTTCGAATTGTTCCAGGTCACCATTTGTTTTGCGCTTTTTTTTTTTTCGTAAAGCGCGCCTGTGTCAACTGAGCGAAGGAGCCGCTATCTGGACCGGAAGTAAAATGGAATGCGTGGAGCTTTGTAATTTTCATTTCTGCTGCGCATTCATTTTTTGTCAGCCAATAAAAAAATTCGAATTTTTTGGTGCGTCCAGAGCTACTCGTCAACAACATTTTAAGACGAGTAGCACTGGGGACGAGAATGGCGATGACCTGGTAGAAGTGGTGTTTTCGGTCTATAATCGGGCACAGGAAAACCAACTCTGGAAAGGCACAGGTCAAAATTAACTGGACGTTTTCGACGTTTTGGAGTTTCCCAGGAGCATGCGTAGTCTTGCACACTGCACTTGTTCCAGATAGAGGAACGGCGTCATTTTGTAATTAGAAAATGAACACTCCATGGACAAGCAAGGAGTTCTCCTCACATATGTCTGTTAGAGATGCACCGTGTGCAGTCCAGGAATTTAAACAAGAACTTTGAGTTACTTATGTTAGCTGCGCGCGACCGGATGTGCGGACACGCATGATGAGGTTTGATGACATTAGGTCGCCGGAAAATTGAACAATTTTTCTTTCTTTCCTTCAATTTTCAGTGTGAGGATCCGGCAAAATATCTCGGCACTGAGATACCGAGTGCAGCACCGTTCCTGGATTGACTGCAGGCTCAAAACCCGCTGTTACAGATGACACCTCTCCTGCAAAGACAGACCAGTCCAAAGAAATGTACAATGTTCTATTTTTGATGCACATGCCGAAAGATTATGAACAATATCGGCTTCCAGAGAACTTTTCCTCAGAGAACGAGGAGAAGAAAATGCATTGAGACAATCATCAGAAAAATACCACTTCAATTGATAGCAGGGATAACCCAGTTACAAGAAGCAATGTACCCACTGCCGCGGAAACGATTGAAGAGAATCCTTTCACGGTAAACAATAACGGATATTGGTGGCTTCAGAAATCAGAGAATGCAAGCTGTATGGTGAACGAAAACATAGGTTTTGGATTTCTTGGGAAATGAAACTTCACCCTCTCCTGCTGAGAACAAAAACTATTACAAAGTCGATTCCTCTCAGAACATAGGCAACGAGTTGGACAAGGTGTGGGAAACAAATCATTGGGGCCGTTCCTACGGTAACATGTCAACCGTCATGGAGAACCACGCGATGTTACGCGTTTCAAGGATCCTGATAACGTTTCCCTGGGAACTGGCATCACAGCCTACTATACGTGCTGACAAACTGGAGCTGGCAGGACACGTTTGATGTGCTGATCATCCGCTGGATGATCAATTTTTGTGTTGTGGATTTGTACCTCACGGCGTGTTTCATCAAGGGAATCATCCAGCTGCTGAGGTAAGAATATGGCAGTGGTGATCTGATCCTATTTACGAAAAGTTGAAAGAAAACCGAAATGGAGAAAATGATACTAATTTCTATTGATTTTTCGGCTTGGTGGTGCAATGATTATTGAGTTGTTCCCTTGATCAAGCGGTTCAAGATCAAGTATCGACCGAGGTCGTTATGTTGCGTTCCTAGGCAACAAGAACCTACTCAGTTTCCCTGTTTCTCTCTCCACTCAAGTGTATAAATCATTACTGGCGCATTGTTGGGGCGAACCGAGAAATTCCGGAGGTAACTTCATGGCTTCGACCAGCGTCTTCTCCACAGAAGCTAAATTTGATTCTTTTGACATCGGAACGCACTTAGCATATATATGAAATAAACGGCATATATAGCAGCTTCTAGCGGAAGACTTATCGATACGAATGCTTGCATGGTGTTCAAGAAAGCCTTTCTTTTGTACTTTCGGGCTAATCTTTAGCCACGAGAAGCGGCCTTTTTATAGAATTAACAGAGAGAGAGAGCAAGCATTGTAGCTAAATTAATTCAATATAATATTCATTCTGGATTTCAAGTTAGCCTTTGAGCCCCAAAAAAGTTCTGAGAGACAGTATGTGAAAGCAGAGCGCTTCTTTGTAATGTACAAAGTAGAACTTTGTTTTGCTTGCCCTGCCGGCTTTTCTTCCTTCTGTGATTTCTTCTTTTTTACCCAAAATAAGGGGGAGGGGGCCCCGGGCCCCTCCCCTAGATCCGCCACTGATCCAATAGATGATGGACTGTCTCTCTAATATATTCAAACTCCACTCTCTTTCGTCGTCTTTTGTACTTTCATGCAAACTCTATCAAATTGGGCAAAATTGCCACATTTATCTCAATCTTTCATCAACGTTTGGTCCATGCAAATTCATACAATTGTAAACTCTTCTTTGTTTTTCAAACTCAAGCCCCCATAATATTTCACCCTTAAAGATTATTTGATATTTCAATCCCCCGTGAGAAAGAAGATGTTAACTGTACATTTTACCACAATACCATGCAAACATTTCACGGCCCATAAAGTAAAAAGAAAGCCATAATTTTTGCAATATTTGTCCCCGTACTAACGACATTGTGTACGTTAGGTTTGAGGATGTAGGTTTTATGAGAGTTGTTAAAGTTTTAAGAGGTGCCCTCTGTAATTTTCAACTATGGCCATTTGGACCAGAAAAAATCAAATTCCTCAAACTTTCTCAGATGAATGGTCTAGATAAGTGATTCACAAAAATATTACTTTTAGTTC
>Ga0126339_10003266_pt1 | contig 11782 bp, 8 predicted proteins | sample OrbTmetagenome_2_FD_92532 | JGI IMG/M metagenome (GOLD analysis project Ga0126339, IMG submission 92532) | Coral microbial communities from Petempiche,Puerto Morelos, Mexico - Orbicella T R C metagenome | ecosystem: Host-associated > Invertebrates > Cnidaria > Coral | place: Petempiche,Puerto...
AAAACTTTGAAAAAAAGTCAAATGTAACACGTCAGGAAATCGCCCGATCAAAATACCAATCAGTTCAAAGAAACTTAAGGTCAAGCGAGTACTCATAATTGATATACCATAATATTCGCGCTAGCAATTTTTGTGCTGGCTTTTTTTTTTTTGTCCCCCAGTCTTTTGCAGAGTTACTTTGCTTATCTTTACCGCTTAAACCTCCGTTTCTATCATTTTTACAAATGATGGAGTTAATTACATACATTTAAGTAAGTGATTTCATTTTATAAAATTATCTAATCGCATAAATAAATTTCCACTATGTGTTGCTTTGCCTGCAGTCAAATTCTACAAAGCTACCACGATATAAGATAATTACCAGCGCACTTTTTGCCATCTCCAGCATATCCAGATTTACAAGTACACTTGTAAGATCCTTTGGTGTTATGACACACAGCATCAACATGGCAGCTATGGGACCTGATTGTGCACTCGTTTATATCTGAAACATAAAATGAGGAATTGAACAATGAGAAAACTGTGGGGATACCTGTTGTATATTCTTATGCCTACTATCCGTTGATTATCAGAAAGGAAAGTGCCCTTTATGTAGTAAATTGTTTATTAGAGGTTTTGCAGAGGACGGAAGTAATAAATTGCCTGCTTTGTAAATTGGTTATCCAACTCACGTAAACAAGTCTTAACCGACTTTGACCTAGAGCAGAACTTTCTGTTAGCCGTGCGAGGACGAGTAATTAACTGGCATTATTTTTCTCTTTATATCACCTAAGTACGCCAAAATGTGTTGACCCAATGGCAGTCAAACATACGTGACATACAAAGTATCTAAATTTGTTTATTTTAATTAAAGATAATTACGTATGTCAATCATGACGTCATATCATATCTAACTGACACTTCGAAATGTGCACCATCTTGAATTTGAAAAATTGTTTAGAAATACATGAAAAATTCTACCTCACAATTGATTGAGACAACCAGAAGAAATGTATAAAAATAGAAGCCAAACGGTAACATGTGAGGGGATCGCCCGATGAAATTATGGTCACCAATTTAAAGAAGCTTCAGGTCAACTTCAAGCAATTAATTGCCATACCAATATATTCCCTCTTGAAATTTAGGAGAAATCGCTCTACAGCTTGTACTTTGTTTAAGTTAGAAAAGTTTAAGATCAGCGTGGATATTTTTTTGTTTGTTTGTTTGTTTGTTTGTTTGTTTTTTTTTTGCTGTCCAGTCTTTGCAGAGTTACTAGTTAAGCTTAGCTTTACTACTTGAAACATCGATTCTGTCATTTCGGCAAATGATAGATTAACTAAGCACGTTCAAATAAGTCACTTCATTTTATATAAAAATTATACTAATTGCCTAAATAAAGATCTACTTTTTGACTGCCATGGAGTCAAATTCTATAAAGCTGTCACGATGTTCAATAATATTATTCTTTGCAGCTATTCAATTTATTGGGATTTTAAAATGAGTTCTTTGACAAATTTCATTTCAATACATGAACTGGAAGATATTTTGCTTGTTACCAGTACAGTTCTTTCCATCGCCAGCATATCCATCTTTACAGGTGCAATTGTGGCCTCCCTTGGTATTACTACAAGCAGCATTAACATCACAACTGTGAGAGTTGGTTCTGCATTCGTCTATATCTAGACAGATCAAAAGAAAGTAAATGATATCAGTTCAGTGCAGATAATATATTCAAGTTCTGCTTCTCAGGATGCGTGGAGCCTGATGCGCAATCTGTATTAGTCTAGGGGTTTAGCCTTAATGTCGAGGAATAAGATAAGATAGTTTCGACGAGAGAATCATTAAGTCTAAGTGTTGCAGTGCACAGAAACGTAGAAACGATCGGTGAAGGATTTCAGGCTCGTTCATTTAAGCAGATTATTGCATCACTTTCTAACAGCAATTTCCCTACACGATATTGAAAATCTACAGACCTAGTTGTCCCTTGCGACTAGTATTGCTTAAAGGGGTCATGTACACACTGTAGAAGATCTCAATTATGTTAAAGTAGTAAAGTGCCAAAATTGCTGTAAAACGTAAGTTACCAAAACATTTTCTTCCGTTTCCAAAGAATCCAGCTTTGCAAGTACAATTGTATGATCCCACAGTATTCCGGCAGATTGCGCTAGCATCACAGCTGTGGTGATTAGTAACACACTCGTCTACAACTAATTAAGAAATAGAACACGTGTTTGTTAATCTTACTTAGCCAACAATTGCCTTCGTGAATATGTTTAAAAATTTATTTAAACCGATATATGCGGGAGCAAAACCTACCCTGTGCAGTTATAAACTTAAAACCAAGCTACAGCTGTAGCACCTTTAAAATATATTTAAAAAAACCGCTAAATGTGCAGAAAGAAATGTTTCAAAGAAATATGATACTACAGTAGTAAAGTACGATAGGTCTCCTAATACATGTACAATCATTAAATAGAGATTTTCAGATTCTTTTTGGGCAGTATCTTATCTTTCTTTTCAACGGAAGCTCAGCTATCACTCATAAAAGGTATTAAGCAGTTAATTAGATAGACCATTTTTTACCTTTAAAACAAGTAAAGTTGTGGCAGCTACTACAAGACACATCAGTCCACATATAGCCTTCCTTAGCACCAAGAGTGTGTACGCAGTCCTGGTTTCTGAGATTGTTTGGTTGTTTTGGAGCCCAGAACCTAAATTTACTTATTTCTCGGTTTGTCCACACGAATGATCCTTCCACGCTTCGGTCATTAAGCCCAATCCAGGATCTCTCTCCATTATGGCGGTGCTGGATGTAAACGTTTTCCTCTTGGTTGTGGACGGTCACAAGATGCGCGCCTATCGTTAAACAGTGTGACACAGCAGTCAGCCACGAAGCGCACACAGAGCTTGTGAAGTAACAGTAACCATTGAAATAACCCCATCCAGGCTGGCATATCTCTATATGTGGGGAAAGATGAAGATCAGATGAAATTATTCTTAACCAAATAATGATACTACTTGTCGTACGATGTACCAACGACGGGTGGAGGGTGGTAAAGGGCGATAGAGCGTAATTTCTGACACACGAAAAGACTAGGCCTGTAGTTTACAATCGGAGAGATTCAAAATGCAACTTTTCTCCAAAATATCTCTTCACAGTAACTACTCGTGGTGATAATTATTCGGAGGAAAAAAAATCAAGTTTTTCATTCCTTTTAAATGTGACGCTGTGGCCGTTTTAAGCATATTAAGTGAGTGTTTTGCTGTAACAAGTGGTTTGGTCATCTCCCCTCCCACCCCAACCCCCCACCACCCTCAACCTTTACAAGCCTGTTTTGTTTCATTTCATAGTAGCCACGTCTATTGATCCTTTTACATTATATTTGCTTTAGTTGTATAATTAAGGAATAATTTACAAAATCGAAGCAAGTTTAATGGAATTACTAATTCAGTTATTTGCAAGGCGCAAAATCTGTAAAGCGTTTACCTGACAACACGGTGTAGGTAATGAAGACAGGATCATATTTTGCCTCAAACAGTTCTTTAAAACAAACTCGAAAACCAGTCTTGTTAATATACTGTTGAAAGGAAAAAAACAATAATAGAAACATGACATCAGTCTACATTTTATAGGCGGAGGAGCAATCAACAGGGATGAAGTTTTATGACAAAAAGAGATGTGAATTCGTTATCGTACCCCTACCCAAGCTGCGATGGCATTATGAACCGGACTTAGATTCCCTCCTTTTGATGAATGATCAGCAGAAACAAAAACGTTTGGGGTTCCGTTGTAAAAGTTGGCGAGGTTAACATCCTTTTTGAAAAAAAGAAGGAGCATTTAAGTCGTAAATCAGTACTGCACCTTGTATTATATTGCCTGTCATTTTTCCATGATACCTTTGTGTTAGGTTAATTCCCTTTAGCTTGCACGTGTTCCTGTTTACTACAAAACTATATCCTGTCTTTTGCGAGTCTCTTGCTCAGCGGTAGAGTGTCCGATTACTGTACGTGCAATGACGCCAGGAGCTTAGATCTTTCTCGCATTCTTGACAATCGTTATCACTGTGTTTCTTCCAAGTTAAAAAAGGTTTTCTATATTTTCGCCCAGGTGATTTCTTGTGAGTGTTTAATGTAAGGATTGACTAAGCTACTCGATGTCTATCACCAGTTATCGTTCGATAGTAGATAGCACTCAGCTTGTTCTACGACTAATGAAGGTTCTTGCTTATGACGTCATATAACACTGCGAGACGTCATTACACCATTTCGAATCCACTATTTTGGATTTCATATGTTTTTTTTCTCAGAAAGTTAGAAAATAACGTTAAATGGTGTCTCTTAATCAAGAAATATGACTCACAATGTTTAAATGGAGCAAAGAAAGTGTAAAGGGCATAACTAACCTTGCAAAAAGCGTTATTATGATCGCCTGGAGGAGGTTTATTGTTCACAAAGTAGATCGAGTTATGTTCTAAAAAGGAGGCTTATGAAGGTACGTGAACGCCAACCAATTCTATTGGATAACAAAATACATGTTAGCAGGTTTAAACAAGAAGCTTAAAATTTAAACTCAGAATATACAATAATTGTAAGCAAAAGATATTTCGTATAGTGTGATCGTCCGGGTGAGTGTAGTTCTGAAAAGAACTGTTGTTCTTTTCAGAACTACACTCACCCGGACGATCACACTATACGAACTACTGATACTCCTGGGTTCAAACCATTTACTGTGAAAAGATATTTCCTTCATTAGATCGTAGTTAAAAACCATCGGATATAAAAAACTAATAAAAAATAGATCGCAAAGATTAGTGATATGCATCAGCTCATACACATACCACAGAAATATCTTGGTGGGATCCGGCGTAGTTTTGCAATTCCCTCAAGCAAACTTTACAGGACCATTGCGTGACATCTTCAATCCATAAACTAGCAGCGTCACGCTTCAGACCGGAGTGGTGGTGCTCAGCAGTCACAAACACAGAGGGTTTCACACGAAATGTGCCCTGGAAAACAACAAAGATACTTTTGAAAGCTTATACCAAAGGTTTTTCAGCTTCTCTCTAAAATTCACGTCACGCACTGTATATGCACGGTGGGACACATTTCATGTTATTAATGATAGCCGTGGCCTTTTGGCTCGCATCTACCACATTCTACTATATTTTTGCACCTTTTATATTATATTATACTTTTAACATCTTTCTTTGGAATAATAGAAGAATTAATTCAAGCATATAGATCTCGAGTTTCTATGAAAACAATACTTGATGAAAATCTGGCACTGCTCGAGTATCCAAAAGTACACGACATAAAGAGTTTTAAGGAATGTCGAATTCTTTTTCTCCTCCACTTTCTTATCTTACTATTCGTTCTATTCTTTATTCCCTTATCTATTCTTCATCGTTTGGCGCGCTTTTTAGTCCTTTAGGAGTGCAGAAATCAAAGTTTGTAGATCATCTAATGCAAAGGAATTGAACGCGCATTCCCATTACAACGGTTTTCATAAATCCAGTTTTATCTATATTACCAGGAAGCATAAAAATTTTGCTACTAAAAGCTAACAACAATTCAACAACAACAATTATAACTTACAGGTGGAAAATTCACAGCCTTACAAGTCGTTCCAGTCCACCACTGTGACATGCGCACCTTCCCGGTAACGCCACCCACAGGTGCACCTTGATATGCCATCCAATCAACTGTCACGTTAGCATTTGACTTTCGCTCATTGTAGCCTGCTGCCATCACACACGCAGTGAATCGTTTGTAATTCACATCCTCAACCCACGACACTGCGGCGTCGTGTACATATGATTTGTCAGTGGTATCGATATGATTGACAGTGATCTGCACTTCAATGGGTTTGTCAGGATAGAACACATAAGGCTTGAAAGCTATTGCTTCACAGTGTGAGTACCCCAGCGATGGAATATGCGGCATGTGACGACGTCCTCGTTGGAAAGGAAATCCTAAAAAGACAGAAAAAGATAACAAGAAGTATTTACATGTAAACAGAAAATCGACAAAAAATATTATCTATTACTTTAAATGCCTGTGACTGAAATGTCAATCGAGGGCCATTAGTTTATCAGTTTTGTTACTGTCAAATGTTACCCTCTCCAATAAAGTCTTATTATTATCATTATCATTATCATTATCATTATCATTATCATTGTCATTGTCATTGTCATTATTATTATCATTATTATTATTATGCACAAATAAATAAATAAACTATGTAAACGTAGTATAATATATCAGCAACATATGTCACATTTGTTACAATTATCTATTAGACGTGTTAAGTCTTTGCTCTTAATTGACACTTTTTTTTAAACTTTCTCTCTCTCACTGTGGTCAACTTTGTTCCAATGATAGGGCCCAAAATATTGTAAAGAATGTTTTCTATAATGCGAAAACGTGAAAGATTAAAACCAGTGTACCCCGTATTATATCGAGGCAATTAATATAATTAAGTATTAATTAAAAATTGAACTCTAAAAATGATTCAAAATTTCCGTTAATTAGCTTGCACTGTCTAATCTGTACATGTAGTTCTAAAATAAGGGAGGAGCATTTGGTTAGTTTCCTTGTTTATCTCTTTACTTGCCAATTAATGAGTAAAGTGGGAGTCTCTCACCTTCGCAGCTACCAGGGTGTTGTATGGTGAGGTTCAACTGATGGAGACACATTTCTTGTTCAAAAAAGCACTTATTGTCGTATGTTGTACCATTTGATGAGCAGACTGGTTCATGGTACGATGGACATTTGTCTATACACACACAGCGGGCATCATGAGGTCCAAAAGCCTTACACAGACCGTGATAATGACATGTCACATCCAGACATGGATCCAAGTCTGGAAGGAAAACACTCAACTCATCAATTGTCAAAAGAGATGAAAGCAGCTTAAATTTGATATTACTTTGAGTTAGAATAAACCATATTTTTTCGCCTTGCAACAAGGAATCAGATATTTTCATTCATATAATTTCAACTTTTCATATAAATATTTTCCAAACTACGCATTCTCCGTGAGTGCATTCTTAGTCACAAACTTTCTCATTAACGAAAACATACATAGGAAATGGAAGGAAATACTATGGAGAAGGACTTTTCCTGCCTCCTTTGGCTCTGTGAGGGCTCATAACTCTGATGATGATGATGATGATGATGATGATGACGATGATAGTGATGATGACGATGATGATAAACAAAGCAAAACAAACCGTACACAAGGAAACAATATTTGTTTTGGGGTAAACTTTTGGATACAAAGTTGTTCAGCCTTTTTTAATTTTGGATATCACCTCGTCAGTTCCTTTGTTGTCGTTGTTGTTGTTGTTGTTGTTGTTCTTTTAACAAAATGATTGAGGGCTCTCATAATCTGGCAATACGATTGACCATTTGACGTCATACAGTGGAATCAAAATGGCGGCGCGGAGTATTCAAAAGCTATGAATTTTTTAAGCTCCTTACGATTTTCCCCCGAAGCTTTACGTGGTCTTTCTGACCTATTTTCAACCATGCTTGAGAAAGACCTAGTGTTTTTCTTGAATCCCTTGTTACTAAATTATGGCGTTTTTCTTTAATTAGTTACCTACCTCCAATCACGATGTAGTCAACGGTTATGGTATCTTTTTTTTGCCGTTACTGTTGTAGTTTCTCACACAAACCTTTGTATCTGTTGTGGATGTGTGCTATGGAAATACAAATTTAATTTTGACGAGAGGTTAAACACTTAAGTCAAGGTTGTCATGGAATAAGAAAACATTTATAAACTAGAGCGGTTTCAATTGATTTTTGAAAATTTTCGCGTTTGCTTTGGTTTCACATTACTATGGCAATTAGCTTACAATTTTCGCGCGGCTTTGTCATCCTGAATCAGAAGTAAAGCCAAAGGTAATCGTGACTCACTCACACAAGTTTTCCGGCGCTTCGCATGAGCTGCCGGTATCTGCTTCACTTTCTCATTGGTTCACTGGATTTTCTTTGTCCTTTGTGATTGGCCAGAGTGATAACCTTGATGTTGGTTCCATTACACTTAACTAGAAACGTCTCTATTGTTAAATCGACTTTTTCTTGAAATAGCTAATCGTATCATCCTGACGGTCATGTGACTTACCTCGACCCAGGTAACAACGGCGTTGCATTGAGATGAAAAAGAGTAGTTATTGTTGTATCTGTACTTTGGCGGCACTATCACCACAGGAGGAGCATAAAAGGGATCAGTGAAGTTAATTGTCTGAAATGCGAAGTGAAACGATAGGAATAAGTGCGGAAAGTTGAAGCAAAAATTCTCGAAGAGAGATACGTCAGACCAGAGCCGTGACCAAAATAATTATGACTGAGGTAATAACCATGAAATAATTATGACTGAGACAATGTCGATGGTTACTTCTCTTCGATAGTATTTAGGGTGTTCATGACAACTGTATACAACAAAGACGAAACAAAATGACTGAATTAGGTGGCTTGGTTTGCCTGTTATTACTAGCTACGCGGGCCCGGCAGACATTAGGAGGTGAGAATACTAAAACTCTGCTTTCTTATTTCCCTTAAAACTCACAAGAAAAACAGCTGAAAACAATGTCCCAGTTGAGTCAGCTGAAAAGGCGAGTACGGGATATACAGTGGGTAATAAGAACTGGGGTCATTTTGGCAGTAAAAAAAAAACTAAGCCTTCAGTGACAAGCTATTGATAGAAATGATGTCATAGCAACAAGAGCAGTTTTGCAAAGGTTGGTAAGCTGACAACTTGGCATCCCAAAATGGCTTCCACCTTTTTGTGATGTTGGAAACTCAACTTCGTCATTTTTATTCCTCAGAAATTTGATAGTTTGGGTTATGAGCTATCTTTTCTAAGGATCTCGCTGAGAAATTGTGGTTACATGTAAATCCGGGCTGTTATTATGATTTAAAGGTTTCTATAAAGAAAACCCAAACAGTCAGAAATTACTTTTTTGCTGCTTGGTAAATCTTACTTGGCAAAGAGCTTGGTTGTCCTGATAAGCTCCACGTGAGCTGGTGTCGTTAAACATAACTTCATTGGTCAAGGTAAAGTTTTCAAGCCTCAGATCTGTAAATGCCATCCAGTTCTGCAAAGTAATGAAATGTTTATATAAATTCATATAAAGAATTCAAGTCGAAAGTAAGAGAACTTCATTCGTGATAGAACGTAAGCAAATAAGCCTTGTTTAGCACTATTTAAACCCAAAATGTAAGTTACTCACAATTTTCATATTCTTATGTATTCCGTCGAGAATCTTTGTTTCCCTGAGACAAATTTTAAAGTTGTCCTTGTGTAGGTCTTCAATCCATATGGCCATGGCATCCTGAGGCCTCTTGGGAAACTGATGACTAGCAGTCACAAAAATGGCTGGAGGAGTCTTGAAAGGCTGAAATGTAAATGGTCAATTGTGATTTATTAAAGAAAATAAGGAATGTAGAAAAACATACCCTACAGAATGAAAACAAAGGAATCAAAAACCAAAGGCGAGAAAGATTAAAAGATTGAAGGAAAAAATACCAAGCAAAAAAGCGATAACACACAAATATGGCTCCCTGGCTCAGATAACAACAAAAAAATTGAGAAAGTCAAAAAGAAAAATAGTATATCAACAGTCAAAAAGAAAACCAAAAAACAAATTAACAAGAGGGAAAAAAAAAGAGAAAGAAAGAAGGAGAGAAGCAAGGAAGGGAAGAATGAAAGAATGAAAGAAAGAAAGAAAGAAAGAAAGAAAGAAAGAAAGAAAAAAAGAAAGAAAGAAAGAAACAATGAAAAAGGAAGAGCAAAAAAAGAGCGTAATGAATTCTTTAGTTACTTTTGTTTATTTCATATAAAGTTTTTTTTTTTTTTTTTTCCCGTTCGTTAAAACTATGTTGGCTAACTATCGTCCTTTTGTAATTTTTTTTTTGGCCTATTACTCGTGCCATGTTTTTATTCAGTTTTAAAATAGTATATATCACCTTTTTGTTATCTTTCCGTGCTCATCTTAAGTGGCAAGTGCCAAACGAAATGCCTATAGCGATGTTAGTTAACCTGTTTGAACGCGATTTTCTTACACGTTGTTCCACTTGTCCAAGCGTCTAAGGAAGTAGTTTCCATCTGAGATCCTGACGGAGGAGATTGCAAAGCCATCCAGTTCACTTCTGTTGTACCATTTGATCCTTCCGCGTACTCCACCACGCAGACAGTGAATCCATTGGCTGTAACATCTTCGACCCAGATTGCAGCACCATTACGAGGAGTTAGCCTCTTGACAGTATGTCCCACTGAGGCAAAAACCTTAACTTGTTGCCCGCCATAGAAAGGATTTGGGAAGGATATCTTCTTACAAGCAAATAAACCTGGTGCCGTGCTTGTAATGTTCCCTTTTCCAGCCTTGAGACTGAACGCTGTGAATAGTAGAGGAAAGAAAAACAAATGATTACTGAAAAATGGTAACTGCTAACAGCTGCCCAATTTCCACAATATGGACAAGACCGAATCGTATCCTTTCATGTATACATCCTGTGTTCTTCTTCACTCACATTTCGAACATAAAATCTAGACCTTCACAGTTAAATTTTGAAAGGGAAAGCAGAAATAACCAAAGGAAATCAAAACTGTAAACGTCCCATACCTTGACTGGCTCGAGCATCAAAGGCGACCATGAAGAAAATTAGGAACAAATGTAGCAGGAGATTTAGCTCGGAAGACATTTTGCAAAATAATGAAGAAAACCGTGCTTGTATAATACAAAAATACCCACTTCAGTGTTACGCGTTAAAACGTGTTTAGCGTAATAAATAATTCATTTTCAGTGGGAAAAGGTTGGGGGGAGGAGTGGGGAGGTTGTCTAAAATGCCATTTGCCCCAATAATAATGCATCGTCAAAATACAAACACTTTATATTAGAGTAACAAGAAATTGCCTCAAACCACCCAAGCCCCCCCCCCCCGCCCCCTCTCGTACCTAACAATTCTTTGTTTATTATTAACTGTTTGCAAAATACAAAATATTTACCTTGCACCAGCAGAATTTATATTTCCAAACTTTTAGCGAATTTTTGATTCCTTTGATTCAACTTAAATTAGTTTTTTTTTTCGATTTAAAGGGAATTCTGCATGGAGAGTTGGTCTGTCTGACATAGTTTGCGATAAGCAATGTGATATACTGGAGGTCGAACTCTTCATATTTTTCTTTCCTTTGAGGATATTCAGTTCACCTTTAATATATTTCAGACGTTAAATCTCTTTAACGATGAATTGATTCATTTGAAATCACTGTTCTTACGGCGTTAGCCTTTTTTCACAAAGTTCTGTGCGAGTTGAAGAAACTTCAAATTGTACTAAACAAAACCTAGTTTGAGCTCCTTTTACTGATTTCAGAACACGCTTGCTTCCTATACGTACCACAGTTCAATCTCGTTTTCCGATAGGGGATTGAAGGCGAAAAATATCTGTATTAAAAGCAAAAGCAGGACGCGAAAAAACTATACACGTTAATTGCACATACCTTGACTGGTTTCAGAAAAGAGAACGACCACGAAGATAAAAATAAACGGTTGCCCCAATGGGAGATGATGCTTGAAAGACATTTTGCTTAAACTGAACGAAAACTGTGCTTTGATGATTCACAAAATCCCCGTCAGCGTAACACGTTAAGACGCACTCGCTGCGTAATGAATATATATTTTTTTTTGGCGAGAAATGCAAGTGCGGGGGGGGGGGGGGGGAAAATATTTTAAAAAAAAATTTTCCCCCCTCATAAGCCAAAAGAAAAAAATATATTCTCTAAAAATTTTTTTAATAAACA
>Ga0126339_10003271_pt1 | contig 11767 bp, 3 predicted proteins | sample OrbTmetagenome_2_FD_92532 | JGI IMG/M metagenome (GOLD analysis project Ga0126339, IMG submission 92532) | Coral microbial communities from Petempiche,Puerto Morelos, Mexico - Orbicella T R C metagenome | ecosystem: Host-associated > Invertebrates > Cnidaria > Coral | place: Petempiche,Puerto...
AAAAAAACATGGCGAACGGTGAAGACGAGCCTGAATTCGACGTAGACCAGTAACTCTAGGAAAGTCATAAATTTACCCTGTACAAAGACCTCGAGGGCTATTGTCCCTTCAAAACAAGCAGGAAAAAAGGCAAACGGCTTGGAAGAACTCTCGCAAAAATACAACTTTTCGCCTAGCTACCTGAAACGACACTGAGTTCATATTGAGAGAACCTCGCTGGCACGGAAAATTAAGAAGAAAATGACGGCCAGAAGTCGAAGTGGAACTTCGTCGAAATGCTAAATTATATTAAAGGCGCCATCTTTACTTACACACGACTAACCAATTAATTATACCATTACCAGTAGAATTCTGCAGACTTGCAACACTGTATTTTACTGCGAGAGAAGTTGGTCACAAACGTGGTAATACGAACAACAATGTGTTTCAACTTGTAATGCAACGATGTTGCGAGACAAGTTGAAGAAAAATGTTAACCGTATTACCGAACCTTAATGTAATGGCATATTTGTAAAAGCAGTACTAGTTTGGCCGTGTGTTCGTTTCCTTGACGCAAGAGAGACTGGGAACGAAAGAGAAACCCAACATGGCTGCGGAAGTTAAAATCTTATTTCTACGCCAAACAATCGACGAAGAGACTGCCTTTGGTGTTTTTAGCCTTTCCAAACGTATTTCGTGATGTGTATTTATATTTCAAGGTAAGAATTATGGCTGCAGCAGGCTGCAAAACACATAAAATGGGGACCAAGTTGACTGACCTTCGCAAATAAACAACAGCCCGGGAGGAAATGCAAAACTGTTAAGGTAAGGTTAAGCTTTAACTCAAAAGCTGTTATTTACGAATAATGGTTTTTAAACCTAGTCATCTTCTTTGTCTTTCCATTAGATAAGTTTAAGATTTAATTCGGTTAAATTGTAGTTCTCCAAGTGTCAGAAGTGTTTCACGTTACATCGCACACGTGCGCCGTTGTTTTGAGCAAAAATATCTGGAAGCTACTGTTTGTTTGAGTTAGTAGCTTGCAAAAAGAAATTTCGAACCCCTTAAGTGATGATTTTAGACATCAAGTAAGAAGTTAAAACGTACTTAACTCTCCCTCTCTCCCAGACCTTATTAGCTTACGGCGTTTTTTCTCACCTATTTGCACGTGTGCAAATCTCACATCTCAGAGGCTAAACTCAATGAAGAAAATGCCACCTCTTTATGCAAATTGATTTCATGAACTACTCAGTAATAAATCCATAAATATTGGTCAACTTCTACTCGATGAATTAGATTACTACATGCTATTCCTTAATATTATTTTTACCCTGATGTTATTAGTTAATGAGTTTACATTTAAGGACGGTGGCTACTAATTGCAAAGGTTTTTGCGCCAGGTTAGGACCATGTGGAAAAAGTAGATCTTTGCAAGGGCTGTTGGAATCCACAAAGAAAAATGGGGGTAGCCATGCATTTTTTTGAGATAATTAGCCTTGAATCTCAACAAAAATGCTGACATCAGCATTTTCCTAAAAAAAAAGAAGGAAAGGTTATTTCTTCACAGATTTCCATAGAATTTGCATATACATACAGAAAAGCAAACACATTTAAAAAGATCTTTAAACTACATGGCAAATGGTAACAAAAAAAAAAAACATTTTTGATATGTTTTTAAGGTAATTTCCCTGAAATAAAACTGTCAATAGACTTTTGTTCAAACTTTGTCCACTGAATATTTATCATATGAGAACTTAAATTATAAAATAAAAAAAGGGGGTGCCCATGCTCATTAAGGAGCAGTGAGGCATTGAAAATGTCCTATTTTAGGGTTATTTAATGCTTATTACAAGAACGCATTCCAAGTTGTTGTAAACTCTTTGTGAGCCCAGACTCATTAAAACATACCTCAAACCACAGTCAATACTTGTGTTGGACACATAAACTTTTTAAGTTTGATTTTGACAGACAGCTGAATACTTGTAATAATATTGGGACCAAATTGCTTGCCACGGCTATCAAACTGCAAAATAGAAAAGACTACAGTGCAGCTGCTACTTTCCTTATTTATTCAATTTTCAACAATAGAAATTAGATCAGTCTTTTCTCACGCAAAGCTAATGATTAGTTGATTAAAATGACTGGAAAAAAATTTGTGGTGCTCAAGCTCTTTAGTGAGCTATAGCCATTTTTCAACTGACAGAACTCAATATCAAGGCATATCTGCCATGTTTTCAATGTGCATGTGCACGAGCGTGCTCGAATAGCGCTATAAATTATACACAGTAAGGATGCGCAATGTAAATGTGAGAATCACCTTAATAACAAAATCGTTGCAAAAGTGCTGACAGCCTTCCTCTGGTTCAGCTAAAATACAGTCTAAATACCTTTTGCTGACAGCCAGAAACTAATCATGTGTTGAATAGACTTGCCACTTCCATTTCATAACATAAAATGTAGGGGTAACCAAGTGTTTTTTAAAGTTTTTGATCTTTTTTAAATACTTTTACGATGCCCGTTACATTTTTTCTGTCACCTCCCCAGTAAGTATGACATTTGCGTATCTTGCACTTGTTTTGTGCGTGCACTGCGCCATCTGCAGGTGCATGTTTACAGTTGGATTTCAGTATAATTTTCAACAGGTGACAGCTACATTTTCAGCAAGAAGATGTAAACAGTTAGTAGTTAGCGATATGCTGCTATTCTGGTGTTCCTGGTTTAAGTACAGGTTCATTAAACTTGATTTGGTCACAGTAGGAAAATTTTGCTTTCATTTTAGTTGTGTACGTGATAGCGTAGTTGATTGCGTCAATGTCAGCCCCAGCGCAGACGTGGAGCTAAACCATGGCTTATGTGATGCGTAGAACATTTGCGCACATACAAAAGTATGCACCGTCCTTAAGGAAACTTATCATAACCATGTTGTCCCATGTTATAAAAGAATTGGTTCATGCTTTTAGCTGTTTATATATATCGAGTTATGGATGCACTTAGAAAGTTTGAAGAGCACTCAAGAAGCCAGAGTTACTCTTAGCTGTGTCGTGAGCAACTCTTGCATTTACCTTGTGCCCTTCAAACTTCTCACATGCATCCAAAATTCTATATACATGTATGCACCCTAAGGCTAGCATAAGTGATAAGCTATACCTCCTGCATGCTTAAGGTGCACAAGTGGAGCCCCATACCTTAGAAAATATGGTAACCAAGCAATCTCAACAATTTTGGTTGTCACATGACTACCATACATCTGTACGCCAAGCCCAATATCTTGAAAAATAAGAGAGCAGCACCATTACCATAAGTGTGTCTTTGATATTGCACATCCATGTTGTGGTTAATTGACAGTTGTCAAAACAAGCTATCTGCTGACAAGTATCATGTGACCATATCGTGGGCTCAGGTTTAGATCTCATGGAGGTCGCATGCTTTTTTCTACCACAAAAACGAAGCCCTGCCCAACAACTAAATCTCTGTGTTGATCTTGGGTGAAACATAGAAGTTTTCTGGTAGGAGCATGAGCTTACTTAGCCATGGGCACCGCTGCACGAAATGAAAAGTATTTTTAATACTATTAAAAAGAAATTGATAAGGAGGTCATCAAAAAACTTTCAGTGTGACTGGATTTGGATGGAAAATAGTTTTTCATTCAAATGAAGATGTTTTCACTTGACTGAAACTGTTTTTCAACCACCCAAATGAAAAAAAAAAAAAAAATCACTTGCCTGCTGTCTTTACAAATTCGACCCTGGGTCTGTTTTAAAACTGAAGAGGAAGAGCCAAATTCTTTTTTATTCTACTTGTTTTTAATTTTACGTGCTTCTCTTTAAAATGATTTTTTTTTGGAGTTGGCAAGATGCAGTTTTAATAACGTTCGAGGAGTTAAACACAACCTTTGATGGATTGGAAGCATTGATTCAAGGATTTTTGAACATACCCAACGTGTAATTCAGGAAATAGCAAGCAAGTACACACAAACATGAAAGTGATAAAACTAAGAAGATTACAAGCAAGTCAGATGGATTTAAACACACCAGTGAGTGACTTCCATTTTTGGGTTCATGAATTATTAATGAGTTTGACATGGGCAAGCGGGGAGTGCCCTGGGCAAGCAAAATTTGAGAGCTTCTTGCCCAAATGGCAAGCTGGAATTCAAATTTTTTTCGAGCCCTGCTTGGTTCTGCTTATTGGGTATACTTTGTTAAAATTTAACTGGAAAATAGTATCGAAAACACATGCTGAACAATTACCTGCTCACAATAATTGATCATTTTTTAAGTTTCTGATCCAAGAAAAACAAATCCTCTTTTTCCTTTATGGCAATCAGGAGCTCTGCTTTTAGGCTTGGCTAAATCTATATAATTTATTATACTTTAGTCTTTGCAGGGAAGTTTTTATTATAATTATATTTGTAGCTACAGTGTCTATTTGGAATTAAAAATTTATTGTTCATTCTGCAATTGGACATTTTTGCCCTTCCTAGGAAGTGTTTTAGAATTGCAGAAATGATTTGGAATTAGTTTAAGAAGTTGGACTTTCAGTCTATTACTGAGGATTGTAAAACACTTCCTATATATGTACATGCACATGTATCTGTATATCTACTTGGCAAAAACTATATTTAGGGTAGTCAGTTAGTTACACATAGAGATCAGGAGTCATTTAAGAGTACCTTGAAAAATTTTATTCTATGCCCAGGAGCTTAGAATGCTTGTTTGCTACAGTGCACTTAGATGTATTGCAGACATGCTGCTTAGTTGATTTCAGTGTTAATTAACCTTGTCGCCTGGAGCAAACAAGTATCATTGACTTATTAGAAATTTTCAAATGTTTCACTCTTTAGTAAAGTTCTAAATGTCGAGCTTCTTGTTTGATTTTGGTAGATCCAGTTCCAATTGATCAAGTCCAAATATTCAGCCTTTCCTTTTGACTGCCTACATACTACCAAATTTCATTTAATTTTTCTAAATTCTGATATTTTCATTAATTTTTAACTTTCATTGAGTCTGTCCTGGATCCTCTTGCACATGACTTTTGCTTTCCTTAAGAAATTTTCATGCTTCATCAATTTTGCCGTTTTCCAAAAGCTGTTGTTAAAAACTAAGATTGAGTAATTTTGTGTGTTATAATTATTAGTGTTTGTAGAGCCTACATTCAATCCTGGTCATTACTTTTTCTGGGGCCATTTTCAAAAGCACTAAAAAGTGCACTTTTAAATGATTCAATTTTTATAGCAGCCACAAAGTACATTGCAAACAGCCACATGCTTAGGAGACTCCTCCAGTGAGCTTGTCAAACTCACAAATGCAGGCTCACATGGAGTGTTTCAGCTTCTTCACAGCTAGATCTTCTTCGAGTTTTCAAACAGTTTTTCTAGCGGCTTTGTAGCAGTTATTAAGTAGTCTTGAAGGGTTTTGTATCAGTTGTTTCAAGTGTTCCCCCATCCCATCCTCTATATTTCTGATCCAGTCGTGCCTGGAATGAGGTCTCATGGCTACTTTACAGGGATTTGCTGGCCACGGGGGCAGTATTCTATCTACTGGGGACTGGCTGGCCACAGTGGAAGCCCCTGGATACCCCAGGCACACACCTTGGTTGGGTTTATCTATTAGAAAAATATAAATTATGTCTTTACAATAAATGTTTTTTTTTTAACAATAGTCATTGGACTGAGTTCTTGATAATTTCACCATCAACAAGAATTTTTTCTGAATTTCTCAATTTTTTAGTCAGTAATGAACAAGACTGAACAGACAGTCGACAGACCAAGATGGGACATTGGGTACACCTAGATGGGCAGTGAACAAACTTGAATGCACAGTTGACAATATTGGTCTCATGGGGGAAAAACTGGATGGGCTCAACTCAACAACTCTGGATGACATCCATACCTTGACCAACCAGGTAAAATAATGCAACCAGTTTAAATTTAATATACTGTAAAGTACAGGTACAACCTGTATCTTGTCATACTTAATAATAATATTATTTTTTTGATAATAATCGTTGTCCGAGTTATTGAGAATTTCACCACCAGCGAGAATTGTTTCTTTATGTCTCGATAAAGAGGCCCTCTAAGTGAGGGCCACAAGTTTGTTTGTTAATGTCCACCATGATTTTGTGTTAAAGTGCAACTAACCTCCAATTTTTTGTTTTGCGCTTATATAAATTTCCTCATTTTTCTGATATAATTATCATTGTAGCTATTTTCATTAACTTTCTACATATTTTCAACTTACATATTTTCTGTAAAATTAACCCTTTCCGCAGCCATGACCATGCAATGGCGAAGAATGGGGCGAGTTGGGCTGTGACGTCATTGACGGACTGTCTAACAATGTTTTGCCTCTAAGAAAAATGTATGCGAATATGCAATAGTGTGATTCAAAATCGTTGCAGAATGCAAGGAAGATGTGTTTTTGGAGGGATTCGCAGTACAGCATGCTTAGGAGAGAGCAATCCTCTTCATTCAATACCTATATCCCAATGACACTCGTCCAGGAGCGAGAAAAAGCCAAAAGCAATGTGCAGACTCATGCGAAGTCAGGCATCGAGCAGTTCTTCGATCTCAGGTTTGCCTTGGCTATAAAAACCTAGGATTTCATCGCCTGCACATTCTTCCCTAGCTTCTAGTGCAAAGCTTGATTTTGTCAAAGTAGACACAAATGGTTAAGATAAGCTGGGAGCCATCTGACTATTCAATTCAAACGAGCCCCAGATGTCCCAGACCAAAATAATGGAAACTTCTGTAGGTGAGATAATTATACTGCAAATTATACGCATTGAGTTTTCTTTGTCCTTGAAATAGAGAGCTTTCTAAGCAAATAATCAACTTCACATATGTCCTACAATGAGGCAATTGAGATAAGTGAGGCTTCGAACTGCAGAACTAGCTATGTATTTGTGGATTTCATATACAACCACATGCGGGAGGCCAACAATCAGCACTGGAGTTTCTCATCTGCATACACAACTGTTTTGTTCTTTGAGCAATGAAATATATCTCAGTTACAAACTTAAAACAAATCAACCATTGATAAGTACATGTATATGAGAAAAGTAAAACAAACCATGTAGATTCGACTTTACTGAGGGAGATTGTAGTGTTGAAAGGAACCTAAAGCAGGAGACCCTGGTGGAGAGTGAGCTTGTTTTTGACCGAAACACAAGACTCGGGCTATGAGCGTATGTAAGAAAGACTTTTAAAACAAAAGAACAGTGAAGGAGGGATGAATCTAAGTATTTAACTGATACCATACTGAACGTTTGTCAAGATCTTGTCGAAGAGTTTTTAATTACTAGTATAAAAAATGCAACTTTGTGTAACTCGCAGTGTTTATGTTCGTACACGCTAATTGACTTTGTATACATACATGTTTGCACTTAGGAATAACAAAGTGAAAAGATGAATTTTTCCTCATTTTTTAATAGTTAATGGAAAATATGCTGTCGATGTTATGAATTATCAAGGGTTCGGTTAGAGTACTAAGAGAAGTATTCTGTGCAGATTAGTAGATTAGCCAAATGGGCCGACAAATTGTTGAGCTTGACTTGCAGTGTAGCGGGCTCGACTGGCAACCCACTCTTCGAAATAAAAAAAATATATTTACATCATAGCCATCCTAATCGCAGCTAGACTCTGAATTGTATTCTAGATGATAGAGTTCTTTCATTTAACAGTCTTGTCCATTTTTGATAAAATATGAAGTACAAATACCCCAAATGCGTTTTCACAGTGCTTGAAACCCAGTCAAATGTCTCTTGAGTGTTTTGAGCCATATCCTTTGATGACGTCACAAGAAGCCCAACCCACTCAGAGATCCAACCATGCTCGGTCGTGGGGCAAGAAATTACAACTTTAAGCGCTTGTAGAATCGCGGGGATTGTATCAATCAAAATATTTTTTGTTGTTGAAGTAATTGGGAAAACTAGTAGATTTCATTAAAGGAAAAACAAAAATTGGGGGCTAGTTGCACTTCAACCCTAAATAAAGGCTTCATCTCGTCTCGTCTCGTCTTGTCTTATCTTATCTTATCTTATCTTATCTTACATGTATCTTATATTACTTAGTTGGCAATCAGCAAGCTTGGAAACACAGCGGACAAACCAGGATGGGACATTGGATACACCTAGATGGACAGTGGACAGACATGAATGTACAGTGGGCAATATTGGACACATGGTGGATAAACTGGATGGGCATGAGTGGACAACTCTGGGTGAACAGTGGAAACCAAAACCATTCAGACCTTGACTAACCAGGTAAATACACTGTCTTGTAACCATCTTGGATCAGGTGTACTAAAGACATCCACAGTCGAGTGTCAATCGATACTCTCAAATGACATCTTGATCTGTACTCAACCGAGGTCCCGATCCATACTTGGTCGACACTCATTCGACACTTGATCAACAGTCAGTCAATAGTCAGCTGAGTGTCGACCAAGGTGTTGGTAGAGTGTTGATTGGGTGTTGATCGAGTGTTGATCGAGGTTATCAATTGACACTTGACTCGGATGCCTTTAGTACGCATGACCCACCATCTTTGCCAGGAATTCTTGCTAAAATTTTAGATGAAGCAATCTGAACCTGAGAGAATCTCCTCATAGCTCTCATTGCTTTGTAACACCTTTCCATAATATATGATAGATGTTGTACTTCCATGTAAAATTAGACAGGAGGTCAATGCTTTCCATTCAACCAGGAAATCTTTGGTGCAGAACATTTGAAATATGGTTTTCATGACATGTACCACCTTTTTGAAAGCCTGTAATGTGTGCTTTTCAGAAGTGCATTTATGATATTCATACAATTGATAATATTATTTTCATGCTTGCAAATCAAGCCAATTAGAACTTAAGGGGAGTTTTGAAACCCAACATTTTGAAAGAAACATTAATTACCAAGCTAAAGTGAAATTTTTCAATGGGGAAGGAAGGATTTAAACTGAAAAATCTCCATGAGAGGGATATCAGAGCCCATTACACAGAGTTTTCATATGCATTGTACTCATGGGTTAACCTTTTCCTGTATCTTTTTTTCATTGTTTTATTCCAAAAAATAGAAACTTCAGATACAGGTAATAGTAATTGACCGTAAGGCGTAGTATGGGACATGGATGCCCCTTGTGATATTCTCTATATTGTGTACACCAACATGATGGAAAAAGTCTGATACAGTAACATTCAAAATTTTCTGTTTCCAGCGTACATGTAATGTTCACTTGTTTTAAATACAAGAGTTGTGCATGTATGCAGCAATATTCCTGATCAAACTTATTTGAAATATCACACCAAGACAAACAATATCTGGTAATTTAGTACTAAGTAGTAACATTCAAATGTTTTATTTATGGTTGAATAACTGTTAAATGTACATGTATTGCATACTCATTGACTAATAAGAGACCATTCACACCGATGATGCCATCACAAGCCAAGTAAGTCTTGAAAATTTTTCCAAACTTCTTACAACACTTTATTTTAGTGTTGTCAGTTCCTGATTGAAGTTTATTAAGCAATAAAATTACGTATAAAGGGAAGGGGGTGGGGAGGAGGAAGAGAATTCGGTGGAAAAAAAATGGAGTGGGGGGAAGGGGGAGGGGAAAAAGGAACGCCTGCTATAAAGACCCCTGTTGGTTCATTTTTGCGGCCGTTGGCGGCCGCAAATTCTGATTGGTTAATCAGACAATAGGCCAGGTTTGTGAAGTAATACGAAAACAACCAAAATGGCGGCCAAAGTGGATGTGCTAGCGAGAACTTTGGCTGATTTGAACATCGTCGCTCGTAGTGAATTCAAGTTAAAACTGGAGTAAGAAGTTGCAGTAAAATCTCTTCTGGATGGAAAAGATGTATTAATGGTGTTGCCCACAGGATACAGCAAAAGCCTCATATTTCAAATGTTTGTTCGTGCCAAGGACTGTGTAAAATGGGGTTGACTAGTCTACACGACTTCTAAGGTTTGTGGCATTTGTACATTTCCCATTCTCTGTTCGGTCAATCGACCTTTTTTTTGTAGCTTCACCCGTGTTTATGAAGGGCAGTTCATGTTGTGTAATAAAGAGGAATTTTAAGTAGAGTTGAGCCGTTAGATCCTGCTATGGCAAATTTTTATATGTCATAGGTTGGCATGGTTTCCGCTGCTGCCGCTGCTGTCTGCATGTTGCTTCGTACAGTTTGACACCTGTAATTTGCCATGTGTTTATGCATTGTTTAGGCTCATTTCTATTGCAAGATATGCTTTTAAGTCTCCACGAATTTGCTTTTGAGGGACAAAATATGAAATTTACCATGAACATGTTCCTCACTTGCATTCTATATTGAGACGCCGGGCTGGGCTGTGATTAGAACTGTTAGCAAGTACAGTATGTAGATCCTTATCACCGATATCATATTTGTTCTCGTACTATTTTCTTTGGAGATGCCATAGCTTTACTTTGAGAAAGCTATACATTGAGAACTTTGCGCTAGTGGCAACTACAGACGTACAGAGCATTCTAGAAATACCGGCAACTGATGAGATCCACATGGAGGATCGAAACCATGGTCTTGCCTGAACTAAGTCGAGCAATGGCATGTACAACACACAAAACAGTCAACAGGACTTGTGTGTAAACAGCTTCATTTGAATCATGTGGTGCTGGAACAACCAAAGGAAAATAGATTTTCAAATGAAAGTTTGAAGTAAAGAAGTAAAGTTTACTCCACAAAATCTGCAGTTGCTGTTTTTTTGAATGTCTATCTTTGGTTTTCTTTCTCATTTACAAACCTTTGTGGGAGTTGCTGACATTACACGGCTTGAAAATTTTTCTCACAATGCTCACTGTTATGAATATTTTTTCACGCCTTCCCGTGTAAAGGCAGTCATGCAGAAAGGTGCACGTCTTATTCTGATTGGTCATTGACATGACAGCTCTCTTAATCCGATTACCGTAAAACAGTGGGCGGAGATGCAAAAGAAGCGGCTTTTGTAGCAGGTGTTCCCTTCCCCGAATTCTCTTCCTCCTCCCCCACCCCCTCCCCTTTATACGCCTGCTACGCAGGCTATAAAATTACATGCAAATAGTGTTTCTTTATCCATAATTAGCCTGTTGCCATGGAATTGTGAAATCATGTGACCAAACAGTTGTCAAACAAAAAGTTTCCATTTATATTTTAGGTAAAGTGTGACCACTATACATGTGGCTTTGAATGCTGTTTCTGTGAGAAAATATTGAATTCAGCAATTGGGCACTTCGTTCTTCTCTCTCTTAGGCTAAATTTGTTGGGAGAAAATTACCAAAATTGCTTAAGGTCGCTCCTTATTAGAGTATTTACGAACACCCTCCCTATAGAGGGAGAGTTAGAAAAGGAAACTTAGTTAATTTGTCTTAAAGTTTTCCCTGTAGAGATTTACTAGTATGGGTGCTGTTAAAATAAGGCTTATTTTTTGGTTGTCAATTTTTGGATTAAGGCCATTACCATGGCAACATCTGATCTAATAACAGGCAGATATATTCCTCATTTTGGTGTAAACTCCTTAATATTTATACTCTCCTTTGGTGAAATTTTTTCATACTCTGCCACATCGTGGAAATGATATTGCCTGACATTTTGAATTGATAAAAAGTCAAGGTTGTTCAGTCGGTTTTTCCAATATCCTGTAATTTGTCATTCTTATAAATATATTAGATTAGTATTGCATAAAACGTACAACAGTTTTTAAAGACATGTTTCGGCATGCTTATGCCATCTTCAGTTTAATAGAGTGACTAATGATACGTGACACAAGTTATATACTACAAAATATGAATAA
>Ga0126339_10003273_pt1 | contig 11766 bp, 5 predicted proteins | sample OrbTmetagenome_2_FD_92532 | JGI IMG/M metagenome (GOLD analysis project Ga0126339, IMG submission 92532) | Coral microbial communities from Petempiche,Puerto Morelos, Mexico - Orbicella T R C metagenome | ecosystem: Host-associated > Invertebrates > Cnidaria > Coral | place: Petempiche,Puerto...
GAGAGGCAATAATTAGGTAAATTATTATTAGCTGCATATTTTTATTTAAACTAGATTAGATCTCACAATGTAAATTTTTAAATTCTTATTTTGTAATTATTCTTTATTGTTTATTTACACACGACCCCACAAGCTGCAAGCTTAATTACTTATCGTGTTTAAATAAAGGTTACTTACTTACTTACTGACTCAGGCAGAGTAGAGAACTAAGCAATCAGACACTTACATTGGTTCTCCGGTAGCGATGTATGCATGAATAACACTGTCAGTTAAGTTAGCAAATGACACTAACGTCTCCTCATAAAACTGAGTAATATTCGCTTTCCTTGTATCTAAGAAAAAAGTAGAATGCTCCTTTTACATTCAATTATTTAATATCTAGCTCTTATTAACCGAGCAGGTCTGTATGGGAGAATCTTGACCGAGGTCATGAGTACAGACCGAACGCAGTGACGTCTGTACACACGACCGAAGTCAAGATTCTCCCATACAGACCGACTTAGCTTGGTTAATAAGATGTTTATTATATGGGAAAGAAGAAAACTTTAATTCGTTTAATGTAACTGGTTTGCTTGCGAACGGCGATGAGCTTAACTTAAACCTGCCGAAATTTGCTCGTCCTCTTTACTTTTTTAGTCACCAGGCTTCTTGGCACTTCCATAAATGATAGACAAGAAAATAAAAGAAAACGGTGAACATTTTTGTATTTTAGTTTGCTACTTTTTCAACGCAAAATGAAACCGGTCTAGATGGGAAAATCTAGACCGCGGTCAATATCGATTTCAGCTAATCAAATTCGTGAATTCAGTTGTTCCCAGTCCTTGTGAGACACAGCCATATAATAACATCAATTAATGGCAAGACACTGTTTTGACTGATAAACACCAGCCTTTTATGAGGGCAAAAAATGGAACAGAAAAATAAGTTCTATTTCAGGGATGTAGCAGGAGTTTCATTTACGTTTTCAGCAGGAGGGCAACTGGTTTTCACAGGTGGGCAAAGCTTTTCGAACTTGATTTCTTTACAAGAAAAACTTCTTCTTGATGTTCAAACCAGGCGGGTGAAATAATCCTCACAGCCAGTCAATATGCCTGGTCCCTGGCGCTCAATGAAATCCCTGATGTAGCTAACTGACCGCTGCAGGCACATTTTACCACTAAAAGAGAGCTTATCACTGGCTGACATTTCATTAGAAAAATGAATACTACTGAAAATGGTATCTTTAAATATCCAGAGGCCAAGAAAAGCCAGCTGGTCTTGTTAATGAGCCAGCTTTAATTTTTTCCTTAGCTACAGTCCCATGATTTTATGCCAATTGCTGCAGGTTAGTTGTGTTTTTGTGTGTTCTCACACAAGATGAACCCCAACTGATACACTGTAGTGCCTTTCCCCTGGCAGGAGTACTACAATGGACAACAAAAGTAGTTGAGACACTTCTAGAAAATGACACTTTTCGATATTGAACCTCACTGTATTTCATTTGCATCGAGCATTAATTCTCTGATACCCCCGACCTCCCAATTCAATGTCGTGTACTGTGGTCTGTGCAGTCTTAACTAAGATAGAAAAATCAACATTGTTTTGGGGGAAGGGAAGGGAATGCTTCCAAGTGACTCAAAAATAGAATTTTACTGCCAAGCGTCTCAACACTTTTGTAGCTCATTGTACACTGTTTGTATAAATACATCCCTGACAGACTGTATGCTAGGCAACCAGGCAAAATACTTTGAGGGACCTGCAATGGACTAGCATCAGGGGCGTCTATCAATAGTTCTAGTCCCTTCACCTTACAGAAACCAGAAAAGTGCCAGCACAGGTGGATGGGTCATACACTGTATGTCTCCTCCAAACCACTGGATTTGAACAGACAACTAGTACCAGTTACATTTAGTAATTTAAGGAAATAATTTAGGTTATAGATAGCCTGTGAACAGGTTCCCGGTGAGGGCAGATAAAAAAGCTGTCAGCAATCAGTGATTTAACCCATCAGAACAGGATACTAGATTCATGGAACGGCAGCATCAATAGAATGTCAACAGGTTCTTCCGCCCTGCCCCACCCTACTTGTTTCGCTTGCCAAATTCTTTTTTTCACCCTAGCCAGGAGCCTGTTCGCAAGTTAGATTATAGACTGAAGAATTTCCTATTGTGTAATATACACACCTTTTGTACCATCACTTTGTAAAAGAGTAACACCACTGAAGACAGCATGATCCTTGCCACTCAAACTACAAATGAGTTACAGAACTTTTAATTGCATCAATTAGTAGCACTTGGTTCATTATTTCATGTATAATGTAACCAAATATTGAAACATCAAATGCTCAATACTATGAAATCAATGATCAGTAAGTCACCTTTTCAACATAGAAAATGCATTATCTTTATCTTTGGGTTTTTCCAGAATTTCTTTATCCAAGACCTGATGAAGGAATAAGTCATTTTTGAAAATCATTACATGTCAAACTTGCCAGCTTATTGGAGTAGAAGCAAGTTTTGTAATATTAAAACCTTGAGTCTCGATAAATGTAAAATATTTTACAGACAATATACATTTTTTTTAGTGACAAAAGAATGAGTGCTCTTTATTTTAACATAAGTATTCAGTATTTTTATATTTTGACAATACTAGTCTTGTACATTATATAAAGAGCCTTCGTTCTTCAGTCACCAAAAAGAAAGGCACAAAAAATATCATGTATTTATGGTGCAAATGTCCATACTGTAAGTTATTTAACAAGGATCCGGTGTACTTCAGGGTTCCTATTGATAGCAGAGATGCTTTGTAAGCTCCCTGAAGGGACTATCCTGAAATTTTTACCTTTAGATCTTTACTTTTAAAACGAAGGTGTTTATCTATCTACTGAGAAGGTATTTGCTCTACGAGGTTAGAAACTATGGGTCAAGTGCAGTGACATCTGTGCAGAAAGATCTAGATAGTTTGACTGAGAGTAAATTCTAAGCAAGCTTGGGTAATAAGAAATTTGTTAGATGACTTCCAGGTGATTGATTATGGGCTGAAGAAACTGTCATAATCAGCCTCAGCTCAGACATAGTTAAAAAACAAGCAAGTTGATGTGTCTCAGAAGTTTAGAAGTAAATGGGATGGAGAAGGATATGCCTCAGAGACAATAGCCTGCAAACTATACAGTCTTAATTATATCATGATCAAAATATCTAAATTTATACATGTATTATAACATGCCAGTTAATCCTACTTACAACCACAGTATCAGCTCCTATAATTAAGTTGGCTTTGTTGCTCTAAAAAAAAATAAGAAATTTGAATGTCATGACTGATCATTTTCATAGCGGTGTTCTGTTGGCCCAAAGAGCCACCAAGCAGAGCCCCATACTCCTATAGGAAAGAAAAGGAAACCCATGAATTGATTTTCTCATGGTTATCATGACTGGTGGTATTGCTTGTGGGGGCATATGCACGACAATGATGACGGCAGTGGAGTCGTGAAAGATGGCAGCCATACTCCAGTTAATACAGTAGGTTGACTGAGACATGCAGCCTACTGGTTTAAAGTGTGGATTTCTTTGATATTAGACATCCATGTTATGGTCAATGAACACCTGTCAAAACAAAGTATCCACTGACCAGTATCACATGACCACATCATGGGCTCAAGTTTAGAACTCATCGAAATCACCTTTCTTTTAAAAGTTGACCGCTGACCAAGTTCTGGTTCTCAATTGGATCATGGGCTCATGTCAGGTTGACTTGTAGTAATCAGGGCTGGGTTGTTCGGAAACTGTTTAACGCTAACCCAGGACTAAAAGTTAGCTGAAATATAATTTTTGTTTGTATACAAATGTTTTTCATTGCTCTTGTTTTGTGTAGTTTGAGATTATTCAAACTTAAAACAGAAGGCCAAACAATATGAACAGAAAACTTCATTGCAAAGTTCAAAACTCAAATCAAACTTCTCACTTATCCTGGGTTAGCTTAATCAGGCTTTGAACAACTCAGCCCAGGAGCTCTGCTTTTAGGCTTGGCTAAATCTATACATTATGACACTGAGCTCTTACTTGGCATATAAATTATGAGACATAAACTCATCCTTTGGGCCTGTTTCTCACACTGTAGGAACAACAACTCAGACGATCCAGGATTTGCCAATTTCTATGATATCCTTCTTTTTAAAACAGCTATTTGCTAAGGTGGGTTGCATCCTTTTTGGATTATGTTAGGATTCATTGTTTACCACTCTTTTATACAACGTTTTCAAGATATTAAGGCTTAAAGTGGATATTGACAACCTGTTATTAATATAAGTCTAGATGATCAATGACCACATGAGATCTGGAAGTTAACTATTACCAAACTTATTGCAATTAATGTTATGATAGTCATATGATTTATGACCAATAACAAAAATATGCAGCTGATAATCATGAGACCTCTGCACTTGTAACCAGTAAAACAATAAGCTTGCTACAAATAGCTTACCTGCATAGCTACAAATTAAATATCAAATTACTAATTTTTTGCCCTCCTGACACTTCCTAAGGCAGTCCAATTGTTGGTATTAAGACTGCAGACTGCAGATTGCAGACTGGGGGTAAAATGCAGACTGGCGACAAAATACTGAATGCAGACTGCAGACTTTTTAAGCATACTTATTATATGGCTAGCTCCGTGAGCGGGCAAGATGAATCAAATCCTACGCTGTGATTGACTACCTGAGCGGGCAAGATGGAGCTATCTTGCCAGCTCGGGACTACCCACCGTGTTCCGCAAGAAAAAATTCCATAAAAGCCATATAATAAATCCTTTATTGACCAAGCTTGTTCGGTCAAGATGGCTGGATATTGACCTCGTTCTTTTTTTGTGAGTTTATGGACCTCGACTCCGTCTCGGTCCATAAACATGCAAAAAAAGAACTTGGCCAATATCGAGCCATCTTGACCAAACAAGCTTGGTCAATAACCCATACTTAGTGTAACAGTATTTCCATTACCGAGTGCTAACCATAACCTGAGCCTGCACTCTGATTAGCCTGAATGGTCCTGAATAATACTCCAGTTAGCCTGGATAGTGCTCCAGTTGGCCAGGGTTTCAAATTTAGCTGGCGTCTGGAGCAAGTCACCAGCTACTTCAGGGCTCGAAATTGCAACTCACTGGTCGCCAATGCGACCAAAAATTGAGCACTGGCAACTAATTTTCAGAACTGGTCGCCAACCGGCGACTCGTGTTTTGTCCGATAACTAAAGAACACCACGACACAACTTTTGTTTTTAAATCCTTATATTAGGAAATCATTCGGATATGGTAGATAGTATACAAGTCACCTTTCCGTCCCCAGTAAAATAATGTCTGAATATTACAAGATAATCGAAAAAATTGAATGTAATTCGACACGTCGATACTGCGTTCACGGCGCACCATATTGTTTCATCGGCTTCTTCCGAAACTGGGATCGCAGGCGCACTTCAACACCACGTGCTTTTCATTTGCCGCGAAAATGGCGGCAGATACCAATCAGTTGAAGGAATTACATGAGTTTTTACGTGCGGGGAATGAAGATTCAGCCAAAAGGTTAATCCAAACTTTGAATCCTTCGAGGAAAGCAAGTCGAAAATAAAGAACGACATTTCGAAGAAGTAGCAAAGAGAAAATACACAAGGACCCGTGTTTGTCTCACAATGAAAACCACGGACTTAAAACGTTTTATGCTTCGCTTCATTTAAAATGACTATGGAGACAACCATCACCTTCGGACCAGAGACATATCACCTGAGAACAACGGTAGCTTTATAACCAAGTGTTACTCGTGTTGTTTCTAGTTGTTTTCGCTCTTCAATTGTGACTTTTCTTGCACGCAAAGTAACGTAGGAAATCGTGTTCTTGTGTAGGTTATTTATAAAATAAGTTGGCGACCAAAATTTACGATCTGGCGACCAAAATTTTTCCGTTTGTCGCCAGCTGGCTCCCGAACGAAAAAGTTAATTTCCAGCCCTGTACTTTAAGCATTTGTGCCAGGTACTTTTCGCATTCCAAATTTTATTAATAGACAATTCTGTTTCACCGATGTAATTGCGATCTGATCTTTTTGAAGAAATAAATAAACACTAACAGATGGGAAAAAAAATACACAAACAGGCGGCTGTTATATGTACCTTTCGAACTTTTAAGCAAGAGCATTTTTTGGCAGAAAGTCCGCTCTTGTGCACGGACGTGCATGTAGTGGCGTGGCGGCACTGAGATTTCTTCTCATGTGCACAGTTTCCAAGATGAAGCGGAGGCATCAAACGATGCTGTCTTTTCTTTCCACAGCTGAGAAGTCACAAAGACAAACAAGTGACAGCAATTTTAGGAATTGGCGTTAACAAATATTACGTGTTGTTCCAGTTCTGAAAGCGATGATAAAACAATCCGACCAGCAGTATCCGTGGCCATAGCCATGTTCGCGTAGTGAATGCAAAGGCAGTCTTCCTCATGAAATGTTACTCATCATGACTGCACCAAATGCATTTTCAACGAAAGGTTGAAAGAAGTCTTACCAATAAAACCCTTCAACAACGCGAGCATGCAGAATTTCAGAAAAACTAACTGCGAATAGGTTCCGAAAGAAACGAAACTGCTGACTTTGTTGTGATACTTATGTATGTAGAAGGACAGATATCAACGGAAGTTGCCCTGGAAATATTACGTTAATTCCGTTTATGCAGCTCTCTTTCATTACGAAAGCAAAAATGATCTTGAGCAAGAACTACAGGATAATGCATTTTTGGGGGGCCAAAACTAAGTGTTTCTCTAAAACTGAACTCAAGGAAAATGTGTTCACTTTGTGAACTTCACTGGTATATAGGGTGTAAAGAATAAACAGTAAAAATTGACACAAGGGGTGCTTACCATTTAGCAAAAAAATCCAGAAATTTTGGTTGAAAGTCAAATGGAACCGTAATTTTCCCAAAAATTCGTTAGGAAATTGCAGACTACCTCCGGAGGTAGTCTTCTTTTTCCGTTCGGAACGGAATGGCAGAAATTTCCTCACCATTTGGTAAATTTTCCAGTTTCCAGTCTCTTATCAGCTGAAAACAGTTATAAGAAATCAAATAGCAAATGGTAAGCGCCATCTCGTTCGGTTGGTTTTCTGATTTTGGAAAAACCCTTACCATTATTCAACGGTCATCCCAACTGGTTTATTCTGACAAGTGGTAAACACCCATGTATTCATTACTTTTGTTAGATGCACCAGACATGGAAGGGTCTTGTATACCCAGCAACAACACTAACCCTGGTTGATAAGTGTATAGTGGCCTTAAACAAAATCAGTTAGCAATAAAATGTACCAGAATAAACTTCAAGGGACTCTGATTTTCAAAATTTTCCAGGCGGAGCACCCTATTCCCCTGTGCAGAAGGGGTGCTCCTCTCCAGCACCTTACCCCAAAAGGCCGCCGTTATCGCGACGAAATAGTGCTCTGGCTACTTTACAATTTCCTCCTGCTACATTTTTTCAATTTGAAAACCCTGGTTGGCCTGAATATCATTCAGGTTAGCCTGTGTACGGTTAGCTCTCCAGTTTGTGGGAGGCGGGGCCGTGGGGAGAGGAGCTGAGGTTGATCAGAAATTATGAAACAGCCTTTCAATTAAAAATGAGATTATTTTATACAGTCAAGCAACTCGCCCTTACCTCATCGATTCTCCCGGCTACCTCCAGAGCTTTTTGCTTAGAATTTTCCAAAACATACTCATATGGATGTTTGAAGGCGCTTTTATCGAGTGTTTCCTCAAATCTTGATGGAATTACGTCAAAATTCAAGCCCTTCATTCAGTTGAAAATGGACACGAGTTATTAAACACGAATATCTACAAAATTACTCCGAAAATATGCCTCAAACATACGTATATTGCAATATTCTTACAACTTTTCGCAGGATTTCACATCTTCTTGGCGAAGAACTTGCAAGAATTATCCTCTGCGATGATAAGACTTCGAGAAGCGGTTCAAGCATGTTGATCGACAGCAGATATCTACCAGGCGTTGCTGACGAAATTCAGAAGGCTTGGTCGCTAAGATAAGATGGCGGGAAAAATCGGACTAGTGCCCAGTCTATTCATGCAACATCAAATGACTTAGGGGTCGCCTGTAATGCGCGTTAAGACAGACCAGGGTTAGACGTAATCCACCTGGTGATTTATTGTATTCCTTCAGGAGTCCGTTATTGGATTTAGAAAAAAAAAAGACTTGACATTCTTACATTGCTCGTCGTCTGCCGGGGAAAATGGAAACCGCAATTGGGGATAAACAATTCCTGGCTAATTCCTGTGATAAACGAAGCTCTTAGAAAAACAAAGTGGTAAAAATCTTAAAGCTGTTATAGCTTTCTAAACTTTTTTTTTCGTTGTATGGTGCCGAGGCCGTTCCACCGCCAATCAGCGTCCGCGAGTCTAGTGAAGGGTGTTAAGTATTTTTTAACAACCATGACAAACCTCTTTTATCACCAGTGCAATGTTGATCGAGATCTGTACTGCGCAAAAGACATAAGATCGAAAAAAAATGACTAAGTCATACAATAAGGTTTTTTTTTAAAAAAAATTGACTCTTGGAGTACCGCAAAAGTTTCCCCCAATTTCGGTATTCTACCGTGGCAAGTTTTCAAGTGAAGTTTTGTTTACTTTCCGCCTACCCACTTTATCTCTGTTGTATCATGGTCCTCAAGTCTCAGGATGTGTTGAACTTCCAATCCTGGATCCGCGCCATATGCAGTAATTGACTTATAAATAACTTTGCGCTTATCCTTTAACCGGAAACCATAACCTACTGGAACTGTTTCCGGAATTATAGATGTCATGACTGACTTGTGTCAAACACACGTCAATCAGGATTCTATGTATATGTGGGAATTGCGCAAACAAATGGTTTTTGGGTCAGAGGTGCCGGCTTATTAATCCTTTTGAATTCTCAAGCGGTTGTTTGGAACAAACTAAGTGCTGCAGTAGCGTAATATTTACGTTGAAAAGCGACACTCCGTAGATTCGTTTCAGTCGCGTAACATTTTTGCACCTCGATTCCCTCGTGAGAAAACAAAGCAAAATAATAATAGCTCATTAATGACATTAAAATGGAGGTGTGATTTGACAAACGACATGCCTGGCCCTAAGGAGCGTTGTCCGACCCTCGTTAAAAAATTACGTAAATCAAATGAAGATAATTTTCGTCGATGTGTAATAAAATGTGTGCTTTATATACACGACTCGCTGAAATTTGTGTACTGTCGGAGTCTTTGACGCTGATTGTAGGGCGTTCCGAGAAATTTACAGACAAGTATGTAAACACATCAATTAATGTTCATGTGTTTGTTTGGAAAGAGTTCATAGCACTTGACAAGTCCAGGAAAGTTAAGTACGGGAACCATTTACTTTTTCATTTATGCGGAATCATAACAAAGGGCAAAACGGTTTACCCATATTTTTCTGCTGGCATCAAAACTTTACAAGTACGATTCGTAATCACGTTTGTCAAAAAAGATCAATCTTATCATTAATTCCACGTTTTTAGAGCCCTGTAATTGGATGATAAGTGTTAGCTAAGCGTTGATTAACTTCCGTCGGCCAGTTTATGTCACAGTTGGGTCTCGTTTCACAGCTGCGCGCGAGTTTCACAGCTAATTCGTCTACAGTGAAAGTGGTTTTGCAATTAAGCCGCGGCGCTTTCATTCACTCAAGTCCTTTCCTTTCGCTGTGGAACTGCGAGATTTTCAGTAACCGTAAAATGGAGCAGCCGACGAAAGAAGAGAAACCCAAAGTCGAGCCCTGCGATCCACCGACTTCAACGGTTCCCGAATCAAACAACTCTACCGAGGTACCTCGCGGCTCTGCAAATCGTAAAGAGAGAAAGCGAACCCTAACCATGAACTCCGCGTTTGCTGAACTTCGTGACCATATCCCCAATGTTCCACCTGACACGAAGTTGTCGAAAATCAAAACATTGAGGCTCGCCATCAGCTATATCAAGTTTTTAATGGAAATTCTCGAGGAGAGCAACGATGGAAAACCAGGTCGAAGTCATCGCAACTTTGTGGCAGATTTGGCTTTCCAGAATGAGGGACGCGAAAAGAGGAAAAGAGAAAGCATTGTAAGTATAATATATATAAACGGATAGGTTTAGAAGCATTTGCCCAACGCTTCAACGAAAAGCACAAATTGTAATGTGTTCTTGATCTTTAGTGTTGCATGTTTCTTATTCGATAGCCTGCAGGTCCAAACGACTCGTCCCAGAGGAAGCGAGGCCGGACTGGATGGCCACAATATGTTTGGGCAATGGAGCTGAGGAACTGAAGTCCTCCTTCACTAAATCTCGATTCACCATCTACAGATTGCGCTTTTCCGCACCACGTTTACTACGTGTGATCTTACGAAATCGCGACCGACGTGCTCACAACATGACGGCAGTGGCGCATCCGAAAGTTTTACGAGCTAGCTTCGCCTGTTGACTGTGGGACGCTAGAAAAAAACACTGTTCGTTGTCGCTTTGCCGAACATTCATCGTTTCACAATTGCAAGTTATTTGGTAGCTCTTGAATTCCGTTGTTCTACATGAGTTAAGACTTATACGTGGACACAATACGTGGGTGTAAAAACTGTAAGTGTGATGGGAAATGTTCTTCTCCTACGGCGAGCCACTGACGGTCTCAATGTACATTTAAACGATCGGTGAGTGAAGTTGTTAGCTTTTTTTGTGGTGATCGATGTTCGATACACTGAACACTGTTAAATTAGTTCGTGATCGCTGGAAAAGTCAACGCAAAATCGTCAAAATTTCAAAGACCACTTGATGAAGATAATTCAATGCTGATCTTAAAAGGCATTCTACTATACTTAAGTATCTTGTAGAGCCCTTTGTTATGTTGCTCTTACTAGTTAGCTCTTCAAAACACGCTGAGTTCGTATTTGAGCTACACAACCGGCGATAAACCACATTTTTTTAAGACAACTTATGTACTGTGCAAATGAATAGCCGTTGTTATTTGTATAATAGCGAGTCTTCCACCAAGAGCTCAGCTCTAGATGATATCTAAGAGCCCTGAAAATCTTTTGTTGATTGTTTAAACAAGTTGGTTAAACTGATGGGAAACTCTTAGTTAATGGATCAAACAAAAATAGCGTTAGATTATTTATTGTTTATATTGTTAGATTGCACTCAAAGTTGTGTATATTTTTACAATTTCTTTGTAATTCTGTCTCAGTCACTTTAAAATGAGAGGTATTCAGAAATGTCTGGCTTAGTTGTCCATATGCGAAACATTATTAAAACGAAATTATTCCCAATTTTTTCTTTTGGATCTCTTCTAATCACTTTCTCTTCAATTTCTTTTAATTATACGTGCGATGTTTATATATTTCGTAACCGGGAAGCCAAATATCATTGTTAAAATATCTTTCAACTTTTATTGCACAACATTTGGGGCTCCATTTTGAACACAATTTACCAATGCATCTGCTGCAAGCACGTACTTACAGCAAGCCTTTTAGATTTTCGACTTTTGTGGTTTGTGGTTGAAAGCGAGCCGGATTTCACGTAAATAAGGCAGCTAAAGCTAAAGTTTAGTTCAATCCCAGTGTGCAACACCTCTTACTGTGTGGGAGGGTCCAAAATAACAAAATGGCCCCCTTTGACTTCACTGGAGAAGGCTACCCAGGTTAATAAACGATCGAGCTCTTTCATCTGCACTTTTCGATGAAAACCTGAAGACAAGAGACCTGTTTGGTTCCCATATAATCGTGAGACGGAACTGCAAAACGTCGGCGC
>Ga0126339_10003274_pt1 | contig 11765 bp, 6 predicted proteins | sample OrbTmetagenome_2_FD_92532 | JGI IMG/M metagenome (GOLD analysis project Ga0126339, IMG submission 92532) | Coral microbial communities from Petempiche,Puerto Morelos, Mexico - Orbicella T R C metagenome | ecosystem: Host-associated > Invertebrates > Cnidaria > Coral | place: Petempiche,Puerto...
CCCCTCTTCAACCCAAAACGGCTAAAAGCGATCCCCTATTTCTCCCCAAACCGGCGGAAACACCCCACCCCCTGGGGCCCCCCATCCCCATCCGCCCCCCACCACGAAGGGGTTCCCCCCCCCCCTCCCTCCACCCCCCGCCGACCCGGGTTTAAAGGAACGGCTGAAGCAATGACGTAGTGTCACATCCGATTGATCACGTGTCCAGAAGCATGATGCCTTCGAAAATATGGCGGAGTTGTTTCTTGAAGAAAGGTAAGCCATTTTGGCGTTTTTCTGTTTTTATTTGTTCTTCTATGGCTCGTTCTCATATCATCATAAATAAGTTTTATTCCTTCAAATTTAAGAGTGACTTGCAGAAGTTAATGCAAGGGTAAGGGAGCGTTTTTAGAAGGCTAATTTGAGCACATGGCAATAACATTGCACTTCATTAAGGCTTCAATACCACAGTCATTACTTAGTCTAAGCCACTAAATCACTAGGTTGGTCTTCATAACCCTTTTGAATCCAGTTGGGAGCTAAATTTTCGGGGTTTCGTTAACGTTTTCAGCAGGAAGGCAACTGGTTTTCACAAGAAGACTTAAAGAAACTCCCTGTAAATTGTTGATGTTATCCATCTAATCAAATCAATGCAAATCCCTGAAATTATTATGCAGGTCCAGTTTTAGCCGCCAGCGGGGGGAAGTACTCTCCTTTAAGGGCTATATAGGTATGTGCAGCTTCAAATGGTATGGTTTTTCAGTTGTTTTGGTCAGAAATAGGTATCCATTTTGGCCATTTTGGACATTTTGGACATTTTGGTCATAAATAGGGTATGGTTTTTGCTCTCTGGTCTTGAATTTGGTATGCTTCATAGAAGAAGCTACTTTTTCATCATTATCAATAAAGCCATCAACAAATCGCTTCATAAATTTTGTTTAGGGCAATTATTCCAGCTGCAACAGTCATAAATAGGGCATCAAAGTTTTGGTCAGATCATAAATAGGGTAGGGAAAATCGGTTCGGTACATTTTGCTGACCCCTAGTCCATGGACTACCCCAATGGACCTGGTCCATGGACTACTTGAATGGACCACCCATGGACTAACCTAAATGGACCACCCTGAAATTTGTGGCAAACATAAATTTAACAAAGATTTTGGTCTTGAAAAGGGTAGTGATTTTGGGAAGTGGGCTGCCCACCCCCACCTAATTTTTCTGGGAGCATCCACCCCCCAAGGTATTAGCACTACATTATATTAGTAATAATACATGGCTAGTGCCCAGAGCAAGCAAGATTAACCAAATCCTGCACTGTGATTGGCCAACCCAGCAGGCAAGTTAGTGCTATTTTGCCACTTGGGGTTTATGAGAAAAATTATAATAATCCCTCTGTTGACCAAGCTAGCTTGTTCAGTCAAGGTGGCTGAATATTGGGTTTGTTCTTGTTCTGCGTGTTTATGGACCTTGACTTTGTTTTTGTCCATAAACATGCGAAAAAGGAAATTGACTAATATCTAGCCATCTTGACCTCACACTTGGTCAATAACCCATATGTAATTGGACTAAGTGGAGCACAATAATCCAGGGTGTAATGGGGTGAGTAATTTCAAATTAAACGAGCATGCAGAACAAGACTGATTATTAATAACTTTCAGATTTAGTAGGCAAAAGGGGCTGCTATGTTCAAGTAACCATTACTTTCAGATGGTTGAAAAACATTTGAATGGTAATTCACATTATTGTTTCAGACAAAGCCAATGCATAACATTAATTTAAAGTTCTGTCTATGTACCGGTATGTCACTAACCACCCACATAAACAAAGCAGACTGTAAGAAAAGGCTTCAATTGTTGGTACCGATATGCAAAGGTATAATGGTTGCGTCATATCGCAATGTAAGTAATGTAACACTGTATCATTTGACTCTGCTGCCACAGAAATACAGCTTACAAATCATGGTTTAATCAAGAAAGATTCAGTTAGTTCGAAATAAAATCACAAAGAACTCTTCAAGTTGTTCAGACCTGCAGTCAGACTGTTCCATTCACATTGTGCTTGAAATCGGAGAGTTTCCCTTTAATGACTTTTTCAAAGGGTGGCTACTTTTGGGTGAGCCATTACTGGTACTTTCAGGCTGACCATTGCTTTCGAGGCCCAATACACAGGTAAAAAATTATTAAAAGTTACTTTCACTTGAGAGAAATTTTTAAAAAAATGTAGAAAGAATGTGTGTAATGTGGTTGCTTAAAGAGTCATCTCATACATGTACACTGTTTGTTCCAACAGAATGAAACACATCAAACTGAAAGGAGCCTAGATTTTCAAGACAGGACATGATAATATGAACATGGAAACTATGATTGGCAGGTAAGTGATTACAATAGCTATTAAAGCAGCCTTTTAAGCTGTAACCAGTTTACCTAAATGGTACAAAATGCTGTTAAAGGAAGGAGGATGTAAGGAGTGTCAATGCAGAGCAGGGTTGTTCCCATACAGAACTCAGGATTGTCGGTAACAGTAACAATTTGGTTTATTTAACCTCTCAGATTACAGCACTCAGCTGCATGTTGCACTAAGCTATTTCATTTAATTTTCATTGCTCTCTTGCAGACGAAATTCATGCCCTTATACAAGTACACCTGGAGTTTCCAGAAACTTCTCAAAAGAATTGAATAGCATTGTTGCAAGGTTTCTAAATTCGAATATTACATGAAAAATACAACATTCCAGAAGGTTTTAGGTCACGGCCACATGACTTCCAGTTTGAGATTGTTAATAGCAACAAGCCGTAATTTTTGCGAGGGATTTGAATGAAGAATATTCTTCACCCATGTGATATCCAAAATGTTGAGTTAAGTTGTCCAGATAAAAAATATAAACAGTACTGGTAAATCTGGGATTTTTTTAAGTAATATTAATTTTAACACTTGATGATTATAGGGAACTCAAACTTCAAACTATAAAACAGATGCCTAGTTATTCATCAAAATTTTGATTACTTCTGTTAGCATTAGTTGCGACTCCACAAGAGTGTTGTGTCGGATATTATGGACTGATGCTCCTGGTGTTCCTGATAGCTTTCGTCCTTGCTTTCATTGATTGAAGATAGCACATGGAAAACAGCGCATCTTAATTCTTCCATTTGTGCATAGCCACAATTCCTTGCATCTTTGATCTTACCGCCAACCACAATTCCTTGCGTTTTTTCGTGAACAGTGATTGAATGCCCTATATATACCAATTAGATCTGCTGCCTTGTTCGTTCACTTCAGGCTCACTCACTGCAGCAGCAACAAGTTTTATGTTCAAAACAAAGTTAGCTATAAAAAAGTAACAGCTTTTGTTTCAAAATAGTCTAGCTGTGTCTGGGCTACCCTTGTTTATGAGGGAGGGATAACCTGCGAGCAGGCTCACCTTTGAGTCACGTGCACGAGCAGAGAGCAAAGGGATCCCGTGGGAAGGAGTCTGGTGGAGAGGCTCCAAGAAAATGAGCCTGGCTTGATCTCTGTGATTTTTTCATTTCTGCGTTGCCTGAGCAAAGTGAAATACCATTGGTCAAAAAGCAGGAAAGGCAAGAAAACTTTCAATCTATTATGTTTCATGAGGAACGATTAGATCCCCATGGAGTTGGTAATTTACCACACACTCTCACAATAATAAAAAAAAAAGTTGTCCACATTTGGAGTCAGAGGAATGCACATATTACTGATGTTTTAACAAATTTGCAGTCTATTTCTGGTTAAAATTTAAACTGAAGAGGGAGTAGGAAATAGCAGTTGAAAGTATGTTAATGGGTCAAAACCTACTTGTCGTGTTGCCGACTGCATATGAGTTAAATATTACAAATGTACATGATTGCAAGTGGGAAACGGAACAAAACAAAGGCGTTTGCCCATTTACCAGCATCGTCAAAGGCCAGACTGCCAAAGCAAGATCACTTGGAATCAAGTGTGTGTCCTTAGTAGACATAAACTTTGACGGATTTTCTTCGGCAAAACTTTATCAACAACAGATATCGTGCCTGCCTGTTTTTGTGAAAAAGATTTACAATTTTCCTGAGATATCCGAGCTGCCAAAGTTCATACTTCCAGTGAAAATTAGTTGGCTTATTTTTTCTGTGGTTTGCAGGGTGGAAATGAAAATTTGAAGACATCAGAGCAGGCTCACTTTCTCGTCTCGCACCTTCGCCACTTGACTTCGCACTGGTGGCTAGGCCACATGTGCTTGTGCTCCAGTGTGAGCCTGCTCGCAAGCTGAGGGAGGGAGAGAGGGACCAATTTCTTTCCACTGTAATGTATCAGTACTTCCTTAGCCATTTAGCTTCATGCTATTTAGTTCTAATTTGTTGTGGAAATTAAAGAGAGACAGTGTTGGTAGTTTTATGGTTAGACTTGGTGCACAAGACTGCACATCAATCAGTCTGTGGTTTGTTCTTGGGCAAGATACTTGACTCTCACAGTGAGTGTCACTCACCACTCAGGTGTACAGTTGGTACTTAGTGAATTCAATGCTGGGGCTAACCCTGCAACAGACTAGCATCCCATCAAGGGGATCGGAAGAGAAGAGAAATACTTTTTTCACTTAATGCTTCCAAAACCAGCATAAGCTGCAGTGCTTTGGATTACTTGGCCTGACACAGATTCTACCTTACCTTCATTGTCAAACCTCTCCCCTAGAAGGGTTGGAACGTTAAAAAATGATGACTTATTTTTAATTGTGTAGTTTGTAAAACTTAGGAGATCGATTGAGGCTCTCATGAAGGTTAAAACATTTCCTGTTTCTTAAACTAGGTATAAAACAGAGAAGCAACAATGAAAGTATGTGCCAAGACTTGAGGGGAGAAAGAATCTTGTTAAAACATTGGATTCCATATTAAGTGAGTCATAAATTTCTTTGTGTTTGGTTTCATGTACTAGGCGTAACAGTGCACAATGCATGTGGAAAATTTTAAGCAAATAGAGAGGTTACTGTTTCACTGTTCAGTTATTTTAAGAAACTGTTGTTATCTGGCAATACTACACCTCAGCCCTTCAGGGGTAGAGTTTACCAAAATTCCTTAAAACTGCAATGCCTAGGGTACCGTTGTTGGCAATTATTCTTTTGTGGAAGGAGGAACACAGAAATCTAATGTTAAACACGCTAGACTGCAGATCAAGAATTCTGGGTTTAAGCTGACGGATAGGGCCGCTGCATTGTGTTCTTGGGCAAGACACTTAATTCTCACACTACCTCTCTCCACCGAGGTGCACAAATGGGCACTGGGTAAATTTAATACTGGGGGCTAAACCTGTGACAGACTAGCATCCCATTCCATTTTTGTCAAACCTTGCCCCATGTAGGGTTGAAACTCTTGAAAATTGTGTAGTTCTGTGAAACAGACAGACTCATATCCCATCCACAGGGAAGTAGAACTACTCAATATCACTTAATGGGACTGATGCAGACTTTACCTTACCTTCATAGGCCAAACTCACCCTAGTTGGGTTAAAACTTTAAAAATCTGATGACTTATTTTTAATTGTGTAGTTCGTAAAACTTTTAAGAGTTCAAGGCTGTCATAAAGATTAAGACAGTTCCCATTTCTTACTAGGTGCAAAGCAGAAAGCTGTGTGCTGAGACTTCTGTGGAGAAAGATTCATATTGAGACAATGGATTCCATATCAGACCTGTGAGTCTTTGTGTCTCTTTTTGTCTTGTTGGAGAGGTTATTAGTCACTCTATTTTACTTGTGCTAGGAATAATGGCACACATTACAGTCACAAAATTAAAACGAATAGAGATGTTATTGTTTCACAGTTCAGCTCTTGCACTGCATTATGTTCCTCAACATGACATGTTATATGTTACTCCCTTTGCCTCCCTCCAACCAGACAGACAAATCTTTACTGGTTGAATTTAATTACTGGGGCTAGCCCTGAAACAGACTGGCTCTCCATTTAAGGCAAGGAGGGGGAGTAGAAAGATACCTTATCAATTGATGGCATAGAAACCGGGATAAGCTGTAGTGGTTTGGATCACTTGGCCTGATGCAGACTTGAAATGAAGAAATCTGATGGTTTAGTTTTAGTTGTGTAGTTAATGAAATTAAGAGATAACGTTTGTTATAAAGGTTAAAACATTTCCTGATTCTTACTAGATACAAAACAGAGAAGAAACAATAAAAGCTCTGCTGAGATGCAAAAGGAAAAACAATCAAATTGAGACAATGGATCCCTTATTAGGTGAGTCACAATTTTCTTTTAAAAGGAATGCTGTAGTTTTTGATCACTTGATGGTGCATAGGATTGTTAATTGTTAATTGCACACAAGCAGGCAAAGAAGTTAAACGAACAGAGATGTTACTGTTTCACTGTTCAGATATTTCAAGAAACCCTTGTTATATATGGCTAGCTAAATACCCTAACCCTTCAGGGTTAAGAAATATAAACATTCATTAAGAATACAATGCCCAAGGTACTGTTGTTGATGAATATTCAAATTGTGAGATGAGGGGCCTAATTGGATCAACAACCAATTGCTTTGCGGTTCAAATTATCAATGCTTTCTTAGCCATTAAGCCTCAGTAGTGATCAGCTTAAAATTTCTCCTGGCAGTCTCAAGCACAATCATAAAGAAACAGTAAAGAGGATATAGAGAATGATCTCAAAAAGGAATTGTCTAGATAACTTGTTTCTTGACTAAGAATAAGAACTAAGCAATGAGAAGAAAGGTTATGAACTGGAGGATATCGTCTTGATATATCGATCACCAAATTCTCAGAACAAACCCTGAGAGAAATTTACGGCAAAGAACACCAGACAGCCTGCAAATTTAGACGTGAAGGTCTTGTTGAGAAAGGTCATGTACCTAATCATTTCAAGTTTGCCAAAGTAAAAAATGTACTTTGTTTTATTTTGCTTTAGAAAGTACATGTGCATGAAATATATACTTCAAAGTTTTAATTCGAGTAGACAAACATTTAAAGCCAGAACCACCTTGTATAGCATAATAACAGTGCCACGTGATTTTATTTGTTCATAAGCGTTCAGAAAATTACGTAACTTTTATCTTAATACTGAGTTATTTAAAGATTGGTGCCTGTGAACCACTCATAAATTCATCCTCAGGGCGATAATGCAAATATTGCCCGTTTTGCCGTAAAATTTTCATTGTGCTAGTTTTGCCGGTGAGCTTTTCGCCTGCAAACGTTTCAAATCACGACCTCGGTCAAGATTCTCCCATACAGACCTCCTGCTCGGTTAATAAGAGCTAACTACTATTTTGTTCTTTGGATTTCAGTATACTCATTGTTAATTGGACGTTCTATTTATCTTTCTTTCAGGCTGCCATCTAAACTGCACATGTAGCGACATTAACATCGAGAAGGAAGCAAAGGAAAGCAAAGAACTTCGTTTAGATGTCTCTTCAGTGGACTACGTTTTAAGAGTAAGGCAGATTTACACGACAGAGTTCATCTCGATTGAGTTTCTTGCGAGAAATTGTAAGGGCGAAGATTGTATTAGTGATGTCACAACACAAAACTGAAGAGTCAAAGGAAGACATTGAATTTCCTGGGAAAATTGTCTGATATCTGCCAAATTGTCTCGTATCTTGCTAGTTTTCGAGGAAGCCGTAAATTGCATTCATATTTGTAGCTTTAAAATTAAGGTAAAGTATTAGCATTTCCTGAATTTGTTTTTGCAATCCGAATTTTTAGGCTGGAAGTCTCGTTATTAAAGTCGTTGAAATTACTGTCTAATTTCACAATATTACTGAAAGCTTTCTAGTTTTCGAGGACGCATTGAATTGATAAGAAGGTTGCGCTTTTAAAAGGGCCGAGAAAAAAAATCGAAAAGAAACTTAGTCTTTTAGTGGAAAAATTGTCCTTAGAAAAAAAAGTCTGCAACTTTAAATGGTGTCTGGTTTCGAGTCAAACATAAACGGAGTCTTTTGGCGGAAAAGATCTTGCACTATGTAGGATTTTTTCCATCGAAAGTCGAATTATGTGCTTGATTTCTGGCTAGACTCCGTTCAAAAGCGCAGAATTTTTTTTCTTTTTGGCAACCCTACATAGTCAAAAAATAGTAAAAGAGATAGCCTACATATTGACTAGTTACCAGGCCCTTTTAAAAGCGGAATTTTTTTTTATTTTGTTTACTTATCGAAATTGTTTTTAATGAATTTTAATTGAATTATGAATTGCCAATAAAAGTTATATTGAAGACGTGTGTGTAATTGACTTCATTTGCTGTTGTTTTTATTGACTAATATTTTTTCACAATGCTGAAATGATGTACACAATAAACACCACCACTTGCTGTTTTCATTTTATTTGATTGTTTTTAACAATGCTAAAATAAGGAACACAATTAAAACAACCCTTCCTGTCTTCTAATTTATTGTAATGTAATAAGTTATTAATTGAAAATCAGTTAAATTAAATTAAAAAGTGTGAAGGAAAAAGTTCTCGTTTAAAAACTAAGACTTTTGGCGGGAAAATTTGAAAAATTTGCACAGCGTTTCCCCTCACAACTTTTTTGAGAAAAAATTTAAAGAGGTTACCCTTCAGAAGTTTTTGATCGCAAAAATTTCTCAAAGGCAGTAATTGACAGAAAATCCCGTCAAAAACAACTGCATCACCTCGCATCGAAAAAGGAATTTTGATATTTCAAAGTAGCTTCCGTTTCGAAATAAATTTTTGCCGAACAGTCTTCCAATTTTGTTTTCAACGAACTTCGCGATGGTTTTGTGCGAGGTGACGCAAGAGTTCCTCGAAACATGAAAAACATGAAATGGCAAGTAGATCAAATAGGCTACAAAATAAAATTAAATTCCGAAATGGATTTTTAAAATCTCGCAAAGTGACCGTGAAATACCGTTTCAACTAACTGAATTTAATTTTATTTTCAATCGAGATTGATCTCCAACTGCTTGTAGCTTGTCATTTCATATCTGTCTATCACACGATAATTTAGATGGCACACTCACTGGTTGCACAGGAGCAAGAACAGTCGTTGCGGTCAAAATCCAATCCTTGTCCCTCCCGCAAAATTGCCCAATTTCGATGGTTTATAACCAACTCAAGTTTCGAAATATGTTAATTTTCTCTTCCGATGTTACTGTTCGCTCCGTTCTCTTTCCCCGTGCAACAACCAAATTGTTAACACCACAAAAGAATCAATATCTGGTAGCACAAAGATGTTTATTCCTAAAATAACGCAACATGATTTCTTCGCCGGTTCAGTTCAGTTTTGCACTGTTTCGAACAAAGCTTATCAATGAAAAATGCTTGTGTACTTTTCTTTTGGACGTCAAAAAATTTAAAAGTTGAGGTGCCATGAGAACTTTGTAATTCCTTAATACAAATTCAGATACAAATATTATCATACTTGATGACACATTTGTAGCTGCTTTTTCTAGTTTTGGTGATGATTATCTCAAAATTGTCGGCAGCCTTTTAAAACTTGAAAAACAATCAGTGCAATTGCTAATTAAAAATGTTTATTGTGTAGTAGCTACATGCAAAAGGTTATCTTTTTAAGGTCATTGCTAAAACTTTGTTGACAAAACAAAAGATTGGAGAATCGAATTTGATTTGCAAATGTTCAGCATTTACAGAAACAGGTTTTATATTTTCAGTTGTTCTCCACGATCCTGAACTCGTTCGTACTTAAAAGTTGAAACATCAATTCTCCTCAACGATTGCCCCATTTGGTCTCAACTGTAGTTCTGAGAATTTAGTAGCACATCAAGACAATATTTCCTAGTCAACGATTTTATCAATCTCGCTATATTTCTCTGCTTTTTTTCTCTTTACAACACCTTTTATGAACCAGATATAGATCTTAAGAGCCTTAACTTTCAACGTCTAGAGGTTAAACAAACGTTAATCTGTTAAGGTGGCACTTTTAAACTGATTGAGAATTGTGTAGTATGTCCAGTGACCTGAAGATATTTTCAATTAATTTTAAAGTACCTGTGGTACAACAATACGTAAGAAAAACTTCGATTTACAGCGAAAGATAACTATCTCAGTAATCATGTAATTCTAAATCCAGTTTGTAATCTCTGAGAAATGTCCCTTTAGCCTTCCGAATTCCTTAAAGTTTCCCAAAACTTTCGTTACCGTTGGGAAATCTTCGGAAATCTTCTAATGATCTCCGGAATTTCTTTCTGGAGTAAATTTTCATCGTCCAGGCATTTTTTCTGCGTCATTACTTACGAGTTTGAGAAAAAACGTCGACAACTAATCCTTATAACGTAAGCTTCAAATATATTGCCACCATTTTAATCGAAAGTTATGAAATTAAAATTCCTATCTCGTTGTAATCTCCACTGTTGAATAACCATCAACTCCTCGTGAATTTCAATCTCTTCTACCGTTTGTCATACCAATGAATTCCATCTTTGCCGTTGGGCCATTTCCTCTCTTTAAAAAGAAGACAATAAAGAGAAACATTAGTTTCTCTCGCGAAAAATGTATTTACAAGATAGACTATTACTACCAAGGCATGCAAGCGGCGACCAAAGCTCGAATGAACCAGCTGCACGTGGTAACGGCTTTTAACTTTCCGGGAGCAACACGCAACGAAAAGAACAAATTCAGCGCTAGTATCTTAGAAACTTGCGCAACAATTATTTCTTAACCCTTCACTGAAACGTTTCATCTCAGTGATTGCAAAACTACGACTATCTGGTCTATGAACGAAGCTGTGTGTAGCTCGGCAAAGAAAATTGCGAGCGAAGGGTGTAACTTAATTTGAGGAAGGTAGAAATTGTTCCCTATGGTGAACTGCAAAAAGATTAAAACGTACACTCACCATTGATATTATATTTTCATACTTTTTTCTCGTCCTACTTTATGTTCTTCGAAGGAAGAAGATGGCTAGATCCGACATCACCAGGAGGTCATAAATCCACGTCTTCACACTATGACCAAGTGTTTGGTTTGACGCAAATTCCACAAGTAGTCATGAATATTGATTACAAACTAGAACCAATCGCTGACAAAAACGTCGCTGCATATTTTCATGACTTGGATTTTGATTCTTATGTAAAACTATTGTATCACTCAAAAATATCAATTTCACTCCAGATCTGTGCATTTTTAGGCTTTATTAAAGACAGTGATAGGTAAAATTGAATACAGTTGTAAAGACTGATTCACGCGGCCGTCATATTTCAGTCGTTAAATAAACCTTTTTTGATAATTTTATTGGTTGATTTTTTGCAGACTATTTAAAATTCCCATGTAAAGACCCGGTAGCCTAGGAATCAAAGACTATAACAAGGTACAAGCTAGAAACAATTGAAATAGAAAAGAACTACTTTATTAAAACGGATTTTAAAGTTTGATTTTTGTATGACTTTATTACTTTTAATGTTGTCATTTAATGAGGGGCATTAAAACGAAATCGTGCCGTTCCCGTGCATTTACTGTGGGTTCCCCAATGTTTTTTCTCGTCCAATACTCCGTGCATTCATTGTGCGAATTGTGGAATTCATCTCGGTGGTTTAACGGGTTTGGATCAGAAAATGCCGCAGCACTGCTACTAGGACAATAGGATTCATCTCAAAATTAAGGTAGAGAGCAATTAAAAATAAGTAAAAAAAAAGGTGATGAACAACTCAAAGAGGTTTTTAGGAAAAAAAAGACGTTTGTGGCACACGGGTTAACGCGAGTGGATCCGCGTGGAAAACGCGAAAATGGAGGGGGGGGGGGGGGAATTTGCAAAAGCTTTAATTTGTGGCAAAAAACAACAAATTTACAAAGCCGGGACTTACGGGTATTAAAGGGTCAATGC
>Ga0126339_10003275_pt1 | contig 11765 bp, 8 predicted proteins | sample OrbTmetagenome_2_FD_92532 | JGI IMG/M metagenome (GOLD analysis project Ga0126339, IMG submission 92532) | Coral microbial communities from Petempiche,Puerto Morelos, Mexico - Orbicella T R C metagenome | ecosystem: Host-associated > Invertebrates > Cnidaria > Coral | place: Petempiche,Puerto...
AAATCCGAAGACAAAGAGAAAGTTCAGTGAACGTTAACACGTACACATGTACATTGAAACCTTGTTTCTAACACTGGTTATTTTCTAGATCCTAAGAGCTAAAAAATAGTGTACAAAGAGATAATTAAAGAAACAAGACATTAATACTTCAAAAAAAAGTGTTAAGGTGATTTCATTAAATTAAAAGTCCATGGTACAAAAATCTGTTGTTTTTTTTCCTCTCTCAAACAAGTCTAAATCTAGTAACAAAGACAAACCTAAAAAAAAGAAAGCTAAATTGGCTTACTCTACGTATTTGTTGCACACAAGGACGCAGAATTACCTGTGACATGACTACAAATTATTTTTGCAAGACGTTTCTTTTCCTATAGTATAACTAAGCCATACATGTAACTACCTACTGCACTTAATTTCAATGCATTTTCCCCAAGTGTGGTGAATGCATGTCGCGTAGATATAATTAACTTAACTCACAAAACCCTTATAATTTAAGCCAGTATCGGTGTGACGGAGGACATGTCACCCTGAAATTTTAAAACAAGGGAACCATTCTAAGTGCTTTAACTCAACTTTCCACGAGCAGTGGAATCCAGACCAGCGATAATTAGTTACATGATTGCCAATCAAGAATTTCTCCTGACTTTTCACACTGTTTTCTATTTACTGTTTGAATTTTCTCATGCAGAAAATGATATTCACTGACAACAATGAAAGAAAATCTACAATACTCTCCACGAAAATCTGCAGCAACAACAAACTCATCACTTTGGCGAGAAATTTAGAATTTCCCTAATCAGATACTAATTCTAGGGATGTAAATAATAGGTTGAGTACAAAAAGTTGACTGCTGAAGGATCTGTTTTCAGGGTACAAAGAAGACAGATCTTCAGGGTTGCTCTATCTATGATTTACAAACCGAAAATAATCCTCCCTAGCCCCCTAAAAAGTTCATCTTTTAAAGTACATGTACTTCTGTAATTTGTATTTTCTCAAAACTCAAAACATTTTCCCAAGAAGCCTCATTGCACTTTGGGCAAGTGAAGGACAGACAGAATCCACCACCCTGAATGGAAAATCCGTTGGACCTCGACTATCAGACAGGACTTTCCTTGCACACACTGTTTCTTGATTTCTCTGGCTGAGAAAACATCTCTTTGTTTACTGTAACCCAGTGATCAAGAAAATTTGCACCTCCAAGAGATTTTAGCTATAGTCAGGGCTTGAAAAAATACTTGAATTCCAGCTTACCTTTCAGATAACAGCTCTCAATTTTTGCTTGCCCTGGGCAAGTCCAAGTTTAATTTTTTTCTAATTTAGTTGGCAGATGATTTGCCTGGGCAAGTGAGAATGAAAAGTTGCTTGCCTGGCAGAAAAATCTACTTGTTCCGAACTACTGGATGACACTTTTTTTTTTTTTGAGCCCTGTACATATACATCAAGGCTGTGGTCTAAGAAAAATTAAGAGGAGCCCAAAGGTTCCAAGCATAAAATCCTGGGTACCCAGAACTTAAGCTTATATGAAAAAAAGTAAGTTTTTCCAGTCACCCAAAGGCAATAGTCAGTTGCCTGTGGCACCGGGATGCTTCTGGAGCACAGCCCTGTACATGTACATCTGTGAAATTTCCAGACTTTTTCCCTATTCTCCCATACTCTAAACTGATCTGTACCAAGTCCCTGCAAAATGCTAAACAGTCTGGAAGAAAAAGGCCCTAGCACAGGGCGAGAGGGTGTGCTTAAACAAACACTTTGCAACAAACAGGAAGAACATTACAACCTATACTAGATGCACTTGCCACTACAAATGAATTACTTTCCTTCTATCCCATTTTTGGGCATTTCTTCCATCAGATGGTAAATTAAAAATATTGTGAAGACAAGAAAAACTACAACGGCAAGTAAAATTTGAATGTGAGGACCACAAATGCCTTTTTCTTCTTTGGTTGGTGGAGACTTCTTCTTGACAGCTACAGTTTCCACAGAATCAGTTTGTTTCACACTGTTCCCTGTATCGTTGCTGTAAGTTTGTCTAGTCTGCTGTCGTGTTGTCACCGTGCTTGTAACAACTCTTTTTCTGGGTGTCGATGTTGATGGTGTTGAACTCAATCTTGGAAGAGGAAGGTCTTCTGGGCGAGCAAATTGCTGATCTGTGAGTAGAGAAAAACTGGAATCTTATATAAATGCATTAGGGTTAGTTTTCACTAACAAAGTAAAGTATAAACACAAGGCATACAAGTAATCTACATGTACGTGTAGAAAGGCCCCCACAAACATACATGGCACATTTATAAACATAAACACAAGCATAAGAACAAAGAACAGACTTGTTCTTCTTATGTACAATGTAGTTGTAAGACAGTTGTAGCTTGTTACTGTATGTTGCTCTCAATAGGGATTACCACAGCACAAGCATAAGCATGTATAAAGTATTAAACTAAGCATAAGGCAGCATAAACCAAATGTTTGAGGTGTTTTGTGCCTGAAAGTGTAAGCTCAAACTTCATTCCTAAGAAGAATGTATCAAAATGGCCTTTTATTTTAAACTAGACTGCCTAGATCTTTACTTCGATGTTATTGTGTGTTACTTCATTGTGCTTATTATATAATCTAATTACTTGTTTCACCTACACTGCTTTTTATATCATGCACAGTGGAATATTTTCTTTACATTCCCTGATGATCCCATAGATTGGTAAAAGCTTGGAATTAAAACAATAACAATAGCGGCTTCAATTGAATTGTCTATTAAGCACCCAACATGAAGGAAAACTTCAAAGTTTGATAATCCAAATAATTTAAGTAAAAGCATAAGAATGTGAAAAACAATCAGAGCTATGCAGAAAAAGAAAATTCCAACCTCAGAATTCCTTTTCCAATTGTCAATACCATTCTTAGCTTTACATGTACATGTATTCTTGTAGTATAGAATTTATATCCTTATGCTTTGAATGGATTTGAACACATAACATTAAATTTATAGTAAGCGAGAATTTTTTTCTCCCTCTGTTTCTGCTCAAGACAAGCCGCAGGTTAGATGGTCATTTAAGTGAACATTCTTCAAAGTACCTTTCTGATCTTCATCCATGTTATAAGAGTCTAAACGTTCTACTGACTCCAGATCCATTTCATCTGCTGTAGCATCATCAGTACCATCTGAAAAGTCTTCATATTCCTTCTTAATCTTTCGTTCTGGTGGGGATGCCTTTGTTTGCTTGGGTGAGATTTTTGCTGGGGGTGGGATGGCAGGTTGTTTTAACTCCTCAGTCAGCAACTTAGCTAAGAGAAGCACAAGAGAAGAATGGTTGAGTAATGTCAAATTTCTTGATCCTGGCAACTCAGGATGGCAGTAATAACTATTAATAGAATTCTACTAATATTTTTATTCAAATGCTGCAATCTGATTGGCTGAGCTACTAGTACACTATCAGACTTTGCATCTCCACCCCATCTAAGAGTAAAGAGGAAGTCCAATATAGTTTTAAAATAACTTAATAAGAATACATGTAGTTACATATTCCTTTGCATATAATTATGTTCCTTGCAATCACAGATTATGCTAGGGCCGCTTGCAGCCTGCAGTATTAGATGGATTATACGAAGATAAAGGAGACGAATAATTTATAACAATGTGTTACCAACTTTATTTTGTTCTGAAATACAGCGCATTAAAAGCAAATTTCAACAATTAACATAATTAACATAAAAGTGGAGAATGATCATCGCAGTTAATTTTCCAATTTAAGCAATTGGAAAGAAGAAGCCTGAAAAAATCAGGGCTTCAACGGGATTTGAACCCGTGACCTCCGCGATACTGGTGCGATGCTTTTGTTTTTTTCAGGCTTCTTCTTTCCAATTGCTTAAATTGGAAAATTAACTGCGATGATCATTCTCCACTTTCATCTACTACCGCAGTTCATATATGAATTATTTCATATAAACTTCACATCATAATTAACATAATTCAAACAGCCCATAAGTCCCTGCCCCACACCACACCAATCCACCATTTTATTGAGCGTACACAAGTGGACCGCAGGAAAGGTAAACGAGTTTGTAAATCAAGAGAACACAACTATTGCAAAAATTTATTCTGGAACAGCAGAACCTGTAAACAGGAGAAGAAGACAATGGATTAAACATAGGAAGCACCTGGTATGAACATGACCCGAAAAAGTGTGTCCTCAGAAAAGGGAGAGGCGGGATGGACATTGTTATATTCGTCTCCTTTATCTTCGTATAATCCATCTTATACTGCAGGCCACAAGTGACCCTAGCATAATCTGTGATTATACTTCAGAACAGTCGCCTCATATAACAATGTGTTTTCAAAGGGGTCATGTTCACTGAATTGGTAAACTTTGCGCATTAAGCAGTGTCTTAGTAATGCTAGAATTGTGTTTAGGCCTGTAATAAAAGCACCTGAATGTGGAGTTGGTTGACCAATCAGCAAGATCTACGATATCCTGCAAAGAAGCACCTCTTTCATAGGCAGCTGATGCAGATGCTCCTCTAACTGAGTGAGCTTTAAAAATACTTGTATCGATACCTGCCCAAGAGATTGTATCCTTCAGCCACCTACTGAGGGAAGCACCTGAAAAGGGCTTGTGGGGACGAATGTATGATAACAAAAGCTTGTTGGGTTTTGACAGAATTCTGAAGTGCGATGTTCATAAACTGTAAGACACTTACTAGAAATGGCAGACTGGTAAAACTGCTTGAACTGAATTAAGTTTTCATTCTCGACACCAGCTATCTCATCTTCGCCAAGCTGATGCATAGGCCTTGGATGTTCCATCCCTCCAGGCTGCAACAAGTAGGGTTTGAGCTGATTGTGAAATGCCTACTTCTGAATATGATTGGCAGATAGAAGCCAACTCGCTAGTTGAAGGTTCAACAAGGGATGGATTTTCCCTTGTTGTGTCAGCAGGCCGGGTAGTGAGGGAACACAATGGGAGGTGCTACACACAACTTGAGAAGCAGAGGGTACCATGGCTGAGACTGCCAGACCGGGGCGACTAGAACAAGCTGTGACAAATTCTGGTCTAGTAACTGTCTGAGGCAATGGCCTACTAGAGCACAGGGAGGGAATGCATATCCCCTCACTTTGCTCCAGTCCTGGGAAAATGCATCCACTGCCTCTGAACGAGGGTCTGGTCTCCAACTGTAAAACTGTGGAAGTTGCGTTGAGAGCCGAGAGGCAAACAAGTCTACCTCTAAGGGGCCCCAGACCTGATTTATCCACAAACAACAAGGGGTCCAGTTTCCAGTCGTGATGGTCTAAAAACACTTGAGATTCTTGGTTTGCTCAGATATTCAGTACCCCTGGTAAATACTGAGCCTTGATGAGGATATTGTGTTGAAGGCACCACTCCCATAGATCTAATGCCAGGCATGCCAGAACAGGGGATTTTGTGCCCCCATCTTGTTTATGAAATGGGCGGCAGTCAAATTCTCCATTAACAAACGGACTTTGCCTTTCACAAAGATCTTGACAGCAAATGCCCCAGCCAGAAGTTCGAGACAATTTATGTGGAAAGAGATTCCCTTTGAGACCATTGACCCCCTGTGGACACTCCATTGCAAAATGCCCCCCAACCTTGTCGGGAGGCATCTGTCTCGATTACTAAGTCTGGAGAACCCGAAACCAGAGCTTTTCCATTCGAAGCTTCCAGGTTGTCCCTTCATCAAACCAATTCCTCTTTGTCCTAAGGAGAAAGGGGAGTAGCGGAGTCGTAGGTTTAAGAATGTACTAAAGCCCTGTTTTACTCGTTTTGCAAGTGGCGTAAGTGGACGGGCCCTGGAAAGACAGCTTGAATGGTAGAGGTAAGGTGTCCCAGTAACTTGGCTAGTTGCCTCACCGTTACTAACAGCGAGTCCAGTAAGGTCTGACACTCCTTTCTTACATTCTTGATTTTGTCACGAGGGAGTGCAAGGGACAGAGTGATGGAGTCTACCACAAATCCTAGAAATTCCATCTTTGTGGAAGGGACTAGGACTGACTTCAGAAAGTTTATCATGAAGCCCAACCCTTGCAAAAGATCTAGAGCAGTTGAGGCATGTTGGAGGGCAATGTCCTGGAATTGAGCCATTATAAGCATGTTGTCTAAATAGACTCTCAGTCTGATGCCCAGTTGTCGTAACAGGCCCACTACAGGTTTCATAAGTTTCGTGAAGACTCTGGGAGCACTTGCCAGCCTGAAGGGCAGGTAGGCAAACTCGTACATCATTTCTTTCTAAACAAACCTCAGAAACTTTTGGTGGTTCTGCCAGACTGGCCCAAGGGTCTTTGCTTATAAAAACCCAGTTTGAAATGCAATGTTTCAGGTGTCCTGCTAAGGGGAGGTGATTTACGGCTAAAGGATTTAGGATTTAAGTGTAACATCATACCTGGTGGCAAGTGAGAAGGCCTCTCTACTGGGTGGCCAGAGGGATTTGCTGCAGGGCTCCTCTGGCAGCTCTGCCTCGGCCTGTAAATGAACCCTCTAAACTGGCCGAAGTTGCTGGCATTTGGAAACCTTTGACTGGCACCACCCCAGCTGTTCCCTCCTCTCCTGAAGGGGGTGGTGTGGCCTCGAAAAAAACGGAGCTGGTCTTGAATTCTGCCCCACATAACCAGCTGAAAGTACGGTCTTTGCTGTCTCTGATCTGGTCTTGATTCTTGCTTTGAATCCTTCCCCAAACAAACTTTTGCCAGCTTATGGAAACTCTTCAGAGGCAAGAGATGATAGAGTTCCCTTTGAATTGATTTTGTTAAGGACAGCCTTGCGTCGCTCCTTAGACAAAAGTGCAGAGGCATTGCCCAATAGACGTACATGTATAGCATATGATGTGATTGCTCCAAGATCCTTCATCTGCTCATAACTGAGGATCACGTTTTCACCTGGCTTAGTTTCAGCAAGGAAGCCATAAATATGCTCAAATAACATGGCTACGGGGCCCATGGTGTCTAACACACGATCCTGCAAAAATTTATTGTCCTTGTCGACAGTCTTGATGCCAGGCAAGAGTGATGAGAGATAGTTATCCAAAGAGGGAGTGTAAACACAATCAACATCTGGTACTTTTTAGTAATTGCTTTTCTCTCAAAGGTAGACAATGGCTTATGCAATGTGCCTAAGAATGCTGATAACTGTTCACTTGCTTGCCAGCAAGCGCTATGGCAAAGTTCATCATCTTCGTCATCCTCTCCCATAGGATGAGAAGTGCCCGGGTTTGTACCATCCCACTCTATTACAACTACCTCGTCAGAGTAGTTTTCTGCCCCTCTTGGCGTTTTAGTCGCCGCGGTATAGGTAGTGGTGTCATTTTCATTTGCCAAGTGAGCCCTGAACACTCTGGCAGAGTTTGATTTTGTAACAGAACTTGGAGCCTTGGGTGCTCAGTGGACACCATCTTCGTGTGAAGAACCATTAAAAGCTTGCCAAAGCAAATTTAGAGCTTCTGGATCACTAAAAATCTGCTGAATGAGGGAGACAGGACGTACACTGCCTTCCCCTTCCTTCGGCTCAGCTCTTTGAAGTGAGATGGCTGTATCATTCGAAGGATTGTCATCACCACGCTCAGAAGCAGACATCTTGGTTCAGAGCGAAATAAAATGGTGGATTGGTGTGGTATGGCGCAGGGACTTATGGGCTGTTTGAATTATGTTAATTATGTCAATTGTTGAAATTTGCTTTTAATGCGCTGTATTTCCGAGTGAAATAAAGTTGGTAACACATTGTTATATGAGGCAACTGTTCTGAGGTATAATCTTGTATAACATCAAGGGTCCATCAAACATACTCAGTCAAAGGGGATGTTACGAGTTACAGCAATAATTTGTATTGATATGTAATAGCCCCTGCTTTGGAGTTTCCTTACTGAACAGTAGTTCCTAGCAAAAAATACCGAAATCATAATTTGCTGTGGGCCATGAAAGGAACCTTACCAAGTTTCTTCTGATACAGTGGACGAGTGGAGTCCGTGATTGGTCCTGCAGCGGCGCCAAAGGATTTCAACTGCCTTGCAAGATCACCATCAGACAAAGCTGTCACATCGAATGGAAGACCACCTTTCACTCTTTTATTGAGTACAATCTTTTGTGGTGGCTTACTAGGAAGTTTCTGCAATTGAATTGCCATAAATAGTAAAACAGATGGTTCAGGAACACAGTCTTAGTTGCCATGTACTACTAGGCAATGGCAACGTATAATTTTCTCTCCCAAGAGTACGGTAAGAGATTAATACAGGCCAGGGTACACAGGGGTTTCATTTAGGGTAGGGCACCGGCCAAATTGACTGGCTGTGAGGTTGATTTTTCCCACCTGGTTTGTCCATCTGGAGGAAAGATTTTCTTATAAAAAAAGTTCAGTTCAAAAAGTTTTGCCTGCCTGTGAAAACCAGTTGCCCTCTGAAAAACGTTAATAAAAACCCCTGGGGTACACTGTGGCTGTGCTGGAGTTGAAATCAGAATGAAAATACACAGCAATTTGCTCATATTTTTTTCTCCTAACAGCAGAAGTTCTATGGACTTTTAAAATCTCCAGTTCTTTTCCATACCAGCCAATATTAATCTGCATAGGCTTGATTACTAACTGCTGTTCAGGAAAATGACCCTGCACATCTTCCCCTGAACTCCCTTTTCAGAGGGAACCTTCAGAACCAGGCCCAAGAGAACGTCAAAAATCAAGCCTATCATCTGCATCATTTCCTGCACTTGCAAACAGAAAGTAGAAATATTTTTTGTTGACACAATGTGAGCAGTTCTTGACTCATTTTTTATATTATTCTTTTATTTGTGCAGAGGAATTTACATGTAATGCAATGCAAATTAGACAGTCATGTCATAGGTAATTTTGCGCTCTTGTCTGCCACAAATACTTTTCATATTGCCTCAAACAAGTTCTGAGACATTTCACATGCTTGTCTGATGTGTAACCAGGGCACCACATACGGAGTAGACACATACGGAGTAGCAAATCGGTGTACATACATTGTGTGACATTTGCAGACTACATTTGGGACAAAATAGCATTCTGGTTAGCCTGAATAGCGCTCAGATTAGCCTGTTTACAGTTAGCTCTTGGTAACCGAATTGGGAATACTTACATGTAAGAACATGAAGAGTTAAAAAGTCTGCAGTCTGCAAATGTCATACACTGGTAGAAAATATAACAAAATCTTTTGTAAAATGGAGAACAAGAACTACTTGCCAGCTAGAAGTAATGATAGTTAACCTAAGATTGTATTGTATTCCTCTGATACTGGGAAAACTGTTTACTAACAATCACCAATTTTACTGCACCTCAAGACTTCAGAAACAAGTTACAACCTTCATTCTATTCTGTTTGATTGGCATTATCTGTTTGATTAAATAAAGGTTTTTGCCAACTAGCTGACTAGCAACAATTAACATCATTGTGCAAGCTATTGTTTTTAAATCGGTTTATAATAATTAATTATACCCAACAAAATAAAAACGCCCAAAAAGACCCATTTAGCAATAAAGGGAAGTAAGATTAAGGAAAATTCGACATCTGCGCTACATTTATGTGTAAGCTTATTACTTTTTGACATTTACAACCAATTTATTCCTCACCTGCTCTGGCATTTTGAAGTACAGAAATAACAATAACAAACGATGCCAAGTTCTGTTTGCTAGAATTTAACCATTGTTTGTATTCTACGCGCCTGCAAACGCATGGATATTCGCCGATTTTGAGAGTTGGCAACGATAAAAGATTGAGAACATCAAAAGCTTAGCAAGGAGAAAATCCCTGAGACGAAACCTCTCGTACGTTTTCCAAGCTTAAGGAAATAAAGCCGCATTCTGAATGAAACCTGCTGTTTGGCTTGGAACAACAAATCACAACGAGTTTGAAAACGCACAAGTTAACCGCGTCAAAACCGCAGACGCTTATACCAGACCCATACTGCAAACGTCCTCCAAGCTATCTTAAAATATTAAAATATTACAGTAGAATACATTAATGAAGAGCTCGAGTACCTCACTGGCTCGCATCGGAGAATACTCGGACGATTCATCATCATCTGATGAAAATTCCTCCTCGTCGTCTTGGGAAGTCAAGTGCTCGAGGTACAAGTCGACATAGAAAGCTTTCTTTTGCTCCGCTCTCGGCAGAGGAATATTGTTGGCTCTCAAAGCACTCTTTAATCTTTCCTTTGTTAGCAGATGTGGAGTTTTGGAGAAGGTTGACATTCTGTAAAATGCACTAAAACTTACCAAGACAAGAGCACGATTTTGTTCAAAATCGGAAAATCAAGGAAATTTTGCGAAAGCGCGCCATCGGTAATCCCCTCTGCGCATACTCCATAGCCCCGACCGCTAGCATCGCGTGCTCGCGTGAGTGCAAAATGGCGGATTAATGAGCAGTGGAGTTGTGGTGAAATTTTCTTGTTGAAAAATGGCTCTTCCTCCTGCAAAGGAAGGCGAAAAGACGTTGGCGCTTTGCCGCTTATCAGGTAACCATCTTAGTGTACTTTTGTAATGCGCTAAGCGCACTCGTGACCAAGCATGCGTTATGAATGAAATTAGAGGAACAGTCGATACAATTTTCGAGAAAAGATTTAAAAAGTAGTGATGCAGGATCGCAACATTACAATATATAGGCTTTATTTTCGTCCAGATGAGAAATTTCCCAATCTGGGATATAACTTTTTAATTACATTGTATACTGTAGATTGGTACACAAGCACATAGAAGCTTACACTGTATATGGTTATCAAATGTAACTTTTTTCAGCTCTTCCTGTACAATCTGTTTGTATTTCTGTATTCATTTACTCTATATTCTGAAGATCTTTGGGGTGGGTTTTCAAATTGTGATGTACGTGTATTGGTGCAGCCTTCCCTTATCATGCCATCAACCAGAAATATTTTGTTATTTATTTGTCTATTTATTTTAATTTTTGTCATAGCGCCATCCTCTCTTCGATTTGAGCCAGTTGGCCGATGGTATGAAGCTAACATTCATCGGCGTCAACATGGCCTTTCTTCGCACCACTCCAGCTCCAGTGCTAGTTCCAGTGCTAGCTCTGAGGGAGGTTATTCTTCAGATGAAGAAGATCACAGATTTCTCCTAACTTTGGATCCTACAGATTGGAAGGTAGAGTGTTAAAATTGGTAGACTATGAGTAGTCCCTCTTTCGCTTAGTCTGTCATGCGTGACGCGAAAGAACACTGCAAGAAAAAAATGGCCACGTGAAATCCTGGGGGCGAGGAGCACGCGAAAGGAGGCACCGCTGCGTAAGCCCAAGAGTTTGCCCTTTCATGGCCGAGTGATTTTTCGGTGTAGAATTTCTCATCTTGACGTCCTCTTATTATCGCCTGTTGTCAATAACCCTGGGAGATATCCTGAATAAAATTGCTCTACTCTACTCTTCAAGTAGCTAGGCAAAAACATATGCCATAAGAAGTATAGTACTGCACATGTTAGTACAGAAATGCCAGCCTTATGAAACTGAGACCTGGGAGATTGCCAATTTAACCTTCTTCCCCCGGAAAAAAAGTTGTTCAAAGTACACATAGAACTCCACCAAATTCGACGACAAAAATGCTTCAAATATCGAGAACAATTTTATCCTCAAGAAATGCCAATAACTGGCTAAAATATGTCTGAAAAATGTATATTATGCACATTCCTTTGTATTTACCGGGAGATTAGGTGACGTGTCGATATTGAAGACTGTGCAAAGATTTGCTCTGCATCCAGGGGACTCCTGCATGTAGATCATAATCCAGGAGAGTTGATATACAGTGTCGATGCCTGT
>Ga0126339_10003276_pt1 | contig 11764 bp, 9 predicted proteins | sample OrbTmetagenome_2_FD_92532 | JGI IMG/M metagenome (GOLD analysis project Ga0126339, IMG submission 92532) | Coral microbial communities from Petempiche,Puerto Morelos, Mexico - Orbicella T R C metagenome | ecosystem: Host-associated > Invertebrates > Cnidaria > Coral | place: Petempiche,Puerto...
AAATACGTCTTTATTAGGTTATCCTTGTGTTTTCTGTTTTCTTAATGTCGGCGATGGACAGCCTACTAGCCTGAGTCCGGAGAAAAAAAGGTAATAAATTCACTGAAATTCTGTTGCTTATTTGGATAATTAATTAACGCTGGATATTAGATCTAAAGCGGTGACTATTCGTCACTATTCGCCACTATTCGTCACTTTTCGCCACTGTTCGCCAATATTCGCACTATTCGAGACTATTCGCACTATTCGGGACTGTCCGCTATTCGCTATTCGCGACTATTCGCTATTCGCTATTCGGGTTTTCCAGACACCCCCTCTGCTGAAATTTAAGGCTCACCGTAACTTGTGTAAACTGAAGGGTACTCTTCATCCAGAACAGTGCTATGCAGGTCATTTCAAGTAATCTGTCAGTTTAAAATTAATTATTCACTGCAAGTCTTGTGGTCAACAACAAAATGATCATGTATTGATTTTAACATTTTCTACATTGGTTGCTAATCACTCACTCACTCACTCACTCACTCACTCACTCACTCATCCTCTTCGCCCCTTTGTGAGTGGAGCATAAGGCCACGCAACAACAAGTGCCATCCATCACGATCTTGAGCTTCCTGCTCAACCCCAGTCCAGCTTGTCCATCCCAAATCTTTCCGTTCAGCGTCAATGGTTCTCCTCCAAGTGATCTCTGGTCTGCCGGGCCTTCTCTTGCCTTTAGGGGTCCAGGTGAGCGCAACTCTGCAGCTGTTATCTTTCTCTCTCAAAACGTGACCGATCCATCTCCATTGTCTGGCCTTCAACGTTTCTGAGATGGGACCCTCTCTAGCTCTTTCATAGAGCTCACGGTTGGAGATGGTGTACGGCCAAAATATGCCAAGTATTCTTCTTAGGCATTTTCGATGGAAGACATCCAGGCGCTCCATGTCTGTTGATGTAACCCTCCACATCTCAGCGCCATACAGGAGAATAGAGATCACGCAGCTCTTGAAGATTCTCAGCTTGGTGTGCTTGCTGTATGTCTTAGACCTCCAGACAGGATTTAGAAGGGCATATGCTCTTCTAGCGATTGACAGCCTGCGTGAGATGTCTTCGTGTGACCCACCGGCTCCGTGGACTGTGGCACCTAGGTAGATGAAGGAGTTGACGTCTTCAACTTCTAAGCCATCGATGGAAATCGTGCCCGTGACGTTGGCGTTTGCTCGTAGCACCTTTGTCATGGTGGTGTTGATACAGAGTCCGGTATACCTTGATACCTGATGGAGGCGGCTGAACTTCTCTTGAAGATCTTTGTACCGGCTGGAGAGAAGGGCTATGTCATCTGCATAGTCTAGGTCCCCTAGGACCGTGGTGAACTTTCACCTCAGGCCTCTCCTTGCGTTGGCAGTGTTCCTCATTACCCAGTCGATAATGATGTTAATGATGTTGGTTGTTTAAAAATATTTTGCCAAAAACAGTCTCCACAGCACTTCCCCGTGTTCACTCGTAATGACTATAACGAACTGAATTCAGATTATCCCAGATCATTTATACTGGGATGTTTTGACTGAGATAACTAAACTGTAACAATATTTTGAAATCAAAGCAGATGCACTATATTTAATACTTGCAGTAGTTGTTAAAACTTCGGATTGCCGTGGAGCTTTAAGAGTAGTCATTTGCATTATAGTACTTTGTTTTGCTCTACTCCATTCTAAATTTGATGTCGTAAACAGCAGCATGTTGTAGCTTTCCTTGTTTGACAACCACAGTGTAGGTGGATAAATTTAGTTCTTGGTAAATATAGCAAAGTTGATTCCAAGCTCATAATCTTTTAAAATACCAGTGCTTCAAACATATTGGCTGGTTCATAATTTATCTTTGCACGTGTGACAATACAAAAGTCTCCTTTGTCCTCTTGTTGAAGATGCCTCCAGGTACAGTGGGATGATGGTCATGTATAAATTTATACGCATCAAACACTTATCATTTACTTATGTATAGTCTCCCACTACTATCAACGTTCAAAGGAAAACAAGTATAAAGAAGTGGGAGATAAAAAAATCACCCATAGATGACTGAACAATAACATCCAAGAATAGTAAATTTCTCTTTGAGATAACAATTCAAGACAGTCAGTGATCACTGTAGATGAGATATCCTGCTGAAACCCGTCACTTCAACGTTTTAAGCCTGTTATTTGTTGTCAATTCAATTTAACCGTAAGCGAGTTGCGTGAACCGAGGGTTCGGACACCAACAAAATACAGCTGCAAAATAAAATGCCAAAAACAGCCTGTCACAAATAGCTACAAATGCTTGAGTCTCAAAGGTCGACATCCGGCAGGTATATTTTGAAGGTTGCAGGTTGCAGGTTGAAATTTAATTATAATTGGAAAACCGCTGGCACTAAAAATAATTAATAACCTATATACTCGTCAGGGGTTCTCACATAAAGTAGTTCGCCTCTTTCACATAGTGAAAACACGATCGATCCGAGACCAGTGAAATCTCTTCAAAGCCATCTGGATGGCCGCTCCACAGATTTTTCCATCGATTCCTGATTTGGCTCGGGTCTTCCCTCAACAACAGAAGATTGCCATCACAAATGAAGCAAATAAATAAAGAAATGAAATAATATAAGATTTTTACCGATTTTAAGCTCAGTGTGGTTTCATTTTGGTACTCACAGGGAAGAAACCAAATTCAGCAGATATTTCAGATGATATTTCAGACGTTTCTTCAAAAACAATAATTCATTGCAGGCTTAAAATCATTGGAATATACTCTCCTCACATCGCTTCGGCCGGTTTGGCACTTAGGTGGAAGCCACCTTTCTGAACGACTTTAAACAGCGTCATGTAACAGTCACGGTAAATCTATCACCTGTACGTTTCTTTCGAGTGCCAGCGGTTTTCCAGTTATAATTAAATTTCAACCTGCAACCTGCAACCTGCAAAATATACCTGCCGGTCTACATCCAATAAGGTGTCTTGAATCTGTACCGCGTGGTTGAAACTCGTGTTTACAAATCAATAGCACGAAACGCCGCCAATGGTCGTCAATTCATCGTCGGTTTTGTACCTGACTTTCAAATCCGAATTGATTAACCCGCAAGTTGCCTGAACCATATCTATGTACTAATCTATCAACCGCCCTTCACAGCAATCTTTCATTAGGAACGCAAGGAATGGTTACGCAGAAATGTCTTAAGGCCGATACACACGAGGGATTTTGCTTCAGGAGCATTCTCCAGGGTCAATTTGCACGACTAGTACACAATGGAGAGCATAGTGTGGGAGCTTGCTCCATTTTATGATACACACGAGGGAACGTTTTCAAGTTTGTTCAATTTGCTCCCGTTTAATGTTGTGGAGCATTTTGCAGGGGTAAAAATTCTGCTCCCGAGAATGAATTACGCCCATGAAATCGTTGGTACACACGGAGCAAAACCCCTCGCGTGTATCGGCCTTTACACAGGAATGAACGGATAGCCAACATACACTTCGTGTCCACGTGACTTTGGTCATGTAGACACGAGGCAACGTGGACACGAGGCAAAAATAGTCTCAAAGTCATCGACATTGTTCTGTCCAGCTTGCTCAGAGCGATAACTTGTCGGAATTATATTGAACATCATTTAGCAGTTTGCTCAGAATTTTGTCAGGTGGCCTTGATTGGAGTAGTCGCTTTGTAACAAGTGAATTGAATTGGCCTTTTAAGTCCAGGAAGACTAAATTCACCGTCTTTTCGTTGAATCATGAATTGCACAATTTAATTAAGACTACTTTTAACCTGAAATTGGAGTCTAAATCAACACGAACGTACAGATATCAAAACCGCGACGCAGAGCTGATCTATAGCTTTGTAAAACCTGCATCGTCCTAAATGGACTGAACAAGAGCTTCCTGCATCGAGAATCGATTGAACTTGAAACCAACTAGGCCATAATTATGAGTTAGCAAACACTCAACATGTTTTCGTTTCGTCAATTATCGCCCGGAAGCCGGACAAATGAATTTCTTCCACGCTAGCGAATCACAGACAGTTCTGATAGTTAGCTAGGCCGAGAACGCCTAAAATTGATAAAACAAGGAAATTCCACTCACGATCAGCGCTTGACCTCATGTTCCTCATGTTCCTCATGTTCCTCACTCTGCTCGTGGCCATTTTTTGCTCGCAAATAGCAATGTCTCAGATGTACTTGAATTTTGTCGAGCAGGAAATGCCATATCCAGACTTGTACAGATTTTTTCTAAGTCTTCAGCGACATCAAAGTTCAGAGCAAATAACGCCAACAGCAGCTAGAAATGTCTAGTCAATTGCACGTCTAAGCCCTAAATCTAAAGCTCTTTTATCTGTCTAAAGTAAGCACAACATTATCGCCACAGTACAAACGGCCTACTATTACGGGGCTAAATGACGTCCCGTTTCGATTCAGTACATCTCAGGGCCCTTTTATGTACGATAATGAACGGACGCTTGCTAGCACATCGTTAGACTTGCATCTTCATTGGACTTAATGATGTCCTCGGGCAGACTTTCTTTCGACAGCAGTTATAGAATGCTGATCGGTTGGCTCCTTCTCGGAGTTAGCGCGCGAACTGAAATTCAGACGAGTGTAGCCTTGGCTAAACTTTACACCGATTGAAAAGGGGAGGGGCCCGGGTAGCGATAAATAATGAAAAAAAATAGATAAATAATGAAACATGCAACAAGAAATCCTCTACATTTTATGTTAGGTCAGATTTACATGCTGCTGCCATAGGGAAAGCAAAAAAAGCAAAAAATTAAATAATAAAATAATAAATAAATAAAAACCGTTTGGTTTCATTAACACTGTTTTCATAAATCTAGACATATATTTCAACGGATTAAGACTGGATGACTCATAAAGGCCGAAAAATGAGCGTTTCTATTTACTGTCGATCATTCTAAAGCATCTGGAGTCAAACTAGGGCATTCCCTGATCACTTCGGACATTCTGTGCGAATATATGACTGGATTTATGAAAACCGTGTCAAGACTTTGCACCAAAATTACGGGTATGTTTTTGGAAATTCGGACAAATATATAGATAGATTTATGGAGTCGGTGTACAGTAATTCAAACACATTTATTCGCTACTCCGAGTTTCATGCTTCTTACGAAGCAATCATCAGGCAACTGCCACAAAAAACGGTTACAATCTTAGATATACACATTTAAAAATCGGGAACAACGCCTTACAGCGTAAGATGTCGAGATGTTATTGGGTGATGGAAGTGTAACGGTCTTGTACATAAAATGCAATTAAGCAATCACAGTACTTAACAGAAATTTGTTAGAGTGTCTACAGGTCGATGTCAGTTCGTTTCTATGATTAAGTGTTACTATTTCTGGTTTGTAAATGATGAAAAACTTTTCCCATAAACAGAGATTACATTCTTTGTTGATCTTTGAATACGATTTCGCTTGTTTCACTTTCCTCCATTTGATTTCGTAATTCATTTTACGGTCCTTCAGATTCCATATGTGTTTACTTAATTCAGTTACATTTCTGTACCGTTCGTTTCTGAAAGAGCACGTGTGGTTTCTATGCCGTTCTTTGAAAGTTGTGTCGTAAAGACCGATGTATGTTTCTTTCAATTCCGGGGTGTTGACCTCTGCTTGGTAAATAATGTTCCTCGCATTACAATTTCTGTCCAGGGGGCAACAATTCTTGTTACGGCAATTGCAGACCTTTTTCGTTTTATCAGAGGATTTTAGTTCGTAATTAAGTTCAACCTTGTTGTGGTTAGATATTACGGTCTTGACGTTGCTCGTGCAGCTATAGCTCAGTTTTAGAGTGTTCCGATCATTCCTTCATATATCCTTCCATCCTTCCATCCTTCCATCCTTCCATCCTTCCATCCTTCCATCCTTCCATCCTTCCATCCTTCCATCCTTCCATCCTTCCATCCTTCCATCCTTCCATCCTTCTATCCTTCTATCCTTGCATCCTTGCATCTTTGCATCCTTGCATCCTTGCATCCTTTCATTCTTTCCATCATTCCACCCATCCATCCATCCATCCATCCATCCTTCCATCCTTCCATCCTTCCATCCATCCTTCCATCCTTCCATCCTTCCTTCCTTTCCTCCTTCCCTCCTTCCCTCCTTCAATCCTTCCATACTTCCATCCATCCATCCATTCATTCATCCTTCCATCCATCCTTCCCTCCATCCATCCATCCCTCCCTCCCTCCATCCATCCATCCATCCTTCCATCCTTCCATCTTCCCATCCTTCCATCCTTCCATCTTCCCATCCTTCCATCCTTCAATCCTTCAATCCTTCCATCCATCCTTCCATCGATCCATCGATCCATCCATCCATCCATCCATCCGACCTTGAACTTCTTAAATGTAGAACTTGTTATTACAACGATAGCTTCGCATTTAGTGGCGCTACGGTCTGGAATGCTCTCCCTAGCCATCTCAAAGAGGAAACATCTTTGAATAAGTTTAAAAGTGAGTTAAAAAAGATTTGCTATCGGCATCAACTGAATAGACAACTAAATAGTTAGCTTCACCTCGTTGTAATTGCCTCAATCTACTTTGTTATAATTAACTTGGGGTACGTGTAATTAGGAATTGTACGGATTTTATGGAAACCAAATTTTAACTTGTACGTTTTAATTTGATAAAGCTCCGTGTTATAAAAGATTCCATCCATCCATCCATCCCATCCATCCATCCATCCCATCCATCCATCCATACCCGTTGCTTCCTCATCCGTTCGTTTGTACGCTTGAACTACCCTGTTTGTTGAACGTTTTCATTTTGGTTTCTTCCATGACAAAAAGATTTTGCTACACAACAACAAAAGCCGTCCACTTTCGAGAGATTTCTCATCAAGCTAAGAACGTTAAAGTGTAACAGCTATCGAGGTTATTTCACTTTCTAATTGAATCCTGTGACCAAGAGTCAGTGGAATGTTTCCTTCCTTGTACGTAACTTGAACTTCCTGATGTAAACTGGTAATTAGTTTTAGAAAACAGTCCTAAGAAAATACGGGCGCTGTTTGGTTAAAAATCGTGTTTCTATAACTCGATAGAAACATAGAACTAGCACGAGCTGTTGACTTAATGATGGCGTGAGCAAAGAGAACTTACACTTTGACAATCAAAGTTAACAAGTTGGTTTCCTTGTTTTCGTCGCGGTGTTTTCGAAAAGAAATAGAAAACATGTTCTCCGTGTTTCTATCGAGTTATAGAAACACTCGTGCAAGTTTGGGAAAACTCGAAAAAGCTGTGGAAACACTCGCCTGCGGCTTGTGTTCCCACAGCATTTCTCGTTCTCTCAAACTTCCACTCATGTTTCTATAACTCGATAGAAACACGGTGCATGTTTTCTATTTCTTAAATAATGGTCACTTGCAACTCACTAATGTTTCAGATTACGCTGTTTGAAACTGTGACTAAACATTTTAGCTTATTTTATTTTCGTTAAATCGAAAATTATGGTTAAATGTAAATTGACGCTTTCTATTGAGAAATTCCTTTTGTGTGATCTAAGTGAGTATCAAATTTGCATATAATTGTATCAGCACCTTTCTACTTGATTCAGTGAAGCGAAGCAGTTATTTCCTTTCTGGAACATCTGAGATTACCTGATGTACGTTTGAGAAAAGGAGACTGTCACTCTATTGAGGTCATAGGATGGCCGTTAAGAAACTTTTGCTACTGTTACTCGCTGGTACTTTCATTCAGGCAGGTTAGTTACTTTAGCCTTGCAGCGAACGCTGTGGTTCATGTTTAAACGATGGAGAGTATGCTGCTCTGTTAAGTATTAAATGTTCACGTAGCAATCCTTTATGTGAGATTTAGGCGTCTCTTCAATCGAAATTTCTTAGGGATTAGATTTCCAACTAACTTGTGTTGTGAGATCTGTTCATGTTCTTCGTAGTTCATGAGTTCTCCCAATTTTTTTTACACAACTTCCGTGTAGAATGTGGGAAACAACAAACAATAAACAGCAGATCAACATGAAGGAATGTGAGGGCCATGCTTCTGTTCATTCGTTTCTTTGCAGTTTTAGTTGAAGTCTTCGAGATTCCAATGAAGAGAAACGCGGTGAATTTGTTTTCTACGCTGATTTTAAACGAAGATGATCGATACTGTCCCACCAGGACTGTCTTTATATTTATTGAGCTGTAAATATTTCTCCGTTGGAACAGTTCACTGCTTTCTACAGCAAAACAAATCTTTCGGTTTTGATCTTCAGCACAACATAGACCCAATTATTTGAGTTCAAAATTGGTTTAAGTGATACGCGCAGTTGAATATTTTAATCATACTTCACATGCTTCTTAGACTTCTCAAAAGGAATACGAAATTCCAGCTGAAGAGATCATTGGTTATTTAATGAGAACTATTAAGTTGCTTATAAATCCAGTCCAATATATTTACTTACAGTCCTCTGTGGTCAGGGTTGTTTAGTCTTTTAACCGTTTAATCTTTTAGCCTGTTCAGTTTTTTAGCCCGTTCAGTCTATTAGCGCTATTTCCTGCTGCGTAAAACATAAGACGCCATTGCTTAAAAACCCTCAGGGTACTAGTAGCAATCTGCTAGGTAAAATTGTCTTGTATGCTAAAGCTATGAATCTGTCATAACTGGTCTTTTGCACGGTAATCGAGCCGACAATCTAACATTACTTTTTACCCGAAATATCTTAAGTAGAGAAGATTTAATTTTTCGAGATAGTTTGCGTCATGACGTGGCTTTTTAGAAATCTATCGCTGACAATTATTTGACGCACTCATTACCTTTACACTGTTTAATCAATTTAGAGCATTCGATTTGTTGACTTGATTTGAAGATTCTCGGCATGTAGTGAGTGACTAAGAGAACTTGACGTCTACTCGAAGCATCGCATTATTACTATCACATCGGGAAGGCATAAAAGCTTAATAAGGAGTTCAGACAGTTGTATTCAGGTTCGAATACGCTGAGAATTAGCAGCTTTTTAGTTCCTGGAGCTATTTTATTTCAAGCTGTTGTGCTGTGATCCTGCTTGTTGGACACAACTTCGATTGGAAAGACAAGTGAAAAAATTATTGAGCGTAGCAGAACTGTGCCGAATGCGGAAATGAAAGAATTTGTTTTGAAATTTGTACGTGAGCCTCCCATTCGCATTCTTCATCGATCATAGTAAACATTTAGGTTGAATATCTTAGAAATGAGCGTGTTTTGGTTTCAAAATGTGCGTTTTAAACAGTTTTTGAGGTGTTTGCCAAAATGGTGCGTTTCTTTAAGAAAATTCAAGACTGGATTCTTAAGGACGTTCGCGCTAATTGTCTCTGCGCATCCTTTTTGCGCACGCAAATTCACACGTCACGTCATGCATGAGAGCGCGCGCTAAGTAATAAAATGAACAATGATAGGGCAGATGGCCATTGCTATAGGATTTAACGATCGTGGACGTTAGGTAACCGCTACTTTTCTTTCCAGAAACAGATTTTATTTACAATTGTCTCCACATTGTCCAAAAATGAACAAAAAATCAGTGTGGGAAGTTAGCTTATATAAAAATTTCAAGAATTCTGTCGAACTGTCCACGGGACATCGAATCCTGCCATCTTACGGCTGCAAGTCGCGTGAAACTACGGTCGCTAAATGCGAACTTGTTCTTTAAGGAACCTCACCAGTTGACTAAAGTTAGGTCCACTTAATAATCAATATTTGGCAGAGAACATTTCACTTCAAAGATTTAATTGCAATATTTTTGGGCTTACAGACACTGTGGCCTAATTCGCCAACAAAGCCCGATTTTTCAGATTTAGGGTGTTCTTCCGGCCATGTTCTCTCCAAAACGAAGGTAGTGACCCCCTATTTTTTTTTTTTACATTTCTGACATAAATAACTCATCATCTTACAGTGGTAAAAGTCTCAGAAAAAAATCAATGTTGGAAAATTTTCACGCCAACGTCCTAAACAGTTTAATCCAAGATCTCTCGGATCATGGTGCGTCAAAGGAACCGAAGAATCCACTCTGGGCAAGGATTCTTCGGTTCCTTTGATGCACCATGATTCGAGAGATCTTGGATTACTCTGGTTAGGGAAAAAACGCAAAATCCGTTTTCGGATTTAAGAATCCGTTCTTGGATTTTCTTAAAGAAACGCACCCTTAAGTTATACGAATTTTCTTGAATTAAGGTTTGGGGATGCTTCCTCCTCTTCCCGATATTCAATACAGAAAGAAGCTCCTTTTGTCGTTATAATAAAATATTTGAAAGATTTCATTTTAGAATGAATAAACAGGTGTAATACATGTAAATAGATAAAATGGTTGAGGCAAATCATGTTCTTTTAAGGTGGTGATCATCAAAGCTACCCCTCGTTTACAGTTGATGCTACAATAATGATATCAAACAAATGCCCAATTGTTGATGAACAAGTTAAGGCTTTCTTCGTGATACAAAAGGTTGCCGTAACAAAAAGAGTGGCAGGATTAGTCCATTAAAGTAGAAGTGCTAACAAATGCTTGCCAGCTACCTAATAAATTCAGTAAAAACCTGGGTACTGCTAGCCTACAAAATCTGCCTGTGCTCGTTTCACCTGAAATAACGTTGTATCAGTAACTTAACAGGAGAACTACAAGGTATGACAGGAAGAACCCTGAAACAGAATCTTAATATTCCCTTATTTAATAAAGCTTGAGTGGACAAGATTTAAAGTCATGCTTAAGAGAGTTTAAAGAGAGGCAATACATAATGGTCAATTCGATAAAAAGAGAAATTCTTGTTCCGTTTCTTGTTCTTGGGAGAAAGGGAAACTACAGGCGTTCCGTAATATTTCATTCTTACTCCGACTGTGTTTCAATTGCAGTTGTACCAGCAGTGAGAATTGATGGAGATCCAAAACAGTTTCAAGCTATAGGTTACGATATGCAGCTGACCTGCCGATATAATGCTTCACCACCGGCGTCTGGAGTGCTGTGGAAAAAAGATGGAACTGTTATAGCAAGAAATACAACCGTGGAAATTGATGACCCAAGAATAACTATTCTACATTACAATGAAAGCCAAATTCAGCTGACAGTTGTTAACACTACCTCACAAGATGCTGGAAATTACACCTGTGTTGTTACAAATGGTGTTGGCAATTCATCCGATACGACTATAATTGTTATTGAAGGTGTGTTTTATATTCAAAACCAATTACTCAACGTGTTCATGCCTTAATTGCACTTATGCTTGTCTCTGAAGATATTTATGTTGTGTGTCTATATTATCCGAAATTAATGTAGTCTAAAACATCTGACACGGCATTACCATCCATTAGTGTTATCGAGAGCAATTTAGCAATTTGATATGATTGAGCCTATTCTCTTCAGTCCATGACCAAAACCGCTGTAGTTCTGAACAAACCGTTCTCTAACGACATTGCGCGAAAAAAGTAGACTTATTTCTTAAAAAATTCTCCTAAAGCATGTGGTACTTTATATTTATAGACTCGAGAGGCAGAGACTTTTGCTTTCAATATCATTAACTTTTTGGACTCTGTCAGAAATATGTTTTAAAAACATCAGTCGAAGAACATCATCTTTTGTTGCGTCTTTACAGAGAAACCTTCGATCACCATTCATCCACAAGGAGCTGTCTTAGGAGAAGGAGATAACGTGACTTTATCTTGTAATGCTACTGCAAATCCAGTACCAACAATATCATGGACCAGAGATGGATCTCCTGTAGATACAAGCGGGAGGATCAGTATTTCAGCAGATAAAAAGCAGTTGACAATAACGAATGTGCACAGGACAGACAGCGGA
>Ga0126339_10003277_pt1 | contig 11763 bp, 6 predicted proteins | sample OrbTmetagenome_2_FD_92532 | JGI IMG/M metagenome (GOLD analysis project Ga0126339, IMG submission 92532) | Coral microbial communities from Petempiche,Puerto Morelos, Mexico - Orbicella T R C metagenome | ecosystem: Host-associated > Invertebrates > Cnidaria > Coral | place: Petempiche,Puerto...
CAACAATTCCATAACAGAGATGCTTTCCACTGAAGTACTCTATCTCACCATTGACGTAAAGCACGACCCTTGATCCAACTTTGGCAAAGCGCAGAATCCTGAGAGAAATATAGGTGATGTCTGAATAACAGAGTACAAGGATGGTGCATATGCCACGAAATGGAGCTTTGACCCGTGTGCTAAAGCACCAGTTTGGAAAAGCACTCACCATCTTCGCTAGCAAGACCACAATTACTATGACGTACACCGGAATGAGGTACATTACCATGAGTTTGTCAGCATCATCAAGACCTTTGACCAAACAGAAACTGTTGCTCCCAACTTTAATTTGGCAGTTGGTTAAGGCTATGACAAATTCGCTAAAATTGTTAAATAGAAATCCATCTGGTACTAAGTATCTCATGACTTGGTAGGAGTACACCCAGGCGTTTAGGTACCCAGTAAAGACGTCAAGATCTATGAGCATGATCCCCATGACAATCAGGAGAAGAACCAGAGCAAACGGAATCAACAGTAACAAATACAAGTTCGTACATTCAGGCTTGCACCGTTCACCGCCAATAGTAACGCTATGATTTGCTTCACATTGTCCGCAGAGTATGCTCCCCTGTTTTCTACCCTGCCTGCACACTTGATCCTCATTATACAGATAGTCTTTAGCGCTTGAATCCCATGATTCGCAATAACCATCAGGGCAGACAAACGTGGAAAATGTGCCATTAACCTTTCCTGCCCAATATCCCTGTTTCACGTAAAGGTCCTTCCCATCAGGAGAACAGTGCGACACCCCTCTAGCTTGCTTGTCTTTGACGGGATTCATACATTTACATGTTCCGTTTGAAAAACTAAATCCGGCATGGCAGTTCCTTAACTTGAGATCCTCTATCACTGTACTTAAAATTTGACTTCCCTTATAGTTTAGATGCACAGAAAATTTGCTTCCTTCTTTTCCGCTTAAACTGATATCGGTAATGGTTCCATTCGCCGTTTGAAATAATGTTGACGTGGTACTGAGCTGTACTTCAGAACAAGAATTGATTGCTATATCAATAATCCCTGGGACGAGATGTTTAACTTCGTCATACAATTTAACGGTTGCAGTAAAAATCTCACCTGGGGCAACCTCCCAGTCTGTTTTTACAGACTTAATTTCTATTGGGTCTGTCGCGACTTCACCCGAAAAGTTCGTGAAATTTTCAGGCAAGTTATCAAACTTGACAAACTTCCATCTTAGCACGCTGTTGTTTTTTCGATTTTCGCCCACTTGCCAACAGTTTTTAAGTGTATTGACATACACTGACATTCCTGAGGCGTGATGGGGTGCCCTGTTATCTTTAAAGATGACCGTTATATTCCATTCATCATAATGTATGGACGAGTTGCTGTACGCAAAGAAACAGGTGTGAATGTTGAATCTTACCAGGGGAGAACCAGGGGTTTGAATGTACATTGCTCCACCTTTGTCGTGACATCTATTTGCTTCAAAGGTTGATTTTGCATTTTCGTGGAAAATAATTCTTGATCTGCCATACATTGCTATAGCGCCGCCTCTGAACCCAGTGTTGTTGATGAATTCTAACTGGTCATGAACTTCGAGGGTCGATCCATCTAAAACTAACGCAGACTTGCTATTGTTCCAAAATTTCGTGGTGCTTTTGAAGATCAGAGGCACCTCCAAACTGTAGAGAGTTCCTTGTCCTATTTTCAGTTCACCACGTTGAAGATCAGCATGATTAAACTGAAACACCGTGCCATTGTCAAAACAAACATGGTAAGGAATTTGCGGTCCGATGTGGTATTCATTACAGTTGTAAAGATACAGCCCCATGGCGGCCCCCACGTTTGCCTTGTTGCGCTGCCAAGTGGATTGCTTAAAGTGGAACTGAGTGACAGCAGGTGCTGGATGTTTGGTGTGTGCGATTGTTCTACCAAAGATGGAGGCACCACCTCCCCACAAAGCCTCGTTCCGAACAAATGAACAGTTGCTGATAATGAATTGGTTCAAAATAAGCCGCTTGTGCTTGCATTTGAGTGGCATGTTTCCAAAGCGTACTGCTCCACCGGAGAAACTTGCATTATTTCTCAGAAAGGTCGTTTCCTCCATCGTGAAGGAATTGTTTTCGGTCTTGTCTTCCATTAGTACTTGCAGACCCCCTCCCCACGAGGCACGATTATCTATGAATTTACAAGCACTGATTCCTACGTTGCATCCAGAGGCATTCCCCTTGAAGAACAATGCCAATCCTCCACCATGGCTGAAAGGACGTTCCGGCGTATTAAGATCTTTGTTTTCACTGACGTTTGACCATCTCGCTTCGTTTCTTAGAAAGTGGCAATCGATAAACAAATAGTGGTTGTTGTGTTGATAAGAGTCATGCTCGCTGGGCGTCACATTCACTGTGTTGTCGCCGTACTTGTTTAAAATAACAAAAACACCGCCTCCAGAATGCACGTACCTGGGAAGTATTTCCAGTTCGCTTCCTTCTTCTGAGATATCACTTGAAGCAGCTTTATTATCGGCAAAAGTACTGTTTGTAAAACTCACAAAGCCGCCAACATCATACAAATTAGCGCCTAATCCTGGCGAAGACGAAATTTCCATATCAGAGATCGAAAGATTTCTGCAATATCGAAAATCTAGGGCTGCCATGAATTCTGCCCCCCGAAGATCTGAATAATTTTTCCTTCCATAAGAGCTCTCAAACCATCCGCCACACTTTAGTAACTTGATTCCCTTGAAGGAAATATTCTCGCTAAGAGTAAACGAGAGGCTTGCGTTTGCATCACACGTTATGGTTACATTGTCTGGATTTGAACCCGGGCCAAACAGGCCAAACGTTGCCATTCTAGTAAAATTGTGGCTCTTTTTCATCGTGTAATTTCCGTGCTCCAACTTAATCCTTGTCGAGTTGTGACCAGAAACGCGCAAGAAAGCCTCATTCAGCGTCTTGCAAGGCTTTTCTTTAGTGCAAGGTGATGAATCGTTTCCGCTTGGTGAAACGTAGATGTCCATTCCAGCAGCTGGGGCATTCCATAGCATTAGCATAAGCAGAGATCCTACACGTAATAGAGGGAATATGTTGTATTTTTTTAGCATCTCTGCTTTTTAGAATCGCGAACAATGATTTCATGAAGAATTATATCAACACTTGATTCGGAGAAAAGCAGTGCTTCGTTTCCGAGAAAATAGAATCAAGGGATGTCGCGACATGGCATGAATATATCGTGCATTTCCTGTTTACTTGAACCTTCGGGCAATACTATTATAGATCGTTTTCACTGTCACGCAATAAAAAAATAAATCGAAAACCACTCAGTGGATAAAGTCAAGAAATTGTGATCTTAAAGAGTGCGTTCACGTGGCGTCATCAAACTCTCAAATCCAAAAATAAAGAGCCCCTGAAGGTTTGTCTCTCATCAGGTATAAGAGGTACTATTTATATCTGCTTACAACTTTCCAGCTTTGTTTGGAAACCAGCGCAGTTATTAGACCACTTTTCTCGGTTGGACCGGTCCGATTGGACCGTTCCATTTGACCATTCCGACCCATTCTCAATCCCATTTCCTTGCTGTTCACGTACAACACGGAGGAAAACACATTACAGTATTTATTGACTGTTAACAGGGGATCTATCGGTGTTACTCGTACATCCATGTGCAGTTTCAACAGGTCTGTAGCTGCTTCGCAAGCCAAGTGTATGTTTCGGCTGTTAACGGCTGGTAAAGACGATTTATTCGGCCCGAGAGAATTTGGAATGTTCTTTTCGTCATTCGAAAGTGGTGTTTGAACTCATACGGCAAATGTCTGGGAACGGTCTGCTCAAAATAACCCGTTATACTGGTCAAATTACTAGGCATGAAACAGCTCACACAATACCATTGATACCACCGTCAAAATCGTCATCTAGCTCTAATACGAGCAACAGTGATCCAACATCCTCCATTTAAACGAGCGGGAAAATCGTTTCACGAGTGGAAAGGAACGAGACCGTTCGAACCCGTTGCGATCCATTCGACACCAAGAAATTTTCGAACCTCAGCCCGGAAATTTTGGCTGAATGGATCGCGCTCATAAACACCATTGACCCCTCTGCGTTATACACACTCATAGTGATTCAGTCCTTGACGGCGAACTATCATAATTATAAATTTCGCTCGAAAAATTAATCTTGAAAACACATTTTGCGAAAGCTAAACCGAAAGCATACAAAATTTAGGATCGAAACTAACGTATTAACAAATGGTTCGCAACTCCTGAGAGGTTTGCAACACCTCGTCGGGTTTTCAATTTTGTTAAGATCTATTGTTCCTATTCTTCAGTGTTATCGAGAGACCACCTCATTTTCTCTTGCTGTTATTGATTTATTGCAGAAAAAAATCGCTCTCCTTAATTTTTTTTCAAGTAATGTTCTGATTGGTTGACTTTTTTCCGAGTGGCCAGGTTAGAGTAGTCGCACTGTAATCGGTTCATTGCGATCTGAGTCAAGATTTTTCTGATGTCAGTACCGTTAAAAAAAAAGTCTAGATTCTGAAAAGCGTGACTGAACGTCTCTCTAAAATCAACATCTCAAACCGCCGTCACTTTTACGTTTTAAGCCTGTCATTTGTTGTCGAAAGGCGCCCCATCAAATCTAACCTGACCTGTGACACTAATCCACACGATTCAATGTAACCGCTGTAATTCACAATACATACGAGAGACTGAAGGACGTTTTTGAAGACCGATTAATGAACACCGCCGTACTAATTCTAAACTACTTCAGCCGAAGAACGTTTTTTCGCCTCTCTTCACCACACTGCTAACGACACGCAATTAATCCCAATCGAAAACTGAGATCTTTTCAAACCGAGGCTCAATCTGTAAGACCAGAGAAGCGTTGATCCTGATTTTCTTAAAATCCGCGAAGAAACATATTAGTTAATCTCCCGTTATAATGTTATTTCAAGCTACAGACCTCGTTGCTTTTGGTGTGTAAATTAAGTTGTTAACGCTAATTAGATTGTATTTAAATGAAAAAAGCAGAGACGTTTGTTACAATCAAGGTCACCTCCAGCTTCATTTGCATTCCGAAAGCCAGGTAGCTGAGCACAGAAATGTAAAATTGTTGGCCTGTTACCTAGCCTTTTTACCTTAATCAGATCCTACATTTCGCACAATTCCATCTATAGGAAAGTCATACTATGAACTGCGAATTTCAAACTAGTAGTGGGATCAAGGTGATGCCATTGTAGTTGAAATGATTTCCTGACAGAAATAAAATACATAAAGGTTGTTGTTGCAGATAATGTCCAGTCGGGAGTTAATATTAGTACTTGTAAAAGGCACTGGAAAAATTCAGCGTTGTCTTTACCGAGTTCATTTCAACTCCATGTTCACTCCATACAAAACAAAATCATCCTTGCAACGATGAAAAGATTTACAGCAGTACTTCATTTTGCTAACAGAAGACAAACGCAACTCAGTAATGGCCTACTAAGTTTCAAAATTTTCAAGAGTTAGCCAAAAACGTATGAATTCCTTCATTGAGCCAAATTTTGCTCGTTAGAGGCTAAGAATGGTCAATTGAACAGAATTGTGGAGAAAAAGAGAAGTTTTGGAGAAAATTTGTACTTTTCTTTAACCAGTGTCTGGCGCAGGACCCCATATTGAAAAATATTGCCTGAGTCCCTCCTACGGTTTTTCATTGAACAAAACATACACTGGGACATATGACACACATCACATATCACACCCAAGCGTTAACTTTATTAAAGCATTTTTCAACGCGTAAAACACCAAATTTTAGTTTCCTCGAGTCTTCCTTGTGACTTCAAACTGCAAAAAAAGCAAAAGAAATACGTGATCACACAAAGAAAAACACATTAATAAAATTCTAATCACTTCAATTTATCCCCACTTCGTATTCCTTTCTCTATGAATATGTGTCGCTCTAAAGAGACGCGAGAGTAGGGTTAGGCAGATCATGAAAAGGTAAGAAAACGAGATGCTTTGTGTTAATGACCCGGGGGTGGTACTACCTATAATGGCTTATACGTCGCGGCTCCGCGCGAAAGGAGTACCTTTTTGAGGTTTCAGGTATGTCAAAGGGTAGGGATGTCACAAGTTCAGGTATATGAAAGGGTAGGGAAATCTGTCATGAAGTTATTTCAAATAGCCTTTAATTAAAATATTTCGAAAAGTCTCGCCTTACTTCTGTATTATTTCATTTATAAGGCACTACATGAAAATGAAAACTTTCGATTCTTACCTAGCGATTTATTCATAATACGGGCCACTTTGGAAGTCTGTTAAAGGGGTATCTTTTTTTTCAATTAAAGGTTTATGAAAGGGATAGCTTTCCTTTCAAAATGGTATACAAAAGGGAAAGCGATTGGACATCGGGGTGGAGCCTCTCCGTACATTACATTGTAGAGTACTCCTCCGGTTGAAGTCCGTGGTAAAACACCTGCGCTTAAGTTCTCTATTTTAAGACACAGTAGAGCAAGGTATAATCACCTATTGCACCTGGAGAGACCGTAAAAGCATCCTTGTTGCATGTTTGGTGCGGGCAAAAGATGGGAGGAACCATGTTAGACGTTAGCAACGCGTTGAACTGAGACTTTATAATTTCTTGAACGCTGGGATCATGCGCGTCACCACTGTAGTAATGCCACTGTTGAAGACCATACATTTTCAACCAAGAATGACTGGCACTGCCTGCAATAAAATTCAAAAATGACCCAAATAAATTGGTTTATGTAGCAAAACTTATTTGAACTGTGCAAGCGGCAAGGAAATGAAACAAATGCAAGGTTATTAAAAAGTTTTACATTTTGACGAGTGTGTGAGCAGCGCAATAAAGGGCCAGAACATTTCCTTCGTAACAAAAAGCGCTAGCTGGGAGACAGTGCTTATAAGTATATCGTTATCACTAGTTCGTTTCATAAAAAGGTCTATCAACATATTACAAAAAGGTCTATCAACATATCACATAATTAATCTAGCTCATGGCGGAAAGACGCTCTCGATATGGCTCCGGGAAACTGCTTATTGCCGCTCTGGCACTTTGTTTATACGCTATCACATATCGTAAGAATGAAGTTAGAGCTGTCTCCCAAATTATTGGGCTATTTTCAATCTTCTACTCAAAACATTTCTGCAGTGCTCGTCTACAACTACACGGTCGTTTTGTACGCGCAAATGGGACCAGTTCATTCCAGTTTGATCGAATCACTTTATGTGGCGACGTTCACCCTCAACCAGGACCAGCAGTTAAATTCAAATATCCATGTAAAGAGTGTCAGAGGAATGTTCGTTCAAATCAGAATGCTATCTTATGTGCTAATTGAGAAACCTGGTCGCATACAAAATTTCTCGGATTTACCAACACACAATTCAAACACTACTTGAACAATCAGCGTATCGACTGGATTTGTAACTGGTATTGCCTGCCATTTTGCAACCACTCTGATCTAGGATTTAATGCTGAATCCGATATATCAAATGATTTCGAAATATCCGCAGGATCACGAAGGAGAATATGCAAATATCTTGCCAACCGATGGACAAAGGCCACACAACAAAGCCTGCTGTAATGAAAACAATAGCTCTATTATTGACCAGAAAAAAGAGAATTCGAGCAACGCCCGCCTAATGCATCTGAAAATAAAGAGCATCCAAAGCAAATTCGAAGATCTGACTATTCTGAACAGATCTCTGAAAGCAGAAATATTGGTGATATCGGAGACTAAAATCGACCGATCCTATCCAGACAGTCAATTCAAATTGCAAGGTTACAATATGTTCCGCAAGGACATAGCGAAAGGAACAGGTGGCCTACTTGTCTATATATCAACAACAATTCCATCAAGAAAGCTCACTCTGCCGACAGCCTACAAAACATTACAAGCTATAGCAGTTGATGTTAAAATAGGCAGGCAAGATATTTTGGTACTGTCAATTTACAGACCGCCTAATAGCTCCAAGAAAGAAAATAAAATCTGCGGAAACTACCTACAAAGAGTCGAGAGTGAATTAAACAGCATCTGTCAATGGGCGTGTTTCAAAAAGAAACCTGTTATTGTTGTTGGTGATTTAAATCTAGACAGACTACGGTTAGATCGTAGCGAGGGGAAAATCCTGAGGGACCTAGAAGAAGTCAATGACCTACACTGCCTTATAAATGAACCAACAAGGGTCACAGCAAACTCGCAGACACTCATTGATGTAATGTTTACAAATAACCCTAATCTCTTCAGGAACTGCGGCGTATACAACCCCGAGATCAGTGATCACACTATGATTTATGGCGAAATGACAGAAAAGGTTAAAAAACCGACAACCAAGACTCTAGTCCACCGACAAACTAAAACTACTGACTTTGACAACTTTAACAAGGATCTACTTGATGCTCCATGGCATGTTGGTGAAATCTTTGATGATTTAGATGATGCTTATGACTATAGAGCGTTTTCACATGACGTCACAAATTTCGCGGGAAATTTGAGTCTCCATGTTGGTGTTCCATATTTTTCAAGATGGCGGCAAATCCCCTTAGCGATTATGCGAACAACTTCGGTCCCCACGTGAAGAAACGTTACTATGAAAAGATTTCTTGCGTTGGTATCGATCCCATTTTAATTCCAGACAAAACGTATGATCCAAACTGTTTGCCACGGGTCGAATCCATGGATTTGCTATCCTTTTTAGTGCTTGGGACAAGCTACTACAGCAAGGATCAATTTAAAGCTTTTCAGAGTTTGCGAGCGTATAATCAGCTCGTTTCAGAGTTTGTGGGCTGCGTGAAAGGGCACAAAATAGGAAACAACTACATTGTTCTCGGAAAAGTCAGGCATTCACAGAGAATGAACGATCCGTGTGATACATTTTGGATTATAACCGAGGAAAATGGTACTGTTCTTTTCGCACACTGCGTTGGATGTAGGGCAGGACAAGGAGAGTGCTGCTCGCATATTGCGAGCGTCCTCTTCTACATTGAAGCATGGAATCGTGTGAACGAAAAGCTGTCATGTACACGGGTGAAATGTAGCTGTTTGATGCCAACGGCCGTCAAAGAAGTTCCCTACGCACCCGTTTCAGTGCCGTAAAGTTCCCCTATTGTTTGAAGGATACAGACCTCAAAGATTACCCTGAGAAGTCCAACTCATGTTTGAAGTCAGAAAATGGAGCTACAAGTCTTAAAAGAGAACATGCATGCTATTACCAATCACAACAGCAAATATTCATTACTGGATATAATTACTGTGACTTTGTTGTTTGTAGCTTTAATGAACAAATTGCTTTTTTCTGTGAAAGAATTCCCCCAGATATCTGTCATTGGAATTCTGTTGTTCCCAAACTAAATCACGTTTGGAGATATTGTGTTCTACCAGAAATCCTTGGAAGGTGGTATACCAAGAAAAGAAATGTGTCTCAGCCATCATCTGGTCTCAGTTCTGTCTGCTTTTGCAGGATGAATACTACTGATGCTGTTGTAACATGCAGCAACCAAGCATGTCCCATTTCTTCTTTTCACTTGACCTGCTTGAAAGTCCAAAAAGTACCCAACAAGTGGTTTTGTCCTCTGTGCCAAAAAACTGCTGGAGCCAGGAGTAAGAAATCAAAAGGCAAACAAACAAAAGAAAATTTGGATGAAGCTCTTGAACAGGACTGCATATGTGTGTGCAAAAAGAAGCCATTGCCTTCAGATGAAGTCCTTAAATGTCATAACCCATTGTGTGAAAACGAACAGTTTTTTCATTTGGCTTGCTTAAACTTCAAAAGGATGCCAAACAACGCCCTTACAACATGGGAATGTATGGGTTGTAAGTCTGGGGGCAAAGTCATGCTAAATACCAAAGAAGCTAAAGAAGCAAAGGACTCTTTACACAGGGTTTGTACCCTTTTTCAGAAACAAATTTTCAGGACTTTTCCAGGACTCAGATCGATTTTTCCAGGACTCTAAAATTCACGTTAACCCTTTCACTCCCATTATCGTAATGTTAATTCTCCGTACTGTCTGCCATACATTTCATGTTCTTTTTACTTGAGTTTAACAGATTTCAAGAACTTTCCAGGACCAGTAGCCCTTTTCCAGGACTTTCCAGTCCTGGAAAATGCCACAATAAAATTCCAGGACTTTCCAGGTTTTCCGTACGAACCCTGTTTACATGCATGCAAGTCAGGTGATGATGATGTCATTATAACTGGAATTTCAACAGGCCTTACTGAAAAGTCAGCATCCCTAGCAAAGCTCAATGAACAAAATAACAAACTGATTTTGTCCCCCCACGGCTGGCTTGATTGTGATATCATTCATGCAGTGCATGTATGTCTTAGAAAAATTAACCCTGGAGTTGAGTGTCTGCAGAGACCAACTTTGGGTCCCTGCAGAAACTTTAATCAGGTCAATGGTGAATTTATTCAGATTTTACACACCGGGGAACAACACTGGGTGTGTGTAGCATCGGTGGGGTGTGGAGATGGCACAGTGAATTTATATGACAGTCTTTACCGTAACATCATTTATAGTGAAGTAGAAGATCAGGTAATTAATCTTGTTGGACAGGCAAATTTTACTGGCATTGAAGTTGTTCCTGTTCAGCAACAGCTAAATGGCAGTGACTGCGGGCTATTTGCTGCTGCCTTTGCAACCTGCCTAGCCTATGGCATACCTCCCCAAACTGTGCAATTTGATATCTGCAAAATGAGAGCACATCTGTATCACTCCCTAAAGAATGGTCTATTGCAAATGTTTACTACATTTGAATGACTTAATATATGAAACTCCTTTTAGAAACAAAGTCAAACACTTTGTCTAGATTGTCTCAAACACTTCTTCTTACATGTATTTATCTTGGAATGAACAGAAAGATGTAATCAACTGTGGATCTTCCCAAGTTGTTTCAATTACAAAAACATAGTGCTGACAATGGCTCTGTTGATGAACTACCATGATTATTCTATGCTAAGAATTAGGGGTTGACTTGAAAACGAAATTTATATTTTTATCTTTGCAGGAACAATTGAGTTCCATTGAGCACTTGGATACACCTGTAGTCCCTTCCCGTAGATAACCTACATAAAGGCCTTAATATTATTATAACTAGCATGTAATTCCTTCCGGCAACATTACTATTCGAATGCCCAAGACACAAAGTAGGGAACCAATCTACATTAAAACGATACCAGTCTTTAGCAGGTTCTCCTGACACGAAATGCTTGCTGTAAACCCGGTCATTTTCTAAAATAGAGTCGGTTAAGTCCTCTCTGCTGATCGCAGAAATCCAACTTCTTCTTCGCTCCGAAGTCAACTCTTCCATGTACTCTCCTTGGTTGACAACAACACCTGGAACACGAAAAAAACTTACTTTCTCAACGGTGGGCCGTATCTTGCCCGGTTTATTGTCACATCCGACAATGAGGCAAAGGACCGTGATGACAAAAATTAAATTTCTTCGCTAAGAACGCTAGAATGTCGTACAGAATGTCCCAGGTGTTGGTTAGCACGAGTAGCACGCATTCTGCGATGGAACACCAATATGGCGGATGAAGTCGGTTGTCATGACGATATGCAAATTTCATCACGTGAGTGAAAACGCTCTATTGGGGAAATCTTTTTGATAGTATTGCAAATGGACATGCTCCCATGAGAAAGAAACGGGTTCGTGAAAGAGATGTATGTTTCATGTCTAAAGAATGGAAAGCGGCTATTAGAAACAAGAGGAAATATGCCATTCAATTTGCAAAAGACCGCACACCAGAAAACTTTGAACTTAAAAAGA
>Ga0126339_10003278_pt1 | contig 11761 bp, 8 predicted proteins | sample OrbTmetagenome_2_FD_92532 | JGI IMG/M metagenome (GOLD analysis project Ga0126339, IMG submission 92532) | Coral microbial communities from Petempiche,Puerto Morelos, Mexico - Orbicella T R C metagenome | ecosystem: Host-associated > Invertebrates > Cnidaria > Coral | place: Petempiche,Puerto...
TGAAGGACGAGGTGGCTCTTTTGGTGGCTTTCAGACTAGTACTGGGGGTTTTTCAGATTATGAGCAAGTTCAGGTGTGAACCCTTTTCTGTCCTCTTTGCATCAAGTAGTTGAGCCTCCCTGTAGCATTAAACAAAGGCTTTTCTGTAGTGTGTCCTTGAAAGTATTGGATTGAGGTCAACACTTTTTTCCTTCAAAAACCAGAGTGAGCATGATCTTCACAACTTGAAAAAGAGATTAATTTTGTTCTGGGAGGTGAATGAGCTCGCAGAGTCTATTCTAGATTACGTGCAATCATAAAATTCAACATAACCAGGAAATTCTTTATGCTAAGGCTGAAATTTTAATTTTTTTTTCCAGCATGTTATCAACCTATCCTTCATGGATGCAGCAAAGGGTTGTGACAAAGACATAACAACAAGAATGCGAGTAACTTGTAATCGATGTGATGGTAAACGAGCAGAACCTGGAACAACATATTCTCAATGTTCTACTTGTAAAGGAACTGGCGAGGTAGGGTACATGTATGATTTGATGATTTCTCTCTTTCATGACCTTGCAAGACTACCTACTGGTTGGATATCTATTAATAGCTATTTGTCTAGGGGTGGTGAATAATACAACTTACATGTGATACTTTGCGAGAAGGTGAGACTAATGTTTTTCTTTGTGAGGCCAAGACATTTAGTGTTTTAAGTGTTTTAAATGCAAGCTGGAGACGATCATGTTCGAAAACGTAAAGATGTCATTTAGGCTTATAAAAAAAGCAAACAAATTGGTACTTTGGGACTTTCTTCATCTTGAAAAAAATCTAGACTGGGAGAAAGCTTTGTGAAAGAATCGAGACTGCAAGACACACATGACAGCAAGACCCTGAAATTTGACTACCACTTTGCAAGACCCATGGTTTTTAAAGACCATTTGCCACCCCTAGCTATGCAGCTACCAGAATAATTTTACAATGTAAGAACAAATTCTTGCAGGAAACAGTCAACACTGGATTCTTCCACATGCGATCAACATGTCGTCGTTGTGGTGGACAGGGTCACATCATAACTACACCATGTAAGAAATGTCGTGGAAAAGGGAGTGTGCACGAAACCAAAACAATTTCCATTCCAATTCCAGCAGGTATCTCCACAGTACATGTCTAATAATATAGCTACTCCTTAATCATTATGTACAGATGGTCATATGAATTAAGAAAACCATCATTGTATGCTGATATTTTGACAGATTGTCATAACTAGGTCTATAATTAATCTGTGGGGACCAATAAAGAGAATTTAAATGTTGATAGTATTGCTCAAGGTTATACATGTGCAAGTCACTTAGCAGCCGAGGTCATTTCTGAGTTTCCTTCTTTATAATTTTGTAAATTTTCTTCGAACTTTTAGGAGTTGAAGATGGGCAGACTGTTCGTGTACCAGTTGGAACCGGAGAAATATTTGTAACATTTAAGGTTCGTTCAATTCTGTCTTATTAAGACTTTTCCTATAGTTTCCATTAACAAGGCCATAGTACAGTATAGTATGGTACATGTATGTAGTATTTTAGTATGTTCAAGTTAGTTTTACAATCCAAACAAGATTGAACAAGTCTGGAGCAAGTGGATGTTAAACTGCATACGAGATTGATTCTCAAAATTTATTGTTATTTTATGTTCTGTCCTTATACATTCTAATTTGGTAACACAGTGGTTCTGTGCACTGTTTTTTATTCTTACATTCCTGTTGTTCCCCTTTTATTTCCCTTTTATTTCCTTTAAAATAGCACAGTGTTACAGAATGTATGAATTCATAATTTCTATATCACCCAGTGGTGTCATCATGGTAGAAATGTTGCTTGTTGTTGGTAAAAATTTCCCTTTTGTTGGTTTTAGGTCAGTGAGAGTAAAATATTTGAACGAGATGGTGCGAATGTGAGCTCTACAGTCACCATAAGCTTCACCCAGGTAAGATTTCTTTGGCAATGATCCCCAGTGAGGGCTGTCAATAAGGGCTGTAAACTGTAAGAGCTGCTATGGCTGAGTTTTGATGACATCTTGTACATGTTGTTACAGGTGAACTTACCTGTAGTTAATACAATTCACCCAAAAAGTAACAAGTTTGTTACTGGTGTGAAGATCAAGGCTAGAGGTGAATCAAAACTTAGTGACAGCCCTGACAGGGGCCACCTATAGAGGAAAAACTTCCAGACATTTCAACGGCAAATTTCTGTTCAGTGAGAATGTGCTGAATTTCCTTGAAGAATCTACTGTTTTTCCATTCAGTAAGAATGTGCTGAATTTCCTTGAAGAATCCACCAGTTTTGGGCTACTTACTATCTTTTCAGAAGTTTCTATTTTGTCCAGGATGGACTGAAAAATGAGTAAACAATTTACCTCCAACCGAAATTTCTAAAATTTTTGACTAAAATGCCACTGGAATAAAGTACACCGTAAGTCTGCTCAGATCTGATTGGATGTGTCAGATGACGAACAGCCCGTTGGTCCTGGTGATAAACTCCAGTTTATGTACATGCACCTAGAAATAGTTGAACGGCATTTGTGTTTGTTTACCATCAATGGTTGATTGACAATATGACTGATTCACAGGCCATTCTTGGTGGGACACTTCGTGCACCTGGCATCCATGGAGAAATTGAAATTAAGGTGAGTGAACCATTTTTAAACCAGAAAGTCAATTCCGCCAACATACTGTAGCAGTTCTGTTGTCCTCAAGGCTTACTCACAGTGGTACTCAAAAGATGGTGTTGTTATTACACTGAGTTGAAGGAAGGGGTTAATCGTGATTTTTGGACACTGTAGAAATGGTGCGCCTCTGAAGGAATGCCCACGGGTTGGTTTTGTCTTGTTTTGGTACACTTTTCATTGCAATTTTCATGCAATTTATCAAACACAAAATCCACGTTTCCAAACACTGAGAGGAGAGTTGAAAATACGTCACGTAGCGGAGTATTTTTGACGAACTTTGAGGTGTTTGGAATTGTGATCAAACACTTTCTCGTGTGTTTGATATATCTTCTCAATCGAAACTAAAACTAACGAGAAAACAGAGAAATAAAATCGTAAAAATCTATGCTAATGTAAGATCAGATATCCAAACACTCACATGCTTATGTTTTTGCTTTGTTTAAACTTGATGACTAATTAATGAGTTTGAGGATAACAGAAGCAGCGATCCTCTCGAGGTTTTAACATGCAGTTGTGGCACTGCAGCCACAAGCCCAGGCAATGTGTTATACCCAGTTGCCCTCTTTGCACTTGACCTTTGATCTTATGATATATTTCGTCTCAGATTCCTCCTGGAACCCAGTCTCATCAAAAGATCCGCCTCTCAGGGCGTGGCATCCCGAGATTAAATGGAATGGGCAAAGGAGATCACTTTGTCAACTTTAAAATACACATACCCAAGTAAGTTGTACTACAATGCAGTATGACAAACCGGCGAGAAGAGCCCCCACTCAGCCCAACCTATCACCAACCCAATATTCGGCAACGTGTAAATTAATATTCTCGTTTACTTTCCCAGATACCTTAATGACAAGCAGAAGGCGTTAATATTGGCATATGCTGAGTTAGAAGATGACGTTAATGGAACAGTCAATGGAGTAGATAAATCCACGAAAGGTAATCGTGTCCTTTGTCGATTGAGGCACAATGTAATTTTTATTAAAGCACCAATGTAAGGGATGGACCATTATTTTTTTGGACGGGGTAGAAGGGTGGTGGCGTGGGGGGTTGGCCATTTTGGCAAAAAATATATATCTATCTGCACAAGCTGTTGCCCACGAAAAATAATCATGCACAACCTAAAGGTGAGAAAAAAAATTTATGCCCCAGAGAATTACCCAACACCCCCACCTCCCCCCCCCTCTCCTCCCACCCTAAAAAAAAATGTAATAATAATGGTCCATCCTTAAGCTGAATTCATTGCAATTTGGGTTTGCATGACATCAGTATGTCTCTGTATCTCATAGACGACACAACTAGCCAATCCTGGAAAGCGTACGAAACACCAGCTGGTGCAAATGTCCCGAAAGAGATCGAGCTTGAAGAGATTGTCAAAAAGAAGCGTCCCCTGGGAAGGTTTATGCCGGATGGGACCTGGGACGATGAAGACCCGGAGGCCAGATTTCGGCGCTCTAAACAACACATGTTGAAATTAACGGCGATCACGTGCTTCACTGTCGCAGCGTACATGCTTATGCATTTTCTCCTTTTGGGCGTTGAAGCACGCGAGGATGTGACGGAGAACGTGCAGTTAGGGCATTTAGGAAGTGGAAATGACAGTCACAGCTTGGAGAAAGATAGATAGCCCTGTAGTCAATTTAGTTATACTTAAAGTTAGTCTGCTGAGGAGGAAATGAGGAGTCAGAAGTGAGAGCGTGACAAAGTGTACAAATTTCGCGCTTAGGTTCATTTATTTCCTCCGTAAATTTTTTCCCTCCTTCACGCAATACCTTGCCCTGGTGTAAAGTAGCATTGCGTGACAATAACCCGTGGTTTGCATCGTCACGCAGTGCTACTTTCCATTAACGTGGAATATTGCGTGACGAAGCAAAAACAATAAGTCTCTGTTTGCAGTATCACACAATGCTACAACCCATTTGGAAGTATTGCGTTACGACCAAAATGGCGGCTGCAAGCGAAATAGAATACCCTAGAAAAATTGCTCTGCACCAAGTCACTAACTCTGCTTTTTGACTTCTCAATTTTTCCAAGGTGCAAAGACTGTTGCCGAAGATGAGAGCGGATTGCTTGGACGCCTGAAAAAAGTATTCTGCAGCGAAGAGGATGACAGTGATGACGATAAAGACAACAGGCGACAGGGGAAGGCGTGACAGCATTCTGGTCCTTTAGGGGAAGACGTGACAACAAGCTGGTGCTTTAGAATTGTCGTATAATTTGCCCAAACTGTGCGCTGTTGTAGCGAATCCTCTTTGGTCCTGCTCACAAAAAAAACCTTTTTCATTTGAAAAGGATACTTTTTGAAAACGTATTTTAACGTTATCCATCCACGCGCACTCATCGTGATCGTTATAGCCCTGCACGCATGAACGTGATGAGTGACGTGTGCTCTTTGAAAGTATGCGGTGGACTGAATCTATGTTGTTACGTCGTCCTTTGTCGAGAACTGCCATCTTCAAAGCAATTCTCGGTGAAAACCATCACCGTGTTTCATCGTTGTGTATGTGAACAGAAAGTCAAACTCAAAAACGAAACAGTTTGAATGAAAACCTAGGCCAGTGAATAGGTTTGATTCTATTTAAAAATCACGGCTGCTTTCTTCCAGACTACCTAACGTTTTTAAAAAAACTATTGTCTAAATAAAATGATTTGTGGTGTAGGGTACTTGCAGTCTCGGTGCGTATCATATGCAGCTGATCCTAATAATTCCCCTAATTGCCCTCATCTTTTGCGGATCTCTATTACTGAGAAAATATTAAAGGTGGTCTGATTTAGTTATGCATTGTTGTGTTTCATTGCTTGATTTTGTGCTTTGTCGTTTTGCCTTGTCGGAAGTAGACTACGAATACTCACTTGTATCCGATCAAAAAACAGACGTGTAAACAAGAGGCCTTCTAGGTTCGCGTTGACTTGACTAATTGCAACTGATACGGTAGTGCTTCTTGCTCGCACCCAGTGCCATTCATCCACTTGGATGTGATTTTGGCGAGAGCGTCTGGAGAGAAAAGATATGCGGTTTGAGGTCACGCGGGAGGCGCGTTTTGAAAAGAGGCTGAGGAGAGGAGAAAAGGCGTCACTTTTTTTCTTTTTGAAACACCCCTCACGCCGGGGTATAGATCGTGTATTGCCGTCTCACTGTGGATGACCTTTTACAGTTCACATCATGAACATGGCTTCAGATCAATCTGGAATGCTTCATGACAATCTGAAATGAATGATGACAATTTCTAGGACTGTCAATTAGATCGCTGGCCGCTTCTACTTACAACTATAAGTAGCAACATTCGGTTCGTCACGCAAGTGAAGCCGGGGAAGCGTTATTTAACGATAAGTAAGTAAACCCAAACTGAACAAAACCCATGTGTCGATGGGTTACTGTAACTAAAATGGCTGAAGTGGACTTTTTAAAATAACATACAGTAGCGATACAATTACCCTTATTCAGTCAATTTACTTCGGTATGCAACGCCTATAAACGTCTACAGATTTAACATATTTAACCAAAGTTTAGGCTAAACCAGCGCGAAACAGGGCTTCCTCGTTATCCATTGTTCTTTGCCAGAAATCATATCCTTTGGGGAGAGTGCTCAGTACATTGGAGTATTAATCCGCTCGTGTCCCACCATCAGATGGGAAAGAAAAAAGTAAACACCTGACTTGAGGAAAACGGGATCCCACGTAAGTTCCCGCGAAGACCAAACCGGAGAGACACTGGGAACAATAGAGAATCCAACATGGTAGCCAGTTTAAAATGCAACCACAACCTGTGACGGTATAATCAGGGTAACCTGGGCGTAATACAGCCTAATCATCGATAGTCAGAATGATAATATGCACTTTGTGTAGCCTGCATTCACTGAATAGCCTTCCGGTTAGCCCCTGGGGTTAGCCTGAATATCACTCAGCCTGGTTACCAGTCGTTTAGCTCCAAGTCGATTAACCTTTAGCCGGTTAGCCCCCAACCAGAAGTCGATTAGCCCCCATATTTACCCTTAAAGATTGAGAAATAGACAACCTTTTCGACTTCTGGTTGGGGGAGCTAAACGGTTAGGGGCTAATCCACTTGGCGACTAAACGACCGGTTACCCTCAGATTGAGTTACACTCAGGCAGTAGTGAGGGGCGTCTGACTCATGTTAATCTGAATAACGCTCAGATTAGTCTGCAACGGTTAGCTCTCGACAATGGAAATGGAAACACGGTACAGTTAAAACAGTCTGGAATCTGCTGTCTCCATTTTACCCTCAATCGTGCATTTTACCCCCCGGGGGGAGGACTCCCATATGGAGTGGACGGGGATACTCGTCGGAAATTTTGAATTTAACCCCTAAAAGAGACCAATCTGGGCGTGGCCGAAGTTTATGCAGACCCCTAAAAGAGACCAGTTTATAAAACAGACAAATAAAAAGTACAGGGACTTTTAATGATGGCGAATTTGTTTATATGAATTGAGTAAATACAAAGAATCAAAATTCTTTCTGTTTTGTTATTTCTTCGCGTGCAACCCTTAACGAGACTTTGACGGCTAAAAATAATGACATTTTGCCCAGAACACCCTAAGTGAGACCAAAATTCGAAATTTACACCCCTAAGCGAGACGACGAGTATCCCCGTCCATTCCATATGGGAGTTCCCCCCCCCCGGATTTTACCCCAGTCTGCAGTCGGATCGGCAGGTCCGCAAACGTTTAAGGCGGGGGTTAACACGAAGACCGTATTTTGGCTGGGTATTATGGTGCTCCAAAACTTTTTTTTTTCCTTTTAATCCCTCTTTAAACTTCCTAAAACTTCACTTAAATTCAAGGTGGAACCCTTAACCATGTGGAGGGGAGGGGAGAACATAGAAATGTCCCACAATGCCAATCGATCGTTAACCTTGAGAATTTTTGCACATGCTGGCTTTCGAAAGAGAAGCGAGGGAATGACATTTAACTATGGTTTTTAACTTCTTGGTAAGTAAGTTATGAACCATTTATTAGCATATGGAAGTCATATTGTAGTCTGGTCGTGTTTGGTCAATTCTAGATTACATAAAAAGATCTACAGTGGTGTGTTGAGAGAGAAGCCATCATTTTGTTCATGCAGAATTATGCAGTTGACTCAAGCAAATCTAGTTTTAGTTCGGGCATACTTTACAAAGCATCTTGTAATTATATTTTTGATATCGCTCTCTGTTATAAGTTTATGGACAATACTTCTAAGTTTGTTCCAAGTAAAAGAGCGAGCAGGTAAGACTTGAATTAATTTTGCAAATGGCGGCAAATTTAAAACCCTGATGAATCAAGTAGTGTAGTTGTTTTCATACAGTAAACGTATAATTTGCCGTTAAATCTTGAATATACATACCTAACGTTTAAATCATCCCATCAAAAGCTTTAAAACCTTGACTAAGTAAATTTTTTGTTGCCTAAAGTGGAAGATTAAAGAGGAAACATCCACTGATAAACTTTTCCCCAGTGCTCTAATCTTAGCCTTTGAAAGCAAAAAATTACCTTTACATTAAAAGCAAAACTCCTTGTTGGGTCAGTTGTCCACCAAGAAACTGAATATCCACGGCTTCCCATACAAGGGAGAAATTTATCTGACCTAATCTAAAACGTAATGTAATTGGTCATCTGTTAAAAGAAGACAAAAGATTGATGTCATGGAATTCACTTGTGGAGTCATTTTGACAGATGGTATTTTTTTGCCAAAAATCCATCTGTGTTCATAGGCTAGATGTAAGTTAAACCAAAGAAATTGTGTGGAAAAAGTGTTACAGACATGTATTGTTTATGTCACTGTTCTTTCTATTCAGGGGTCCACACATGGAGATGCCTTCATTGATGTGTACATCATTGCAACTTTATGCAGGATAATCATCTCCCATGGAAACAAATCCAGCAATAATTGCCTGGTAAGTTCAATTTTTTTGTAAAAAAAAGAATTTCATTCATGTATACAGTATTTTGTAACTTAAAAAGTATGATTTTACCATATAATTTTAACAGCGAGGAACAAGCAAACACAATAACTGATTCCGCAAATAATGATCACGTGGTTTTATTTAGTATTTTGAAATAGCAGAAGAACTTCAACTGCCATCACAAATATTATTGATGGCAACATATAAATTAATGTAAATATATTTTACATGTAAACTAATGTATGTTGGACTAATATTGCAACTGTGCTAAAGAAAACATCAGAAATGAGTTGACAAGCAGTGGTCACACATCCCTAATGGATGAATATACATCTAGCTACTGAAAGTTCTAGCCTCCAGACCTCAGCCCTTTTTCAACAATTTTGAAAACTATCAAGGGAGTGGCATTCACCCTAGCCTCCAGTCAATACACAGCGTGTCATGCACTCTTTCCAGCAGAACGTCGTCAGGGATGAGTACACGATGGAACAAAAGAATGGCTACATGCAAAGGAAACTACATCCACCCTAACCCCTTGTATGTGATAGGGTGAAAATTGTTTCAGAAAGAATACCCTATGAGTATATTCACAGTACATAGGTGTCTGAGGAATCAGCATATATTTAGATTAGAATCTTTCCTTCTTCAGGAAAATGTCAAGCATCATGAATGGCGAAAGCTAGCATTAACAAACTTTGTTTGGGAGAGAAAGCTGGACATGTTCAGATGACACATGTCAATGAGGTTAGTTGAATATACATGTAGTTACACATGCAAAGTTCTGGTTCCAAGTGGGGGACCATCCTACCTTTCAAATTAATGGAGATGTTTGTTGGAAATTTTACCAGAATCTACTTTGAATGGTGCGGCCTAATTTCATTCCTAACATTTTCATTTCATTAGCATTTCATTTACTAGGTAGCAATTTTCCATGTTGTAGTTATGGGGGCTAATTTCACTCCTTCATTCTCTCTCTCTCTCTCTCTCTCTCTCTCTCTCTCTATCCTTCTTTTCCTGTTAGACTATTATTTGAGTTGGCTAACCAGTGTGTAAGTTGCTTGCAATTTACTGTTGAACAGTTGGGGGTCTGTGTGACAGTTGGAAGTCAAAGTTGTTGAAATAGCTCATACATGTACATGTAACATAATTTGCTCACCAAGTGACACTGGCGATGTTTTCTTTTGTAAATTGTCTGGACAGTCTTTTTTCCAAACCTACATACATGTACATGTAACCTTAGCAGGTAATAAATTATTCAGGGTCTGACAAAAGTACTAGTGCCTTTAGGCAAGCATTTTCTCAGCGTGGGCAAGCACCATTATTTTATTGCTTTTGTATGTGATAATCATGTATGAAAACTGGCGTGTAGTGGAAAATTCTTGAGAGAAAGTGATACTTTTTTCACCCACTTTGTATTTGCTTTTGTAAGTAGCTCATGCGTAAAACTAAGAGCTTGTACTTGTTTAGCTTTTTCTCCCGATGGTTTGTTTTTGGATGTTTGGTGCAGTTGAGAGAAAATTTCTAGAAGAATATGACATATGCACGTAGTTTCTTGTTACAGATGACACCAAAGTAATTTTGAATCTTCCAGAAATTAATTAAAATCTAGTCATGACTATAGTTTACCACTGTGGATGTTATCATAATGGTTTCACAATGTCTTTTAAAAATCCTGACTTTCTGTTCTATACAGCTTATACTTGCAAAACCAAATAGCATGACATGGTGAGCTCATACATGCTGACCTAACTAAATAAATATGCCATGGTTTGAAATTTTTTCAACATTAATCGTACCTATAACAAAATTCTCGATCGTGATTGGTTCTCCGCGCGCCTATTTGTCATGTAATCAGTGCGCGATCACATGGGTGTCCAATTACAAGTATCCAATTTGAACTCTTTGTAATTGGATACCTGTAATTGGATACCCATGTGATTTGCACATCAATTACGTGCGCTTTAATGGCTTCTGTCGCAATGTCTCCAGCATTTTTCAAAACTTGTGAAAAGTGCTACAGACATTTTCCCTGAAAAGAAGTCCTCAAAATACATTTAAAATTCTGTGATTTGTTATACACTGTAGATACGATTAATCCTTGGCTTGCACGTGATGTCATCATTTTCTAAAATCTAAAACTAAAGAGCCACCGTACCAAAGTTTTTATCCTCATCAGACATAAGAGGGGGTAAATTTATATCTGTTTACAACTTTTCAGCTCAGTATAGTAGCTTGCTTCATCTGGAAACCAGCGCATGTTGAATTTCAGAGTTATGGCGGTGTGTGACATAAAGCTACGAATGAGTTTGTCAAAAAATATATACTTATCTCATGATTTTTAGCCTATTCAGAAGTTCAAGTATTAGGAAAAGTGCTTAATGTAAATGCTTGTTTTTTCAGTACAGATAATCAGTTGCCTAGATAGACAAAGTAATTTCCAGATGTTTACACTATTTTCCGGCCGCCATATTGGTGTCCCACGGAGGTACACCAACATGGCGGCTCCATACTGTGCTCTGTAAATTTGTGCAAAACATTTTGACGAATATCTGAAGTTTAGGAAAACACACAGACTTAAAACTTGGAGAAGTGTCTTTACCAATCTCTTATAACATCACATTTTCCTAACTTTTAATCCACTGAATGGTTTTCAAATTATTTTTTTATTGCATGACAGTGCAAAGCAGGAATTACAATTTTGGCCAGAAAGCCTCAGAGCCATGTTAGAATGTGAATATATCAAACGTGGCCTATTGCAGAAATCTTTTGGGGGGTGCCCATGCTCGTTAAGGAGCAGTGAGGCATTGAAAATGACCCATTTTGGCATAATTTAATGCTTATTACACGAACGCATTCCATGTTATTGTAAAATCTTTGTGAGCCCAGACTCATGAAAACACACCTCAAACTACAGTCAATATTTGTGTTGGACACAAGTAAACGTTTTAAGTTTGATTTTGACAGACAGCTGAATCCTTGTTCAAATACTGGAACCAAATTGCTTGCCATGGCTATCAAACAAAATAGAAAAGACTACAGTGCAGCTGCTATTTTCCTTAGGGACCGTTCATTTTTTATAAGGTAGGGGGGGCTGGTGGGATTTGGGGGGGGGCATGCGAAAAAAAATGGCTTTCGAGGGGGGGCCATCCCAAAAAAATAAGGGAAAA
>Ga0126339_10003279_pt1:0-7500 | contig 11760 bp, 6 predicted proteins | sample OrbTmetagenome_2_FD_92532 | JGI IMG/M metagenome (GOLD analysis project Ga0126339, IMG submission 92532) | Coral microbial communities from Petempiche,Puerto Morelos, Mexico - Orbicella T R C metagenome | ecosystem: Host-associated > Invertebrates > Cnidaria > Coral | place...
ATATAACTTGTGTCACGTATCATTAGTCACTCTATTAAACTGAAGATGGCATAAGCATGCCGAAACATGTCTTTAAAAACTGTTGTACGTTTTATGCAATATTTATCATTATTGCTAGTATTATGACTAGTTTATATGTTAACGTTACTCCCAGTAATATACTTTTGTTTTTCTGTTGTACTGATAAAACTTATTTTAACCTGTAGTTTTTTTTTTTGTAAAGTAAAATTGAAACCCGGAAAAAGGAACTGTTGCTCAAGAAAAATACAAATTTCCCCGAAACCCCAAATCCCTTAGCCCCAGCTCCCATTTCTCCTCCGCTCTGTTTCTCATTCGAAACAATATGGCGGACCACAACAGTGGAAGTTGTATGCTTGAGCAAGCTTCGTCTGTCTCTGCAGAACAGCGTGATGAAGCTGCCAACAAAGCCGATGAAGGCTGTAAAAAGGTTTTTAACTTCGAACTTTCGCGTGAGACGTGTTTGATGTGTGGACTTGAACATGATAGCCCAGAATTCGGACCATACTGCGCGATATGCCACGACTTTTTGTACCCGAATGTGTTGCTTGTTTGCGAAAGAGAAACCGAAAGCATGGATTTTGCAACGTCCGGAGAAACTACATCGTCAGAATGTACCGTGTCTGAGAGCAAAGAAAGTGTTGTTTACTGTGGAGGTGTTCCAGAATCAGAAGATAGCGGTTGTGAGAGTGAAAGTGAAACTACTTCGGCAAACGATCCTGCTGACCGGCTTGACTCCACTTCAATGTCAAGATTCAAACTTCCGTATTTATCACTTTATGAACGGGTCAGATCACCGAACTGCATAGCTAAACGGCTCGCAAATGAGCTAAATTTCGTCGAAGAAGATTTGTTTGGGACATTACCTCCAGAAAGTGAGTAACTTTAAAAATCGGTCAGTGTTAAAATTATGCAGACTGAGGACCAGACGACTGCAGACCGAGGGTAAAATTCAGACTGAGGGTAAAATGCAGACTGCAGACTTTTTAATATCGGGTTATTATCGAGTGCTCACCGTATTAAAACAGGATTATTCAGGCTAATTGTAATTGAAAGACTGCACTCTGGTTAGCCTGGATAACACTCCAGTTATACTGAAGATCACTCCGGTTAGTCTGAATATCATTCAGGCTAACCTAAGGGCCGATTTACACGATACGACTTTGTCGCATGTAACAAGTTTACGACAGGCGTCCGACATGAATTGCTTTGTGTAAATCAAACCTACAACTCGCTTACGACTGTTGTGTATGTCAAAAAATTGTCGTAGAATTTCAAAACATGTTTTAAAATGCTGCGACAATTGTAGCTGAAATCGATAGAAAATGACGTATTTTGTGACAAATTTCTACTGAGTGGGGGATGAAGGAGAAGTTTTCTTGCACCAAAATGGTGGACGAAGTTGTTGACTGAATCACATGAAGTCGTTTCTCGAAAAGTACTGAATGGATTAAAACGAAAAACATCTTGTAAGAAAGTTTTTTCAGGACGGCCAGGACAGCTAAAATATTTGTTTATCGTTTGTTAGAACTTTCACTGTGTAAATCCTGGTGCAAACTTTTGCATATTTAATTTTGTAACTGAAAATGTCGTGCGTGTGTAAATGGTCTTTAGCCATGCTGTCTGTAGGCCTGTCGTAAGCTTGTTGCATGCGTCAAAGTCGTACCGTGTAGATTGGCCCCAAATAATGCTTCATTTAGCCTGGTTACAGTTAGCTCTCAATGATAGAAATGGTAGCATGCTTCAGTTAAAAAAACTGTAGTCTACATTTTACCCTCTGTCTGCATTTTACCCCAGGTCTGTGTTTTACACTAACTGCGTAAAAAATAATGCCGACAAACTATTGGTCTTTGTTATTTTTATATGACCTACTTACTGTGCTACCATTTGGCATATACTGGTTAATGAGGATTTATGTAACCTGTTCCAGGTTTTCAGTTAGTTGGCAGAGGGGTAAGGGTGGGAGCATCAGTGGAAAAAACAGTTTGAGAATTACTTGACATTTTAGAATAAAATAAGTAATAAGTTAATGCCACTAAGCAAGACCGAATTGAGCCTGCATCAAGCCTTGTCATCTCTGCAACCCCATACCACATGTGACTCCCGTATTTGGTTTATGTCAATTAGGCATGCTTTTTGCCTTGTGAATCTTCGTGGTCAACCTATTCTTAGAAAGCTGCAAAGTTGGAAAGAGTGGCACCGCACTTGGCCACCAAGTGTGAACATAATCTAACTGCCCTTGGGTCTCTGATGATGGTTCACACTGATTAGCAATGATTTGTAATGAGGTTGGTGGCTTTCAGATGATGTGATGGGGCCATTTTATGCTGTAGTGTAGAATATTGTTGCCAAGCTAAAGTGAAACATCAAATGCTAAGAGTTTTATCTTCAACAAGTTCCTTTTTGGTTGGTGATCGATGTATCATTATGTTCAGACTTGTTAACTGAAGTTATTTTTGTTCCAGTACTCCTCATGATATTTTCCTTTTTGGATGATATATCACTGTGTATGGTGGGGCAAGTTTGTCAGTGGTGGCACGAATTAGCAGGCGAAAGTGACGAGTGGAAGAAGCATGTACTTGCCAGATGGCCTTTGTTTACACCAGACAATTCTATCAAATCATGGCAGAAACTCTACATAAAGATGTAAGTGATCAGAGTTAATTTATCACGGGTAGTATTCTTTTACAATGTGTTTTATTTGTGGGGCGTAGTAGAAGAAAACTTTTTTCATGTTTATTTCCTTGTTAAAGGGACACTATCATAAGCTTGACTTTGAAAAGTGAAAACCCAAGTACATTAATTTTGTTCAGTCTTGGGAACCTAAAACGAAATGTAGTTTTATTAGAAATTACTAAATAAGGGTACTGAAGCCATGAAGTGACTGTTTTAATGGGTTGCATGTGCACTGGGTTGTGATACCAAATAATTTGTTGACAAGCTCATTCTGTTTGTAACAATCTACTAGGTTAGAAGGTGTCACCTGCAGAAGGTGTTTTGAACAAGGATGTGTTCAAGTAAGTACAGTTGTAAACCTTGACAGTATATCTTACTTAGGAAACAAAAAACACCTACATACTGATGCATGCACACTACAGTACAACATGGCACTGCAGCAACTTCTTGCCTTCTTGCGGCTTCTTGCGGTTAGATTTTCAACTTCTTGCGCCTTCTTGCAGTTGGACTTTCAACTTGTTGCGTTTCGAATGTTCTTGCGGGTAAACCGCAAAAACACAACAATTTTACTTCTTGCAGTGGCTTGCATGTTCTTGCGGTGCAAGAACTTCTTGCATGTGATTTATTTTTGGGCTGTACTGTAAGTTTGTGTTTATTAGGAATTACAGGTATACAGTCACTTTGAAGTTTAACAGGGACATCTAGTTAACAGATGTTTAGTACCAAACAAAATTGTAGGTATATTATTCAAAAATGTTATTAAAAAGGGTGGTTTATATGAATGGACCAGCTCACTAGAACTTCTTCGCATTTTATACTGTGACATTCAAGTTAAATATACCAACTCCTGCAATACTGCTTTTCTTTTGCATCAAATTTAACATTGGACTCCCTCAACTAAATTTACTAAAATCACATTGATTTCTTTGCAGCATTCTCCTGAAGACAACCTTGTTAACACATGGAGGAACAAAAGACTAAAAAGTGAACTGAAAGGACTGCTCATGGATCCCCCAGAGGGTATCCGGGCGTGTCCATTAGACAATAGTTTATCCTATTGGCAAGCATCAATAAAGGGTCCTCCTGAATGTCCATATGAGGGGGGCTTGTTCTTTCTTCACCTGGAAATTCCTAAAAGTTACCCCATGAGGCCACCCATTCCCAAATTCGTCACAAGAATTTTCCATCCCAATGTCAGTTACCATGGTGATATCGGTATGGATATGCTGAGGCACAACTGGAGTCTGGCGCTTACAATACCCAAGGTGTTGGTCAGCATTCAATCACTGTTGACAGATCCGTATTGTGAAATATCTATGGAACCTGAAATTGCTCAGTTATGTGACAGTGACAGAGAAGAATTTGATAGGATAGCCAGGGAATGGACTGTAAAATATGCACAAATGTATATGACTTGTTGATTTACAAAAATCAATTTCCAGTCACTTAAATAGCCCCTATGCGTGATGACATCAGACTAGTTAAAATCACCACCAAGCCTCGGTTTTAAAAACGCAAATTTTAAATTTTATCACGAACTAATTCACAAAGCAGCAATGATGAAAAGACTACCCACATGAAAACAACACTAGGGCAACAAAGGTTTGAGAAAATGTTGTGCAAACGAGTCTTGGTGGTGAATTTTGAGCATGTTATGTAATCACGCATAAGACCTATTGGGAAATTTCTTTGTTAGTGAAGAGTGAGTCAATTCTTGTCATATTTTTTTATGCGGGTATTTGTGATTCCACCTGAATTCAAAGGTGCAATCTGATAATTTTTTTCAAACATGTGATATTGTTAGTCAGACTACAGACTATGAGTAGTCAGTAACTTCTTGCAGGCTAGGAAAAGAAAGAGACTGCTCGCAGTCTAGTCAAACTAGTCAGAGCTTATTTACTGAGCAACAAGGTCAATACTTTCCTTTACTCACTTTCAGTCAGGTGGCATGATTTTAATAGAATACCATAACAGAAGATAGCCAGGAAAATAGTTATTTCCATTTGATGTTTACACCTGATTTTACAAGTCGGTATGTGTGAAAAATGTACTTTTAAAATAGCAACAGTTATACTGAACAATATTAAATTTATCTGATCAGAATCTCAACTTACCGGTAGGTAGAACAAGCTTAGAACAAAAGGGAAAAATACCAAATTAGATCCAATAATAAGGTTTTTTCCTTGGGGAGGAATCCAATGTGAAAATATCAAGGATGCTTGTCGTCTTGATTAGGGTTGTAAATCACGTATTCTGGTCTCCTGTAGGGGTTTAATGCAAATTTTCTGACAAGCACCCGTAACCTTTTCACATGGGGCTCCCCCCTTGTTTTTTAGACTATTTTGATAGCAACAAAAATATTGTGTTTAGTTAGATTCCAGAATGAAATGGGCTTGTGAAATGTAATGATTTAATTCAGAAATGCACCAGTTCAATTGAGGAATTACATGTAACTCACAGGGAAAAATTTGACTGTGTTAACTGACAGAATATGTTTTCTAAAAAAAATAGCCAGTGTTCATTAGCTGCAAATATTTGACTAGCAAAATTCAATTTAGTACAAAGAAATTATGTTCTAATACAGCTTTGTAGACATCTTGTGTGCAGGTAAAGTAGGGGAACTGAGCACAAATCATACAACAAAGTTAATTAAATGTACTTTTTTGAGAGGTTAAGTGAATTTGCCTGAGATACCAGTATTAAAGGGACTAGAGTTTCATGGTTCGGCACATGTCTGTATTATTTATTCGCCTGTGCACGCTTTTTGGCACAAGCCCAGTTTTCCATTGTTTATGAACCAATAGTAAACAAGTTACCTAATTTCCAAACAGCCATAAAATCATGAACCATAGAATAAATCATACGGGTCAACACTAAATTCAACAGTTGACAGCATAGGTAAAATCCACTGAAATCTTCTCAGAAATTTGGTCATCAGTCATTCTGCCACATTACTGAACTACATCTGAATGGAGTTTTTAAAGCGATAACACCGATAAGAAGCAAACAAAAGTATTTAGATTTAGAGACATGCACCGAACAGTGAAGCCCTCCCTTTAATGATTGCTCAGGGTCCAGTTAGACAGTACCACTTTCCTACATGTGCCAAGTACACAATAGAACAAATTGTCGTGTGTAAATCAACCATATAACCTGCTTACAATATTATTGTTGTGTGTGACAAGAAAAATGTTGTAGGATGTTCAAACGTGGTTTCAAGCCCCACAACAATCAAAATGTCATTAAATCTTGTAATTTGAATGAATTGCATGACACAAGCAGTGCACACTACAAAAGTTGTATATGACAACATTTAAATTGGCTTAGGATGAGTTGTCTGTCAGTATCTCCTCATGGAGAATTGGGCATTAATTTTAATTTACTAGGTAAAGGAAGATCTTTTGATATGAAAGGTGAAAATATGATAATAAAAAAGTTCCTGTTCAGATATTGTTGCGAGACATTGTTGTAGTAAATATTCCTGTATATCCTTCTCTAGACTTCACTTCTTGCGATTCTGTATCCATACATTTGCACCCAATAACCATGGCAGTGAAGTAGTATCATGTCTTGCTCCCATCCAATTTTTGAGATTTTACAGATTAATCTTAAACAAGTACTTCCTATTTCCACAACACCCACAATAATAAAAAATTATTGCAGTACTTAGTGATTTCATGTTCCAAAGAATTGATTGAAGACCTTGCAGCCTTTTTTCCAGCTGTGAATAAACTATAGCTCCCATATATTGAATATGATTGGTTTGATGTCAAACTGTGTGCAGTGATTTGACATGCTTCAACCATACCCCTCTTCCTTCTGTCTTCTGCAGCCTTTCATCTTGTGTCTATGTCTCTTGCTCAATAGTGTCACTTATTTCTTAATTTGAAGTTGTTAAAACCCTCTCCATGCATGTTTTAACAAAAGAAATGGCAACAAGTGATTTCGTTCTCTCAGACTGGGATCAAAGATATTGAAGTCTGCTTGTTGAATCTTTGTCAGATATGTCTGACATGAAACCTAAAAAGTAAGAATTATTAAGATGCTGTGAGGGAACGGTAAAATGACAAATGACATCATTTGATAACTACAGCTAACTCTAGAACCTCTGAAACCTTTACTTGAAGTAACATTTTGGACATTTTTGCAGGGTTTGCTTGGGAAATGTTTTCTTTTAATATATTACATTTCCCTGGTCGTAGCAGTTGTAAGTTAAAAATGTTGCAGTACAAAGCCCTTGTTGGTCAAATGAGAAATGCCCTAAGCAGTGGCCTTAATAAGTTATTATGTAAATGTGCATGGCTGAATTTTCATGCCCCACAAAGTAAACACGCTAATTTGTAACTAGTACAGATTGTCAACTCACTATTGGCAAAAATGCTCTTGATGCAGCTTTTGGGGCCTTTGACATCAATGACTGTGCCTTAAAGAAAACAATAATAAAAAAATATGGTTTAGCCAAGCCTAAAAGCGGAGCTCCTGAATGATTAAATAATGAACCATAAATGAAAAGAGGATATTTTTCCCTGGATCAGAAACTCAAAAAATGATCAATGGTGAGCATATGATTGTTCAATGTGTGGTCTAACTATTTTTTCTAGTTACATCTTAACAAACCATACCTAATGAGTGTACCCAAGATTGTAGAAATTATGCATACAACATATCAGGGACTTTCCAAGAGACGATTGTGCAAGGAGTATGTCGGAAGAAAAGTCAACAATGCGTCAGGGTTTAATTTACGCCAAAATTTTGCCTTTGCATGTACTTCCTCCCTCTCCCCCAGAGTAATAACCTGGCTTGAGC
>Ga0126339_10003281_pt1 | contig 11758 bp, 7 predicted proteins | sample OrbTmetagenome_2_FD_92532 | JGI IMG/M metagenome (GOLD analysis project Ga0126339, IMG submission 92532) | Coral microbial communities from Petempiche,Puerto Morelos, Mexico - Orbicella T R C metagenome | ecosystem: Host-associated > Invertebrates > Cnidaria > Coral | place: Petempiche,Puerto...
TATTGTTTTTTTTTTAAAATGAATAAAAAACATTTTAAAAATAAAACAAAAAAAAAAAAAAAAAAAAAAAATAATGTTTAAAAAAAAAAAAAAAAAAAAAAAAAAAAAAAAAACGAGAAATTTATTACATAATTCTTTATTCAATATGTCAACTGTCATCTGTGGCTTAGAGATCTGACATTTTCGCATGACGTTTGACCAGGTTTTAGGTAATAAAAATCTTAATTATCTGGGAAAGCTCTTCGTCTGGCAATAGGTTGTTACCTTAAATTTTAAATAGTAACCTTTTTTGCTTTTCATATTGAGTACTTCTGTTGGTGCATGACGTTTGACCAGGTTTTAGGTAATAAAAATTTTAATTATCTGGGAAAGCTCTTCGTGTGGCTATAGGTTGGACCCCATGTTACCTTCAATTTTAAATAGTTACCTTTTTTGCTTTTCATATTTAGTACTTCTGTTGGTGATTGTTTTGGCGGAAAATCCTGCTTTCAGCTTTAGGTTAGTCAAGCTAATTAACATTACAAACCGGACCGACAGAATGATCTGTCAATTGCGAGTACGATTACAGACAGAACTGAGAGACAGCAACTCATGTTAGCAATTTATCTGTACTATGCCAGAGTTCAAAGTACTATTCAAAGTCGTTTCAGATAAAAACAGTTGAGTTTCTTTTAAGATGAGAAATGGAGTCCATTGAAATACAAATGTCACCGGCCATGCCAATATGATGTTTTAATCCCCTTCCACCCGACCGAGGCCAAGTTCAAGTTTTAAAGTGTAAAGAAAAATGCTGTTAACTCATTGCTTGTATCCATTTTCTTGTTTTCTAGCTTAACACACTACATAGACATCTTCAGGTGACTCTGACATCTAAATGAGCCTCCATAACGAGGGTGTGGAAGGGGTCCTGACCCCGCATTTCCGCTCCTTTTTCACGAGAATCCCGCATTCCGCACTTTTTTCATCACTATCCCGAATCCCGTTTCTCTTTCCCAGAAAAATACATCAAAAAGTCTAATTTCTACAATGGCTAATAAATGAAAGATGTAGATTGGCCCTGTCGACTGATATTTTGAATTTACGCGTTTTTTTAAATAGCTTTTTGTACCTTATGGCAATCGTGACCTCGGGGTTTACTCCGAGGCATTTACTCTTAGCGATTTCTGCAAACCCGGCAGTGAAGGTTTTTAAGTGCCTCACGAAATTTAAGGTCTTTGTGTACGTCGCCGCTTAGCGGAACATTGAATTTCTCTTTGTGAATCGCTGAGGTTCAGGCGCTAGAACCAGAATTAAGTATCGCCAGTGGCAGCAAGATAAAACGAGACCAAAACTCTTACTGTAGCAGAGCTGGCATCACTATTTGCCGCATCTAGGGCCATCTAGTGGTAAAGCTGTTGAAAAAATACCCTCAAGATTACAAAAAGAGCTTGAGCAACTGAGTCAATTGAGCATCGAGTAAATAACTGATATGCTATTACACCACGTGGACTTTGCTGGCATTTGGTTGACACAAAATACTCTCTTACAGTTTCAATTAGACAACTATTAACCAGGCACACTCAATAGTTAGGTTTGAAAGAAGACACCACTTAACGCTCGCCTGGTTGATTTGCTTTGGCCTCTAGACCGTTTATTTGAGGCGTGACGATTTCCCGAATTCCCGACAGACAAGCGAAAAAATCCCGCGTCCCGTGGCCAAATTTTGGCGAGTCCCGCTTCCCGGGTAGCGGTCAAATCCCTGGTCCCGTCAAGATATTTAGCGTTTTCCCGATTCCCGCACCGTATTTTGGTCAAATCCCGGGTCCCGAAAATACACTGTACTCTTCTAGACCCTCCATAACGACGTCTTTGAACACCCTGTGGAGTGACAGTAGCTCCGATGGAAAATGGCAGCCTCGGGAAAGATCAAGTTATTAGCCCTCGCTTTGAATTATTTATTTCACAACTTGAAAATGTTTCTGTTGTCTTCTCTTATATATTTCTAACCGACCTACCGACTGCTTTTCACGACATAGGGGGCGATTGACAAAAAAAATAACATTTTTATATTTATTTCTATTGCAATTGCAGCGCGGTAAAACGGCCTATGATCACGGTAGGAATGCCGCCTTAGCTGTTGCATTCAGTTGCTCAGTTTGAGCCTTGACTGACAACCAATCAGAATTTATGGTCTTGCAAAGATGATTGCAACTTTTGCTCAAGTTTCCTTTTGTTAGGGACAACGTACAGAGTATTGTTCGTATAAATAGTTTGTGGGCGAGTTGAGCTATTGCTCGCAATTCTTCCTGTTTACCTACGAGTGAGAACAAAGGTGTTTGTGAAAAGGGTGACTTTGGTACCAAGTAAAATTTGTAACGTTTGTTATATAGCCTGTCCTGTAAGCCCCAGTACTAACATATTTAAAGGAACATTCATAAGTGGTTCACCTTTTCTTTGCCCGTCAATTTGAAAAAAAATGTTGGTATAACACGGCTGCTAAAGAGACAGTATTCATATAAAGCACTATCTCACACAATGATTGTTTATTTGTAAAGAAAGAGGGGAAAAATCGCTTGGGTAAGGTGGAGAAGGGGCACAGTTTAGGACTGATGATCGGAGAACGAAGGGTAAATACCACAGCTCCAAATCGATCCATCGATCCTATCAGTACCAGGCTCTGAATAGACACAATCGTGGAGACATCGCAAAAGAAGACATGTAATTTTTTTCTGCTGCAGGATTACTGAAGCAGCTTGGTGACTATGTTCCATTCATCGTTGTGATCGAGTTTGCTGACATCCTATAGTTCACTTTCTTATTAAATTATAGGTCTGCATGGCACTTTTTATCTGTTTTGCTATCCGTTGATACTGATACTGTTTTATTGACATTGGGATGAAGGCGGAATTTATTGACCTTATCCGCCAATCATGTATTAAATTGACCTGAAAACGTGGCCGGATGTTTTTGTTTTTGTTTTTGTTTGTTTGTTTGTTTGTTTTACATCTTAATTTGCCATCCTGATATTTGTGCAATTTCCTCACAACTGTTAGAAAAAGTTTTATTATTATTGCTGTTCCTATGTAGTATTTCTGATGGTATCTTGTATTGCGAAATCTTGCCGCTTTTAACCATAGGTTGTTTATAAACAGAATTATTGGGTGGCACCAGGTCCTAGCAAGTCCTTGCAAATTAGGAAAATATAACATCGTATGAGAAAAAAGACATAAGGTTATCGTATACCTTCAGGGATGTCTCGCGTCCAAGCGATGTAGGGCGTCCGGTTTAAACTGTAGATCCCTAAACTCCTTTATCAAACTAAAGCTTATAGAGCTGGCTATCAAACTATACCAAGAATTTTGAAATAAAATAAATTGCCGAATTTTTCACGACCACTAAATGCGAGCGTCCTAATCACCTTTTGAAAGCTACAAGTCAAAGGGAATTTTGCTTTTCGCCAATTTATTTGATTTGTCGGTTTCAGGACCAAAAGCGCTAAAAAAAACCTTGTCTGCGATTTGCCATATTCAATTGCAGTAAAAAGTTACAGAGCATTTTTGAAATAGGATTTAAAAAATGTGAAGTGATCGTACTAAAATTGCTCTCGGAGAAATAATATTTCGAAATAAGCATTTCCCAGACACTATTGTGGTTTACATGTTAATCTAGCTGCTGTTCGAATTTGAGGGCAATCCAACAAATTCCCTTTGAGTTGCAACTTTTTAAAGTTTCTGCTTCAAGCGAAAAAATTTACTCGAGAAAACAGCCCTTAGAAAAATCTCTTGCTTCGCAAAGAAACTCCGACCACAAACGCGTTCAACTGGGTTCTCAGATAACTGAGCCAATCAACGCTTGGAAAGTTTACTACCGTTAATTTTTTTGTGGTGAAATTTACGCGCGAATCTCCAAAAACCCCTTGTGTGTCGCAATGCGCTCAAAGGCAGAGAGAGAATTTTTCCGTAGCTCGGTTTTTCTTGAAGCTGGTCTGGCAAAATGGCGAGGACGAAAAAGGATACGAACGCTAGAGTGACTGGGCGAAGAAAACAAACAAAAGAAAGTGCGGCGGAGCAACTGTACATGGATAATATTCCAATGGGTCTAGATGAGTCTGACGATTCGTCGGTATATCGGACTCAACAGGAGAGTCAATGTAAATATCTCAGATCGCTGTCAAGTTCCCAAATTTTTACTGAACCTTTATTTTCTCTTGACTCCATCTTTTTGCGCGATTGATACGATAGCTATAACTTCATCCGCAAGGCCAACTTTCGCGTCTTAACTCATTGATCTATTTTCATTCGTTCTTCGCTGTTATCGCTTTTTCGTACTTGTCCACGGAGTTTTTCTGTGGTCCATGTTTACTTATAGCTTAATAGAATGACACCTAATACGGAAAATACTTTATAGTCCATCAGAACAACGATGCTGATCAACCGATTAGCCAATTCGTAGTATCCGTTTAGGTAATATTCCGTCGAAAGTCGTCTCGGTTGATTGCATACACGTTAACAGGGCTGTCAATCAAGAGGAAACTTTTTCTTTGTTTGGTTGGCATCACACGGCTGTGTTAAAGGGGAAGTGTTAACTTAAAGAAAGATCTCCAGAGAACTCACATAGAAATTATGTGACTGATGAACGAAGTAGTAAATTAGTGTTGATGACTTCCTTCACTGATGATCATTACGCCATACGTCAGTTTGCAAATTAATTGTTGTCTTCTCACTACTAGTCGGTCGCATACCCCCCCCCCCCACCCCACCCTTTCCAAAAAATGCAACAGTAACAAGAACAACTACAGTCGACTCCAGATAACTCGAGCCTTCAGGGGAAATGGTTAAAGGCTCGAGTTATCGGGAGCTCGAGTTATCGAGCGTAAAATTATATAGAAAATGGCCTAAAGGGAAATGAAAATTACTTCGAGTTAGCGGGGGGTTCGAGTTAGCGAGGGTTCGAGTTATCGGGAGTCAACTGTATTAAAAAGAAGGATTGAAAGAGAAAAATCATTGGGGCGTCAAATAATATGCAAGTTTGGAATATTTGAATCTTCTCAGCCTTACGAAAATTATATTCAACAATGTGAAACAGCGACAGTGGAAAACTGATCCGCAGCATATCCGTTACGATATCCTCAATATAAAAAGGCAGCTGATTTGGAGCAAAAGCTGCAAACCATCTTCGCAAGATAACGAATCTTTATCATCGATGTTAACTTGAGGATATCAATAAACACGCGAACTCAACAATGAATGGAACTCGAGCTGCGTCAGTAATCCTGCAGCAGTGAAAATTGAAAAGCCCTTCGTTTACTGTCTGATCTTCATTGTTTCTTTGGCTGGGAATACTTTAATCAGAATAATCGTCTACAAGACAAAAACAATGATGACAAGCATTAACTTTGATAAACATGGCCATGTCCGATCTGTTGTTACCGATTTTCCTGAGTAGTAGGCTTAGTGTAAGATAGTTTTACGATAGATTGCATTGTTTAGAACTGAAGTCGCTCATTGGTAAGTAGGATTTCACTAGTTGTCGCTAAATAAATACGTTAAGTTCGTTTGTAGTGTATCTTTTCTGTCGGTTGGGTGATACCGTAACGATGGCTTCTTCTTCGTTGTTCGGTGTTCGGTAAACAACCTTCCTGAAAAACAATTTGATGTCACAACGCAAACGAACTCGCACCAAGTTACCCAAAAGTGAACATGTGTCCCCCTTAGTTATGGAAAATGCGACATGTTTAAGACTCTGGTATTTCTTTTTTACACTTGTCTGACACATTTTACCTTTTTTTCAAAAAAAAAAAAAAAAAATGTCGGCACTTAGATGTCTTTATCATGTTCCGTTTAAAAATACTTCGTTTCATGAGCACTTTAAGTTTGAAGACTAAGCAACGAATTTTCCACTAATTCATTTGATACTTGGATTGTACGGTCTTCTATGAAATGTGTATTTGTTGCGCCTTTTAAAGGAAAAAAAATATTTAACAAGCTAAATTCAAGAAACAAAGCTATCTATTTAGGACAAAAGTTATCAGCAACATGCATAAATGATGTATTAAAATCTAATCTTATCTCAGCAAAAAAGCTGAGTTGACCCAGTTTTCAAAAATGGGAAGCCACGTATACACGTACCGTTATTTGATGATATTATGTTTCAGGCCGAGTTTTCCTGTGTCGTAATTGATTTTCTCTGAGGTCGGTCTGAAAGAGATTGATTTCGTTCATCTTTGATAATAGCACTTCATAAATGCTTTTTTGGGAAACCATACGTGACTCAACAGAGGATTGACTCAGGTCGTATTCTTCTCCAGACTTTCGAAGATCGTTGAATTAGGGAATTCTACCTTCCTCAAGTTGTCAGTGAGTCTTTACAGAGCAAGTTTCGTCTCGTTGTTCAATTCGCTATTCCTAGTAGTTTGAACATAGAAAGCGGATTTAACGTGTCGATTTTGTAGTGGCAGTAAGCTTAGGACCGTAGCCATATAGTAACAGGAGAACCGAGGCATTTGCCTCGGTAAAAATGATGAATCTATTTATTTGTTTCAAGTTCCCTAAAGAAGCTATAAAAAAAAAAAATGATCAATATAGAACAAGAGGTTTCGTTTCCTCATCTATTGTCTCGGTGAGAATTTTAGTCTGCCTACGGCCGTGAAGCAGTCGTTATTGTTCTGTACATTCTCCATATTTTTTTTTTTTTTCAGTTACAAAAATTTAGTGCAACAGTCTCGATTCAAGAAATAGTAAATTTTGCTTGGGTTTTCATTTGGTTCGACAAAATTTTTTCACACAGTCTGTCAAAACCAGACAGAATGTAATAACGATTATTTCAGCTGATTTAACAAAAATTATGATAAAGTTCTATATAACGCGTGCTCTGATTGGCTGAAACAGCGTTCTTTATCACAGAACAAAGCACGAGTTGATGACAGTAAGCTGGCTTTCAAATTTTCTCTTCGGAATTTTGACAAATTTGACCCAAAGTAAACATCTCCTGTGACTCAGACAAACGCAATGGAAACGAACTGTTTGTCCGCGCTAAATATGGCTGCACGGAGACCATTGTTGACAACAGTTGTGTTAAAACTGAACTAAAATAACAAGTTTTGCTAGATTCCCACAAAACAAGTAAGGAAAAAAACAAATTCTCAACCTAGCGAATGCTTCGATAAAAGACATTATATTTGTTACAACGACAAAAATTATACTTAAGAAGTAAAACAACGACAGAAAACACCAATATATCTGTCTCTGTTTATGATGAGAAGCTTTATTTTTGCAAAAATGCTTAAACAACACTTACATGCAGTGTATAACGCTCGTTTGCTTACTGCGATTTCCGATCATCTCGGCGAAGTGAACCTCAACAATTTCGTGCACCCGACGAGTGATCAGTTGAAAGCTTGCTTTGATATTCTCCCCAGTCTTTCGAACTTTGACGCTAATTCGGGCAATCTTGCTGCAAGCGACTGTAAGGAGGGTGGTAAAGAGGGGGGGGGGGGGTATAGATCACGTTTCACGGAAAATAAAGCAGCCCTTTCACAATTCACGAAAAATACAACATTGGCATTTTACGCTTCACGGAAAATAAGAGAGAACTTTTTGGAAAATCACGGTTCACGGCGACTATGGAAATTACGATTCACGAGGAAAACATTAGCCATTTCAGATTTCACGGGGAAAAAAAAGGGCCCATCACGAGTCACGAAAATACCCTTTACCACCCTCTGTAAGCGGTAAATGTCTGTAGCTCCTTTCAAATACAACTTAGCATTTTGCATTTTCATCCGCAAGCTTTGGGCTTTTTGTTGCGTAATTTCCACGGGAAAAGCCTCTAGACTAAAAACCTTTGGATCCTTCTCAAATAATTAAACTAAAAAGCGAACTTTGAAGGCATCGTTCCTCTCTCAAAAGCCGCTTGAAAGTGAAACCTTAGCTGAAGTCCAGTTTGTGATTGATAGCTGTCGTCTCGTGAGCCAATCAAATTATTCGAACAATTCTAACAAGGATTGCGATTGGCTTATTTCAGCGTGCTTGATCAGGGAACAGAGCACGCGGACGCCACATTCATTCGTTTGGAAAATAAAGTTTGGTTTGAAAATTCAACCGAAGGCGTGGAGAAATTAATAGATTATCATAAAGCAAATAAAGAAGCCTCGACTGTGCTCTGTTCTGTTGTAAAGCACTTAGGAAGCGGTATAGCACTCAAGAAGTAGGGAAAAACACTCGACTACGTCTCGTGTTTTCCCCTACACTTTTTTTCGTGTTCTACCGCTTCCTGCGTGCTTTACAACAGAACAGAACACAGTCGAGGCTTCTTTATTTGTTAAAGAAAATATAGTGTAAACCATCTCAATGAACCAAAAAGTAAATACTACGTGGGGTTTTCATTTGGTTTGAAAATATTTCTCACACAGTCTGTACAAAAACAGGCAGAATGTCATAATGATTATTTCAGCTGCTTTACAAAAGAGAAAGATCGTGTGCTGCTTATAAAGAAAAGAAGCATTTTACGGAGATAATTCTTTGTTCATGCGTGCTTTACAAAAGAACAGAGCACAGTCGAAGCTTCTTTATTTGTTAAATCACTGATTTAGTGTAAACAGTCGATGAATAAAAAAGTAATTATTGCGTGGGGTTTTCATTTGGTTTGAAAATATTTTTCATACAGCCTGTAAAAGCCAGGAATGTCAAAATGATTATTTCAGCTGCTTAACAAAAAAGAAAGATCATGTGCTGCTTAATTGTGAAGAAAAAAGCATTTTATGGAGATAATTCTTTGATTCAAGTCAGTTTGCTACAAGTGTCTGTCGTTGTAACGTTCTTCGAAATTTCAAACCTTCAGCATCAGTAAAAGGTAAGTGTAAAACTTTCGAAACTCTTAGCTTTTATGCGAAAGTTTTGAAATAACTGTCATTTTACTTGCAGTTGATTTCGCCCTGATTTTAAGATTTCCTTTACGTCAAATATTCGGAATTTTGTAACTATCTAGTGTTTTCCAAAGCATTAATATTTCCAAGAATTAAAGCGAAGAAAAAATGTTTTAAGAAGCTGGCGGCCACTACATTGTCAACCATTATTTTCTCAATTGTTGTTGTTTTTTAAAAGTAAGCGCTTTTCGTCCTTTTAAAATTAGCTTTATTGTTTACAGAGTACAGTTAATGTGTCATGTGAACTGCACTGACTTCTTGCTTAAGGTACATGTGAATATATTTTGGGCCCAAATGGAGTCTAAACGGGCCCAGTCTAAACTACAAAGACAAGCAACGTCGTTTCACAAATCAAAGTACAACTGTAATTTCGTTAGATAGTAGTTGTCTCAAAAACTATAAGAAAGACATACTGGGCACAATTTAAACTGCATCCGCTGCGAAAAATTGAAGAAATCAATCACGCGCTTCAGCAATTGCCTTATTAACTACAAGTAATCTTGCCCAAAAAAAGGTGTTTTTTGATGAATTTTTCATTAAAGTTGCAGTCTGTTGCTCATCATGAAGTTTTGGATCATCCTGGGAATTGTCTTCGCTTTATCTACTGCGCTAACTCAGGTAAACTGCAATTTTCTAACAATTTCTCACAGACGTTTTAGAGGCACTTTCTCGATTGATCAAAATAATGCAATTCATACGTCTCTTATGGCTCTGTCAATTCAAAGCCAACCCATGTGCCCTCACCCACACTCCGCGGGCATTTGACGGGCATTTGAACTTTTTTTTTCAGAAGGTGACAATGGCCTACCGTTGGGCAACTGGCGCATACAAAATTCCTGTGGTGGGACCATGAGAAAAGTACATTCCCACCCATGGGATAGCGTCAAGTTATATTTTATAGCGATATTGCTGTGTACTCATAAGCGCTAATATACCGTGGGAAGAGCATTTTATATCTTGTAAATAGCTTGCTAAAGTTCAATTTTGGCTGTTATTTGTGAACTCGACTTTATGGTATCGAATTGTATAATGCGTACTGAAATTGATTCAAGCTTATTACGAACACAATAAACGATTTATCCTTACGTTAATTCCAGGTGGAGGGCGTAACATTGAAACGTAAGTATATCGGAAAACTATAACTTCTTCGTATTTTTATTCTTTAATCCTACTACCGGCTGTAGGACTCAAGTTGGCTGGCTAGATGTACAGTTTACAGCACTTTCGAAAATTTAAGGTGGTTCGATTCTGAACCCCATGTTCAAAACGTTTTAAAACTTTGCTAAAAGTTGCGTTTTATCCTGTTAATCAAAATTCAACAATATAAAATGGGGGTCACCAAGCTCATACTGTTGCTATAGTAACTCATTGCTATATGAAAACAACGTGTTAACCAAATGATTGGGCAGTTTTTCTATACCATGATTAAAGCATCAACTGATAAGGATTGGTTATTGTGACTCATCATAGTCTTTGATAGTGCTGGAAACTTATCTACAAGTAATGAAGTTATATAATGGTATTGAATCTACTAACGTGGATCTCCTATCTGCTTGACTATTCTTTGCCATGTGTACAATGTACATGGATATGTATATACTAGCAACAGGTCGATTTATTAGGCGTATGGACTTTCCCAGATATCTGGTAGGCTTCAAACAATAGACAATGACAATAAAAATAAGACAAGAGGGGCATTGGTACACCATAGCTGGCCCCTAAATTTAGATTTATTGCAAGAAAGTTAAGCATTTTTTTCATGGGAAACAGGAATGTTCAAAATTTGAAAAACAAACCTGTAAAAATACGCCGGGCTGCCATTGATCCTTGACTAAAGGATATCATACCATAGACCAAATTAGAAGACATCAAATTGGTGCTTAATCCCTGAAATAAGCGCTGTTACAATTGAATTACTTATCCGCATTCCTACTTTTCTGTATATATATATATATATATTTGATATATACATTTTTTTAATCTGTATTTTATTTCCCCTCATTAAACTACTGCAGGTTCTTCAGATCTACCTTGCGACATGTACGAAAAGCCTAATAATGGTGACGTGGCCTGTGGTTATTCTGGAATTTTCGGAATCCATATTTGTAACGTGATGTGCAACAAAGATTTTCAATTTGAGCGCAAGCCCGCTTCGTTCTATATGTGCCAGCATAATGGAAATTGGTTTGTATGGGATCACGATCCTAACGTGGATTTATCCATGCCTTGGCCGGATTGTATTAGTAAGTAAAAATCTTGTTAATTTCAATCTCTTTCTTATCTTAGTTTTTCTCCAGAGTCACGTTCGTTGTTGCTAGCATTTCCTTTTATTCTCTTTCTAATGAGTTATTCTGGTCATTTCTGATTTGCTTCGTTTTCTTAACAGAAACACCACCAACGCCATCACCAACAGAATACTAGATTGTAATGAAAAAAAAGTCCACAGACGATCAGCCATGGAGTAGTTTTCAAGCCTACTTACATTGTTTCCGGACACAGAAGAGTTGTAGTGGTCAATAAAGCTAAAACTTAAAGATCACCTGTGAAATGCTATTTTATCTCGACTCCTCTTTTTTATTATCACTCAGAACGCCAACATTTGCCAACATTTTCTCTGTGTTGATATTATACTAATATGGCCATCTTTATTGGTTTACATTTTATCAAGTATATCTATTATCGAGCATGCATGTATTGTTAACAACTTACTGATTTGGGCTTTTCAAGTTGCCAAATTAACAGCTCCTTATTCCTACCGTGATCCCCGCCCGCCTTCCCCCCCCCCCCCCCCCCCCCCCCCCCCCCCCCCCCCCCCCACCCCCCCACACAAACAAAACAACAAAAACCAACCAAACA
>Ga0126339_10003282_pt1 | contig 11757 bp, 8 predicted proteins | sample OrbTmetagenome_2_FD_92532 | JGI IMG/M metagenome (GOLD analysis project Ga0126339, IMG submission 92532) | Coral microbial communities from Petempiche,Puerto Morelos, Mexico - Orbicella T R C metagenome | ecosystem: Host-associated > Invertebrates > Cnidaria > Coral | place: Petempiche,Puerto...
CAGCTTCTGACAGCTTCTTGAGTACTGCTTCTAAATTGGCAATGTGATTGTCAACCCCTTTCCGCTGATGAGAATGCCATCCATTCGCACAATGACCTGAGGAATGCCTTGCAAGAGGTTTTCCATTGTCCTCTGAAAAATACCAGGTGCAGAGGACACTCCAAAAGGCAGTCTATTGCACTGAAATATCCCTTTATGGGTGTTTATGGTGGTAAACTTCCAAGACTCCTCATCTAGAGTCATCTGCTGATATGCTTGCGACATGTCCAGCTTGGTAAATTTCTTACCACCTCCCAGGGTAGCCAAAAGATCCTCTGTTTTTGGTATTGGATAATTGTTCAGTTTGGACACTTGATTTACTGTTAGTTTATAGTCTCCACAGATCCTCACATTCCCATTTGGTTTTGCCACAGGTACACTGTACAATGGATGCCGCCCATTCTGAGAATTCCACCAGAGATATAATTCCTTCATGCTCTAATCTTCTGAGTTCAAGTTCGATATTGGTTCTCAATACGTAAGGTACTGCTCTGGCTTTGGTGTATTTTGGTTCTGTGTCTTGATCCACGTAGATCTTCGCCTTTACACCTTTTAGCATGCCCAATCCTTCAGCAAATACATCTTGGTATTTTGAAAGCACATCTTGAAGTGCCGATTGGGGGTTATCACTGGCTGTCTGAAAGATTGTTTCCCAATCCAAGCGAATTTCTTCAAGCCAATCTCGACCAAGTAGGTTTGGCCGGCCACCTTTGACAATGAGGGCGTTTAATTTCTTTTGGTGACTTTCATATTTTACTGGAACCATAACTGCTCCTAGTACTGAAATCTTTTCTCCTGCATACGTGCTTAGAACCACTTTTGTTGTCTGGAGTGGACCTAATGCATCTTGCAATCTTCCGTATGTTGCTTCAGTTAATATCGTCTTCAAAGCACCCGTGTCGATTTCCGTCGTGGTTTTCCGTCCACAAAGTTCCAGATCCACTTTGAACGATTTCTTTTGATTACTGGACAAATGATACATGGCATAGACGTCATCTTGATCGGCGCTTTCTTCCACAAAATGCGTCCTTTGTTTATCTGGCCAGCACCCACGTTTGTCTTGCTTTTGAGGTTTCTTCTTTCCTCGACATACTTTAGCCACGTGGCCTTTCTTTTGACATTTGTAACACACTTCATTTTTGTATTTGCAGCGTGAGGGATCATGGTTCCCACTGCAGTGATAGCACTCCCATTTTAGATGAAAATGTGGAGGTTTAGATTCTTCTTCAACCTTGTTGAGATTGTTGTCACTGCTGGACGTCTTCCCGCCGATATTGATTAGATTCTTTGAAGCCATTTCAGTTGCTGTAGCGATTTCTACCGCCTTGTTGAATGTGAACTCCCGTTTGGCCAACAGACGTCATTCAATGTGATCATTGCTGATTCCACAAACGAGCCGATCTTGCACATATCTTTGAGTGTTGCTCTGAACTGGCAATGCTCTGAAAACCTTCTGAGTCCTGCGACAAACTCTGCAACATCTCCCCTTCGAGGCGACTCCTGCTATGGAATTTGAATTGCTCGACGATAACACCTGGCTTCGGCAAAAATGGCTTTCCAGCTTTTCTACATGTAAGATCTCTTTTAAACCTGCATCGCCCAGTTTCTGGGGTTGTAACAAATCGCAAATTAACCCGCATGTTTTGCTTCCACAATCGCTTAACAGGATAGCTCTTTGTTTCTTCTCATCTTTAATTTCGTTTGCGGCGAAGTACTGCTTGAGTCTTTCTGTGTATTGAGTCCGCGATTCCTCTGACTCCTTAAATTCCCCCATGTTCCCGTAGGTTGCCACTCCATCCTCGTCACCAATGTAACAAATCAGGGTGAAGCGAACTGTAGATCTACATGCTTTAATAATCACAAAGAATGAATTGAAATCCTACATTACACAACATGGATATCTGATTACCGATAACATGACTCCGCACGTGACTAGATTAACATATATATATTAATTCCTCTCAGTGCTGTCAAAATGTCTCAGGAACCTTGAAGTTTACAGTATTTACTCGTCTACTTTCACAAACATGGGCTTCACTCACCAGCTGCTCGCTTGTGTGGCAATAGAAATCAAGCCCATAAACCACAATGAACATTCATTTTGTGCTATTAATTTTCCTTCCCCAGCTTGGGAAGCTAAATGCAAAATATAAAAATTGAATGAAAAAATTATGATGGGAATTATGGATCCGGTTTGAAAAAAAAAATTACCCCCAACCCCCCAACCCCCCCCCCCTCCCCTCACCCTCTCCGGAATTCCCTGGGCCTTTGACACCCCACCGCACTGGAATTACCAATCCCTTCCGCTGGGGGTATGGATATTTTCTGGAACCACACAATAGATCATAAGTAAGAACCAATCAAAATGCGAGGATGATTCTACATCTTAAATAAACATATAATTGAAGGCTTTCGTGCAAAAAGGACGTGTATCACTCTTTAGCCTGATTTTTATTTTTCGCAGAATCGAGCTAATTTTTGGCAGACTGACTTGTTTTGACATGAAAAGCATCATTGAGTAATTATTTTTGTTGATTTGCGCTTCGTTTTCAAGAAACAATGTCTGAAAAAAAACTCAGACATCTTTTAGAGCAAATCCTTCAAATGGATTTCAATGTGATGCTAATTTAAACGATTACTTTTAGCAGCTTCGACAACACGTGTTTGTTTTAAATACATGTTTTTACATTTGAAAGAACTAGAGAAATTGACCGGGAACAAAAATCGACTGACCTTGTATCGAACCAGTGTCAGAACAAAACAAACTCGAGTCTGGCCTGATCAGCACTTTATTCGCTTGCGCTAATAAAGCAACAGTAAGAGATTAGCGTAATTATACAAATAATAAAACTTGTATCGGTTCAAACAACTAGCGGCAAATGCCACGTTTCGGTGACTGCATCATTTACCAAAACAAAAGGTTTCTTTTGTTTTTCGTACAACAAAGATCTCCAAAAGATCTCCAAAAGATGCCCTTGGAAAACTGAGTTTTTTGCATACGTTATTTCTTCAAAATGAAGTGCAAATCAACAAAAACAGTTATGGAACAATGCTTTTCATGTCAAAACAATTCAGTCTGCCAAATATTAGCTTGATCCTGAAAAAATGAAAATCAGCCCAAAAAGCGATATGCGCCCTTTTTGCACAAAACCCTTAAATTATGGTGCAATTGTCTTGGCTGCTCACTGCGTAATCTTTTATAAGGTGATCAATCAAGTGCTGCCAATGCCTATTTGTAGCTGTTATGTTGCAAGACTAAAACACAAAAACTTTCCTACAGAGACCCTGAACTGCTTCTAACACATTAAAACACTGCTAGGACAGGTATGATGAAATTTATGTGACTACTCAGCTTGTTTAGTATTACTATTCTGACTATTTTTTTTGGCTAATTAACCCCTTAGTGTCTGTCTCAGTCCGTGTTTTCACGAGAAATGTTTACCTTGGTTTTGTTTTAACTTTACTAAAGTGATTTTTTAATGGTGTTAACACAGTAGCAAACCTCGGTAAATGGCGGCAAAATCAAAAGTAAGCCAACCTAGGTTTGTCGACAGTTTAATGCTCATCAGGCATGGTTTAGCTCAGTAATCGACAGTAACAGAGGAAAAGCAGACATTATCTTGGCAGCAAGGGTTCACGCGCCCAGCTCATAAAGAAGAGAAATTCCTCCTAATATAAGTAGGTTTCAAGTCAATGGGCAAAAAAAGCTAAATTAAATCATGTTTGGTCAAAGAAATCCCGGACTGCTGTTTCCCTTTCATCGTCAAGTACTGTAAGTGTTTCCTTTGTTAGAAGCTCAGTAGCTTAGTAGCAGTGTACAGGCAGGCGCAACTAGAAGAAGACCTTCCACAAAGAGAGAGAGAAAAAAATCATAATTGAGGTCTATGGAAAAGAAAAGCAAATGTTAGAATTTAAAGTGGCCCCAAATAAGAAGAAGCACTGGTAAACCTTTACGTAGCCCAGGCTCCATGGCAGAGGCCGTTTCAGGTTTTTTGCAGGAAGAGGATCAAAATTTTCCTTCCACTTATCATCTGAAAAGCTTTACATTTACGGATAGTTAGTCTCGACATCACCACCTGCAAATTGACAACAACCTGTGTTCGGCATTGGAGTAAAGTCAGAAATCTTATAACTTTCCGGTAGCTTCTATGCAACATTGCAGGACTTGCTCTCCTTGCTTTCTGAGAAAACCTCAAACCATCCATTGTATGTGGCCTACTCTAGTTAATTAGTTCCGTGTAAACAGCTTCTCTAATAACTGCGGTTTAGTTACAAAACCTCCATAAGCAGTAACTGTAGTAAACCTCTCTCGTGAAAACATGGCATCAGCTGTAAACTGTCGTGATGAGCAATGGCCTTTGCTTCACTTCTGACGTTATCATCTTTAACCAAAATTGGCGTCACTTATACTCACGTTCTGCAGGAGGAAATGATCTTTCCAACAAGACCCAGATCAAACAGACTGGGTAAAATGAGCATGAAATATGCACAAAAATGCTGAAAACTTGGAAGAAAATTTCCCTCAACTACTGGTACATGTACAATCAATCAATCAATCAGTCAAACTTTATTTAGAGAGGGTTTACACTTAATAATAAACCTGTGCCCCTCGATTAAGAATTATAAAAGACTTATTATAAATATTTTAAGACCAAAATATCTATGAATATCTAATATTAAACCAATATAAGAAAATGATTTAAAAACTAACTGAATAAGTAAATACTCAACATTAACAGTACCCAGTCTAAAAATAATTGTCTTAAAATGGAATAAAAACCCTGTCCCTAAGCTGACTTAATATAAAATGTGGCTACCCCGTGGTAAGAATTTCCTGTCTCAATGATGCTTTTTCTCGGTAAGTGTTGAGGTGGAAGCAAGCCCAGCAGAAGGTCAACAACTGCAGCAAAAGGATGAGGAAAGGAGAAAAAGGAAAGGGAAAAAAAAAAAAGAACAAGAATGGATTTGGATTTGTGCACTGGCCTGAGCAAAACGGTCATAAAATTTGATGCTAGTGGAAAGAAAGGCATGCTTTCATTTTCCAAATACCTTTTGGAGTATATTAAGCTAATTTAGCTCATTTCCATCTAAAAAATGCAGTTTTGCCAAAAAGCTGAGGGTGTCATGGGTTAAGTTAATTTTCTTTCTTTTTTTTGACAAATACGTGCTTGGTTGGTTCATTGTTGTTGTTGTCAAATAAAAAATAAAAACTTCAAATGGGCAATTTGAGAAAATATTCACACTTCTACCAAGGATGGCTTTTTGGAAATCTGAGGGCAAGGGGGAATTCTTTGATCTGGAAATCCCAAGGCACAGGGGTTCTTATGATTGTAATTCCCAAGGCATGTTTTCTTTTTTTTCAGATCTAGGATCTCCAACATGTGAAAGCACCAATGAACTGACAACACTGCTGACCAACATGGAAAGCAGGATACTGTACAAGACAAGCATTGATTGATCATACATGTATTTGCATTCATTTACAGAAGAAAAACGATAAAACATGGTTGTACATCAAGCTCCAGGGCCATAAAGTTGATGGATTTTTTGACAGATTAATAATTCCCAATGAGCATGCACGACAACGACCAGCCACATTTCTTTGCAAGCAAATGCAAAACATGGATGAACAGTGATACATATTTATAAAAAAAAGCTGTAATGGCATTTGATTGAGTGAATATCGTTTGTAATGTTGAAGGTACATTAGGCAGGATTTGCCTGTGGTATTCAAATTTCTAAAGTACATGTAATTAGGACAAAAAGACAATCTTCAGTAGTCTAGTCACAAACTAGTCACAAAATTGTGAGGGAGGAGGAGGAAGTTTCAGTCGCCAAACATTTAGTCATGAATGCATGCGATGGTGTCAGCCACAATTTCAAGCCATGCAGACATTTGTCTGACTGAAAATCTTCAAGCAAAACTTCTGGGAAGATGTAAGAGTAAAGCCTCTTTCATGGGAAGTCATAGGGGGTAAAACAAGGAATTCCAGAGGGTTTAAGCAAAATTGGGGAAGAGCATTTTGGAATGTCTGAAGTGGGGTTAAAATATGGAAGCCTTCCGTGGATGTGTATGAATATTTTCTGGAATCACCCAATCACTGTTATGAGTTGCAGCTGGTCACTTACTCGGTACTGGATCCTGGCTCGATAAGAAAACTGCCAGTTATTCTTGATAGCAAGTTTGCAGAAATACCAAGCTTTTTCGCTACAACATATGCTGGCAGGTAATGAAGTGACATGGCCTAAATAAACACATCAAAAAAAAAATCACACAATAGGTTCCTGTAATATCTTTCCCCATTGAGAATTTTTGTGAGTTGGGTCCTTCAAATATCCTTCCTAATTGGGAGGTTTTGTGAGTGCAAAAAATTTCCTAAAAGGCAGGTCTGGTGAAGAATGTTCCTCACATATCCATATCCAATTCAAATGTTCTGTGAGTTGGGTCTTTTCATCCTACATGAGAGGTTTTGTGAGTTGGAATCCTCTCATTCCTCTCATTGGCAACCAATGCAAATTTCATGGAAGAATTTAATAAATTTTCCATAAAAATCTAAGTCAAAAGCAGTGTAACATAAGTATTTGTTGATGTATTTAAATATTAGTTATAAGAAACAACCTACCTGATGTTGATCAATGACAGATGATATATCAGGTTCAGTTGGCACTTGAAGCTGAACTCTAACACGGGACTGCTTAACATCAATCTCTATCACTTCACCTGAAGCACCATAATATGGCGATGCTAACATGAAGCATTGACTTCCAATAGGAAAAAGGTCTTCAATGGTGTGAATGTTATCATCTTCATGACATTCATGGACATGGATGTCCTTTATATAAACAAACAAGAAATAATCAAGCTTAACACTGTTCAATAATAATGTGGCTAGTGAAAATAACCTTTCCACAAAATAAAAGAGAAACAATAGAAAAACCTTCAAAAAGCATGTAAACAGAAACAGAAAAAAATTAATAATTTAAATAGTACTCACTAACTAAAGCCATGCCCATACAAAACATTTGTGGCCTGACTGATTGAGATTGTGGCCTGATTCAGGTCATAATGTTATTTTTGTGGTAAGAACTGAGCAAGAGACAGCAAGACAAGGATTTTGTCTCCTAGTGTGACTGGATGAGACCACTGCCTGGCCTGTTTATTGTAAAGCCTATTTATGGCTTGAACTAGCATGATAGAGTACAAAACAAATTTATTCGCTTACGCGGCATTACTGAGACATTTGTCAGGCTGTTTTATCATTGTAATTATGGCTAACTTCGTTTTACAAACACATAAAATTCAGACATGACATTTGTCAGGCCTTGTTACATTGGCCATAATCTTGCTGATCAGCATGACACGTCCTCGTACCATAAAAGTATGCTAAATTAAAAAACTAAAATATAACAGGATCCTTCTTTTGCATCACAATATTCATTTCAACAAGCTTATTCTCTCCTGGGTTGCATTTTTGTTCAGTTTTCGGTTTTCACTAGGGGTCTCGCAGTGCTGACATTGCGTACAACGAAAAACTCCCAAGATATATCATGCTGTGCCACAAGTCTGCATCTACTCCAACATACCGTACAACGTGCTTCAAATTTCCTGTAATGTGAACTCCTTGGCATTTTCAGTTAGGCCCAAAAGTTACCAGCTAACTGTTTTGGGTGTTGATACTAGTAGAGACCAGTGAATGGGTAAAAACTGTTTGACAATTTTGTGACAACACAACTTGAAATCTGATCTTGAAGTCCTTTAAGATAATATGGGAAGTTCATTTTGATTGGTCCACTCTGAATAAACATATAAAGTTTTACACCATTGACATCAAGAAATAAGAACTCCACTGTTTCTTTGGAAGCGGGAAACCCTTGTGTCTTCATGTACTGTATTAGCGTCAGGAAAAGATCAACTCCTTCAAAATTCTCTCCATTTGCTAGAAACAATCTTGTTCAGTGTCTGTAAATAATGTTATTAGCAGCTTACTGTAACTTCAGTCTTTGCAATGTGCAATGGCAACATGTTTGTGCAGAAAGGGTTTTGATGTTCTTCAAGAGATAATTTTTAAAATGAAGTGATTTCACTGAAAACACGTGTTAATATGCAGCTAGTGTAATTTTACTACCACAAGAAATGGAAGGAGCCAAGCATTGCTTGAGGTGAGCATGCAACTTTAGCTAGATCCTTGTCAGAACTAGATTGGCACAAAGAAAAGTTTTATTAATATACAATTTGTTGCATGTATAAATGGCTACCAAGTAGAACTTCAATTGGTTAAGACTTGTATTTGATACAAGTAAATATATGAAATATCATATATTTGAACTGTGAAGAAAGATATGAAGACATGATTGATCATCGTATTTATGCACACAACTTAAGCAGTTGTGAAATAAAAGCATGAAAAAAAAATTCAGGCCTGAACGGGATTCGAGCTCATGACCTCTGCGATACTGGTGCAGTGCTCTACCAACTAAGCTATCAAGCCATCTGGGAGCTGGTCACTTCGTGAGTTCGTAATATACCCGTAGATTGTGAAGAATACAAGTGAATATCCAAAAAATCCATTTCCTTTACTTAAATTGTTGTAACAGTTACAAGTACATGAAACGTTCCCAGAGTGTGATTGCAATGCATGCTGGGAAGGGTCTCTTCACCTCACACACAAGAAAACAGTTCTCAATTTCCAAACTTCAAAGCCAGGAACGCTTGGTAAATGGGCCACAACTCATGAAATGATTTTTTTCTTGGGCAAGATCTGCTCTTGGACTTTGCTACCTGGATCGATCAGACTTTTAACGCCAATAACTTGATTATATCAGCTACATGCGAATTTCAGAACACATTTTGCTTCTTTAAAATGTGTTGATGACTTACGGGTTTATCAAGGCTTTATGATGCCTCTCAACCACCAGGCAGGCCGCAAAGGTACTTTAAAATAACACTTAAAATATTAGTTGACACAGCTCTAAAGCATCACGTCTCTTTTCTGTTCGATGACATTTCCTTTGACATTCAATCAAATCACATGTTGTGTTTCACAATAAACAATCTGTTCCCAGATTTCTGCTCAATATGCTATTATCCCTCAGAGTAATAGCCAGGCTTAAGCCCCCCAATCCAATCAAAAACCAGTATCTTGGCAGGGGGAAACTTCAACAACACACGCGATCTCGATCAGCTCTAAAACACGAACCCACAATACGGTCATGTGATACTGGTCACCAGATACCTTGTTTTGACAGCTATCAATAAGCCATAACATGAATGTCCAATATCAAAGATGTATCTATGGTAAAGGTGCTACTCTCATATTTTTCAAGATATTGGGCTTAGCTCACACATGAGTGTGGCATACGACATATGTGACCCTCTTTGGGAAAATGGACACTAACGCTTTTTCGTTAAACGGTCAAGAAAAACAGTTTTAAATGGATACTAAATGGCTAACTCAAGCGTTTAAATGGTTTCCATAACCGTTTAAACGGATAGCAAAAATTTTAAACAGTTGACCAAAGTCAGAAAACAGATAGCTTAAAGCGTTAGACAGTCAACCAAAAAAACAAACGGTTAGCTTGAACCGTTAAATGGTTGACCAAAGTCCAAAAACGGATAGCTTGAACCGTTAAACGGTTAACCAAAGTCCACAAACGGACAGCTTAAATGATTGAACAGTTAACCAAAGTTCACAAACGGACAGCTTAAACAGTTGAACGGTTGAGTCGGCGAGATCGTTTCAGGAAAAACTAGAGTCTTACAATGTTAAACAGATATCTTTGAATGCAACAAAGGAGCATAAAAACTGTAGATTGTTAAAGATACATTCTGCGAATGAAAAAAGTACTGTCGTATCTGATGAACTTTAGTCGGGTTACTTCGAAATTCATTTGTTTGCTCGCTTTCTCGTTTGTGCATTCTATTTCTGGGTAAACTTTTGCTGCTTTCGTGCAACTTTATGTTGATTCTCTGCCCTGACATTATTTTGTTGATTTAAGCGCAATTTACCAAGAACAGTTTCGCTGCCAATATCTCAACCTGAACGGCTAGTTCAAGAAACGCTAAAATAACAAAAACCGTAACCTCTGGAAGCAAATTATATGTAACGTCGTTGACAAGAAAATTTTTCAATACATGCGTTCAACAGGCGCAACTAACTTTTTATACTGTCACGAAACCTGTAATAATAACCATCGCAAATTGAGACTGCAGGTTTAATCACAATCTCCTTCTTTGTTCATTGTTGTTTCGGTTTGAAGTTGCACGAAACAAATTTGCATACGCAATGAACTGCAAATGCCATGACCTTGTCAGAAGCCGAGACGCGTCAGGGTCAAATAACGCAATACGCGAGAAATGATTTGCTTTCTAAAGAAATTTTGAAGTTTCAAGATTACAAATTTTGGGCCTTTTTGTTTCAACCATAGCTATCGAAACGGAATGCGCCACAATAAAAAACTTGACAGCAGTATCCGCATCCTTGCAGCTATTCGCCAGATTCCCGCTAGCTTAAATTCATAGCCCAGGCGCAAGATGTTTATCTTCTCCGGTTTAACACTGTGGCGTCGATCAAACGGTGAAAACTTAGAGAGGTTTAAAATAGCAGCCCAAACTTTGATGACATTTGCTGGTAAATTTTTTACCGAAGAAATGGACAGAAGAGTCACTATAATGTTGTTCAAATTGTAGTCAGTTTTGTATCCACCGGACGCGACAGCGATAAACCGGAGAAGATAAATGTCTCGCTCCTTTCTGGCTGTTACCTATGAACATTGCGTGACCATAAAACTTTCAAGGTGGGTCTGAGTTTTCGGGGTCTGAGTTTTTCGTGACACCCGGTATTAACAGGCTGTGCTAGCTCACTGCGGCTGAATTGCGCCGAACACATTCCGATAAATAGAAGATAGCATAAAGTCATTTCAACTTTATTTACACTACACTAAACGAAAGAAAACAATTTTGAAGTCTAAGCGACGTCTACCATGGTTACAAAATAGTCGCAAAATTAAGTGACAAACTTTAATTTCTTAATTTTCCCTTTCTCCGGCATGCTTACTTATGTGTTTACTAAGGCGACACTTAGAATTAATTTTGCCCTTGATTGATTTCCATGCTTTGTCCTTTTCCGTGGTAGATTCAAGGGGAAATCGGCTGAAAACTAGCACCTTTAACGCTTGAAGTTTTGTAACATCAAGCCGCCGTTTGTTGTGTGTTCCCTCAGTGTTGCTGTTACTCAGCTCTTCCAAGGTAAAAAAGAAAGGCAGAAGCTTAAGGGCACACCGGTGCCTCTCTTTTTCCTTCTCTAACACTTCTCGCACCCCTGTCGATTTGCTCGGCGTTACTAATGAGCAGATGACGTCTTCACCAACTTCTGTGTCGTCCTGAGAACTGGATGACGGTAGTGTCAGCATTTCAGGTGTTGTAGGCGCTAGTGGGGTTGAAGGCAGTGGTTCACTGTTCCATGGGGTCATTGCTGAGGGATGCCAAAGCCTTGTGGTCGATGGTCGGCAGGTTATCGTTCGGAGGAAGTGCATCAAAATTCATTACTGGATCAGTGAACTGGAAAGGAGGAAATATTTTCTCATTAGTTTCTGACCAATGGTGGAGCGACTACAAAATACAGGGCCACTTCGGTCCCACTAATTAAAGGAACACTGTCACCATTTTTAGCATGAGTTTGGAAGAATCAAAAACATATATCAATCTTTGGAAGCTGAACA
>Ga0126339_10003283_pt1 | contig 11755 bp, 7 predicted proteins | sample OrbTmetagenome_2_FD_92532 | JGI IMG/M metagenome (GOLD analysis project Ga0126339, IMG submission 92532) | Coral microbial communities from Petempiche,Puerto Morelos, Mexico - Orbicella T R C metagenome | ecosystem: Host-associated > Invertebrates > Cnidaria > Coral | place: Petempiche,Puerto...
CTTCGAATCTTTTTCGGGTGTCCTAGCTAGTTTCCTTTTTCTGTCTGTGGTTCCCCGATCCCGTCCAAAGTATCTAGCTTATCCAACCTACGCCTCGACGGTTTTCTCTCTCTTTTCAGGTGGTTCATCGTACACAACTCCTTTGTTCACTATGTGAGTGAAATGTTTAACAAAGAAAACATTGGGCCCATGCCACCTCCGGTGATGCTACTCAGCGATGGCGGCCATGTCGAAAACCTCGCTTTGCTGCCTCTGTTGAAAAAGAGGCTGAAGAGGATCGTTGTAGTGGACGGCGGTTTCAAGAATAACGAAAAGTTGTACGGGGAGAGTCTTTTGAACGCGCTGATGCTGGCTCGTAAGAAGCTGAACTGCTCGTTTCTAAGTGAAGAAGGCGGTGACGTGATCTCAGACTTATTCGAGAAGTTTGTAACACCTACTGACCCCGGAAAAAAACCGCGTTTTTACAGGTTTGTAGTTCTTTTTCTCTTTCGACTACTTTTGTTGTGATTAATTACAAATGAAGAAAAACTGCAACTCTGATCAATAAAAAATGCGGTTTTCAATTGAGTGTCGAAAGTAGTCGGGCAATTACTTTGGTTTTGGTTTTGGTTTTGGTTTTACTACGATCTGAGATTGGCTGAGTAGTCCAATTGGTGAGTAGAGCGGTTTTCATTTGAGTGTCGAAAAGTAATTGGTATTGCACTTACTGCGCCACACGATTGGTTTAAAAACTCGCGCCACTTTTTCATCCAATCAGGAGTAAAACCAAAACCAATCGGGATTCGCTCGCACGCGTTTTCCGCGCTTTGCGTCAGCTACATGTAATAACTTGGAGTTTTGATTGGTTCACTGGATTATCTGCGTCCTTTGTGATTGGCTAAAGTGATTACTTTGGTTTTGGTTTTTCGACACTCAATTGAAAACCGCTCTAATAGACTCTGCATTGTTAATTACTGTTCACTAATTCTGTGAAAGGCCATTTGGTGCTAGCGTTTTGCCCGTCTGTCAGATAAGTTTCTTTTGCATTACAGCGATTTGCAGCTATAGCAACACATAAAATAAGACAAATATTAATAATATATAAGTTCTTACAAAATAATAATAACGATAAATAAATATCGATGTAAAGGTCAATTGCTGTTTTCCCGGTACTGAGAAACAGCAAAGGATATCAAAGTTCAGTTATAGTAGCTACATCACTGTTTGAACATCTTGAAAAGTTTCCGTGTGAATCTTCTCCATCCTTAACTATCCTTGTTCCTTTATGATTTATTATGATCTCTCTGATGTTTTTCTATCTTTGTAAGCTATTATTTTCAGGTTTCTTTCAATTTAAAGGTACTTTTGTACCTGGAGGGTTAGGGTTAATAACCCAAAACACCGTAAGCTCCTCAATCAGAATCAAACAACTGCGATGGAATCAGGATACACTTTTGTTTGTGTTCATGGTTCTGCTTTGTTTCATCAACAGATTTAAAGTTAAATACAAGAGAGACGAAACTGAAGACAATCAGGACGGTGAAATCCTACTGATCGTACCAAGAAAACCGTCCCCAGACGGCGACACGGACGTGGAAGATGCTGCAGCCCGTTCTACTGATCCGTTTCCCGCCTTTGATGGCCTGCACCCTGGTATGGTCTTGAAGCAAACAGACGTCGACAAATTGACGTTTTGCTGCTGTGAGTGTTGTCATAGACGCTCATGCCGCGGTTGCTCCTCATGGTTTTGTAACGCCTTCCCACAACACATCACGGCCAATCAGTTTTTCACGCCGCGCATGTTCGAAGCGTATCATCGGGAGGGGTACCGCGCATGCAAAGAAGCCGAAGATTGGTTTGAAGGCGAAAGGCAGCAGGGCGAGGCGACTGAAAACATAATGCTTGTGTGACACACATTTTGTCCTCAATTTTCACCCCGCATATTCTGTGCGGGTGACAATGCTTGACAGTAAAAGGCATATTGTGCGTGTGTGTGTGTGTGAAATTATACGTGTATTATTTTTTTTTAAGAGAGTAAAATCTAGGCAGACCTGCTCATTTTGCTGTCTTTCAGCTGGAATATAGATCTACAAAAGATTCAGTTTAATATTGGAAATTTGCGATTCAAAAATTGTTTCGTTGCGTTACAGCAGTTGTGTGACAGCTGTGACAAAATGTGTAACAAGTTTGACAGTTGAGGCTAAAGTACAGTGACAACAAACGAGACGGGGGTACTTACCTATTCATGGGGGTCATGGTAGTGGGCTCAAAACGCTTCTTTTTGGGGGGAGATTTTCAGAAAAATACCTCCTCGTAAAGTCACCAGATTGACTTTTTAATAAAATAAACTTTACTTGAATAGAATCGACAAAAACTTATTCCCAAACTGGTGCACCCCAGCCCAAATTCGACCAGTCATTTATTGAGGTCACCTTTTTATTAACTGTTCAAGACCAGTTTACAAGCCCTCTTTATTGCGTGTTTGTGTAATCGTTGTTAGATTACTGAACCTGAATGGAACTAAAGTAATGCAGCAAATGGTTTTAAGGCAGTCTCAAGCTGGTCTTAAGACCTGTTTGGTGTGACGAAGTGGCTAGCTGCCATGACTATTTTCATCTCTTTTTGTGTGTGTGTTTTTTTTTTCGGCGGGGGGGGGGGGGGGGGGGGGGGGGGGGGGGAGGTGTGTTTGGGTGGTGAGTTTTTTTGTGTTGGTTTAATAAGGGGTAAAAGGAATTTTATAGAGATTTTTTTATTTTTTTACTTTATGTTGTATTGACAAAAATTTTTTTTTTTTTTTTTTTTTGAAAAAAAAAAAGACTGCTGTTATAACAAGTATAGTCAGAAGTCAATATGGTAATTCTTATAACTAGAATAACCTTTAAGCCACACATGTCAATCATCATCCACTGGGAATTTGACGGGTTTGCTCATAGAGCACTTTGATCTTGATTGTCATTACCAGTCAACTTGACATTGAATTAATATTATAAGGAGGAGGTAAATTTTCATCATTCCAGGGAATTAAAGAGTTAAACAGTTACAAGTACCGGTAAAGTTAATTTCTCATACCATCATCATGATAAAATTTAGAATCCTTGCTGTAAATCTTAGGGTCTTTATTCTTTATCATGGACAAGACTATTAGAAAATCCTTTTCTTTCTGTGATGTGAGTTCCTACAATTGAACAGAATGCAAAAATATTCATGGTCAGGAATTGAAAGTTTCAGAATTCAACACAAATTGGATAAAGAAAATTCTTGGAAGAGATAGAGAATTTTAGTGGAACAACACAACCTAAATCTCCTCTGAATCTAGCCTGCATAGCTGGTGGTTTAGTTGCTTGGAAAAATTATAGGATTGTATAGAGCATGATCTGCGAAAATAAGTTGTGAAGCCGCCAGTGGCTTAGGCCAAAAAATGAAAAAGCCCCCTGCCCCTGGTCCCAAAGCTTAAAGATTTTCTGCTGTAGGTCTCTGTATTTTCGTCATGGGATTCTCCTCAGCTTCCTTTCGGACACCAGTCGGATCTGAAGCGATGTAAGCTTAGCTTCCCTGTGAAGAAGATGGATCACCCAAAGGCCTTCCGAACATTCCCGACGTCTCAAAAATAACGAAATTAATGAAAAAAATTTAACAAGAGCCACAGTAGGTAGTTCCCAGGAGATTTGGTGCTCTAACCGGGAGACCAGGAGATTTGATGAAAAGCTTGGAGACTCCCGGGAAAACCGGGAGAGTTGGCAGGTCTGCTGGATACCCAGGAGAACGTTCACAGGCCACATTAGAAGCTACCTGCATGTGCAAACTAAACATTAAACAGACATCAAACTCACCCGTGCATCGTCATCTTCAGATTCGGAGGAGCTTGAATCTGATTCACTGTCAAGGTCCTTGTCACCAAATTTCTGTTTTACTGGAAGCAACACAGAAAACATCATTTAGAATGGGACTGAAGCCCTGCATGTAAGTTAGCTTTGTAAAACACGTGTAAGATTTCCCCCAATAACTACGCGCCCTAGTAAATTTTTCTTTCAGACCTTTACGAAAGGCTTTCAGTACTTACATTGATCTAGTTCTGCTCTTTCTTTTTGTTTGTGGAGTTTCTTGGCAAAGTCCTCGTTCACAGTCAGCTTCAAGTTCTCCATGCCGTCCGCCATATTGAATTACCCGATTTACCCTATTGAATATGCTCCCAGTTTTGTACCGCAAGCCACTCATATCGTGGTGGCATTTTTCAAAATGGCGGACGCGTTGGAAACATGTTAGTTCAGTAAACAAATTGGATTTATTTCTGAATGTTTATCTGCGATCTTTAAGGATTGTTGATTTTCAAAATCAAGAACTATGTTTTTTGTTAAGGATCGACTACTTTGTGGATAGCTTTCACGCGAAAGACGTTTTCATTCATTCATTCGAGTTCAAAATGCCTTGTGGTCATGGCGCTTTTATAGTTCTTCTTTTATTTTGTCAAATCGTGGGCTTAATGCTGTTTTTGAGAGGCTTCTTCCCACTGAAGAAAGCTATCCACGGAAGGGCAACAAATGAGAACCTGCCACCAGAGCCGTCAGTTGAAGGAACAAGACATCCTTTGCCTCCAAAGTTTGAACGAGTAGTCATTATGTTAATCGACGCTTTAAGAGCAGATTTTGTTTTCAGTGAACAAACGAAGATGCCTTTTACGCAAGAAATGATCAAACGTAACAGAACGTTCAGGTAACAATTAAAAAAAAGCATTTTTTTTTGGCTGAGGCTGGGTGGGGTAAGTGGACATTCTACTTTTTTATCTGCACCCCCCCCCCCCACCTGCCTATGGAGGGTAGATTACGACATGACGCGACAGCCTATTTTTTCGCTGTCAGTACCTTTGAAGTTTGTATGTGAAGCATTCAAAATTTTGCCTACCCCTTAAAACTTTTCTGTGCCAGAGGTTGCCCTCTATAAAGAGGGTGTGGATAAAAAATGGAATGTACCAAAGGAGAGCTCCTCATATGGGTAATGGTACCTATATAGCTGCCAACTCACATCACACGGTGACCTCATGCCCTTGATGCCTGCTAAACAGTTTCTCATGCGCAGCTGAAAAATTGAGTTACCTGACCTAATCCCGGCAAATACATAACTTTGAACCATGGCAAATAAGAATCGATCATAAGATGATGATGCACTTTCCCGTATTCTCTGATTTAAGAGGGAAAAGTCAGTTGCACCAGGATTGTGTTTGACAAAGCAAATCCTGGGACTGTGACTGGGAAATATTGGAAACATCTTTAGAAATATTTGGACATATTTGGTATGGCCAGGTCTTCCTGGATAAAAACATCACACCTGTTACCTTCCCCCCCCCCCGCCCCCCCCCCCCAAAAAAAAAGTTGGCAGGTATATGCCCAGGGTGCATTGCATGTATGCATCCTACTGTGAAGATATACTAATGCTCAAGCTCTGCTGTTATATATGATACCAGCAATATTAATGGTCCAAGAAAAATGCTTCCTTATAATTCATCTTTATGTTGTCTTTTTCTCAGTTTTTTGGCAAAGGCACACCCACCAACAGTCACCATGCCTAGAATAAAGGTAAGTAAACTGTATAAAATTCTAAAAGATCTTTTTGTTCTTTGATATCTAGTTTCCTCATGTCAATTAATAATGCATTTTAATAAGACTAGTGACAAATATGAAAAAATCATTAACAATGTGTTATTATCTTGGTGTAAACTATTTCAAGAAAGATTAATTAAAAATGCTTGCTTTAAAATTAAATGGCAATGCCTTCAGCTTTTTAAGTAGACTGTGATGAGGTTCTCCACTTGGGAATTAATTTGCATACCAGAAAACTATTTTTAAGTTGTAAGCTTTTCGAGTAACATTGTCTGGTAACCCAACAACAGTTAAGGTGAGACAAATAAAACTGTTAATTGTTGTCTAAATATCCTGCATCCCATTGATTCCAATTTCCAAAAATTAATGATTTTCCTACTCGAGTTTCCATTTTATCTCAAATAAATATCCCATATTTCATTAATTTTCTCACTTAATATCCTTTACCCCATTAACTTTTTACCCATGTCCTGAAAACATACCTCTAGTAGTGACTCAACATTCATGTGGGCTCCTGCTTTACTTCATCTCTCTGTTAACCTGACTCTAAACTCTAAGAAAAGCCTTACTTTTAGTTACTAACATTTGCCTGTAGCAAAGTCTTGGGGAGGAGAAGTATGTAAGGGTCCAAAACGTAGATTGGAGTATATCTTTTTCTCTTGCAGGCACTTACAACAGGTGGGATCCCAGGATTTATTGATGTTGTCTTCAACTTCGATTCAAAATCTTTGCAAGAAGACAATTTGATTAGTCAGATGAAGACTGCCAACAAGAAGCTTGTGTTCTATGGTGATGACACATGGATGAAGCTATTTCCTGGACACTTTGCCCGAACAGATGGAACAACTTCATTTTTTGTCACAGATTACACTGAGGTGCAGAAAAATAGTTATGTCTTTTCAAATAAATTTTCGTTGTAAAATGACAGCACATGATCACTCACGTCAGTTCTGAATTCATCAGTTTTGTTCTTCAACCCAGAGCAATTTCATATCTGCTCATTGACATTGAAAATATATGGTCTCATCAATACTGCTATCTAAAAGGTATTAAGCATTTATTTTGAACCTGAAACACAGATGAACTTAAACTAATCCTGGTAAAAATCTTTCGAAGATATCTGAACAAGGATCTTTAAGGATATTCATAAACTAAGATAGAAGACCTTTAAAAATTATTGCCAACAGCCTGGATCTTTAAAAAGGATCTGTAAGGATCTTCAAGGATTATCAACTTTCTTGCCATTTTCGCCAAGGATCTTCAAAGATTTTGCTCAAAGATCTTGCCAAGATCTTTAGAGATCTTAAAGGATCTTTTCAAAATTAATATATTTTTCAAGATCTTTCATTTGAGGACCTTTGCAAGATCTTTCAAAGATCTTTTAAGAATCTTTGAAAGATCATTATCAAGATGCACAAAGATCCAGTAAGATTTTTTACCAGGGATGCCTACCTCTCTAAACAGCCACCTCTACAATTTTTTTCATTGTGTACTTTGTCCCAACCATGAGCCAATCCATACATGTTATGACTTGTTGGCATCACCCTGCAGTGGCAAGTTTAGCCTGCGTAGCAAGTATTTCTGTATGGGCCGAATGACATTGGGCTGCACGAAAGAGCTTTTTCTCATTCAGGCTGCACAAAAAATGGGGTGAGAGCAAAGAGGTTGAAGGAAGCCGATCAGCTTCTTCTACCTTTTTGCTCTCGTTCCACTTTTTGCGCAGCCTGAAATGCTCTTGCTCCATTATTCTTGCAGCCCAAAATGTGAAAAAGCTCTTTCATGTGACCCAATTTCATTCAACTCGTACAGGAACACTTGCTACACAGACTATCAGGCCAGTTAATTCTGCCCTAGGATGGCCACGAGAGGTTCAACATATATTTATCAATAACTGCCGTTAGGTTGATAACAATGTCACCAGACACATTGACAAAGAGCTGAGTAGTGATGACTGGGACGTGATGATACTTCACTACCTGGGCCTGGATCATATAGGACATATTGCCGGACCATCCAGTCCCTTTGTGGGGCCAAAACTTCTAGAAATGGACCATGTTGTTAATGACATTTACAAAGCAATGCTTAAATGGGATCGAGGAGGAAAGGCTCCTTCCCTGCTGGTGCTGTGTGGTGATCATGGAATGAGTGATGCAGGGAGTCATGGAGGTGCATCTTCTGCCGAGACCAGCACACCCCTTGTGTTTATGAGCCCTTTATTTGAACACAGTGGAGGTGAAGAGTTTTCCAAGAAACAAGTTCAACAAATAGATCTTGTACCAACCTTGAGTCTTCTTTTGGGACTTCCTATTCCTCAAAACAGGTAGAGCACAAATAAACTACATTAAATTATGAGATTTGCTATTCAAATACCTCTACCTGTGCTCAGGCACTCTTTTCTGGAGGGTGGGCACTCACCCCCCTACAAAGAATGCCTGGTCATAGCAGGTTAAAATACTTCAAAGCAGCTAAACTTACTTAAGGTCTTTCTATGTGAAAAAAGAAGACATTTCTTTCAAATCTGCTTTTATTTTGATGTATAGCCTCTTATGGGATGCTGAGATATTTTTGCTGAGGCAACTACCTTGGTTCACCTGTTACTAGCTATGACCCTCCCCTCCACCCAAGAAAACATCGCCGTCAATGCAAGACTCTTGACAGAACCAAAACAAATGTCAATGTCTTTTTCAATCTCATCATGTCTCTTTCATCCTGTCTTTTTGTCTTTTTAGCATAGGAATTGCCCTTCCTAACCTCTTCAACTTCCATGAGCCAAGGGAGATGCTTAGAGCCCTACAGCTGAACACTTACCAACTGTCTCAAGTACTTACTGCAAATGGCCATTCAGTTGATGATATGTGGGAACCTCAACATGCACATAAGCTGCACTCTGATTGGTTGAAATCAGCAGCAGTCAGTCACAATGCCAAGAACCTAGAGACTATGGCAGGCAAGGTTGCTAAGCAGTACATCCTGGCACTTCAGAAAATGAGCAGTCATGTGACTGCCTCGCTTTCAAGCTATGACCTGCATGCAATGGTTTGTGGTATAGCTGTTTTGGTTCAAACGCTGTACTGGGTCGTTTCTGGATTACTTCGACTTTCTTTTCAGAGCAAAAGAGAAGATCAGCTGAACATTTCAGTAACGAACATTTTTGTTGTGAGTGGCACTGTTTTGCTGGTTGCAGTTCTTCATCTGTCTGCTTGTTCCAGTACAGTGATTGGTAAGAAAATATATAGAAGTAAAACTCTGATCTGTTTAAACAATAGTGGAACGGTCGTAGTCTTAGTCAAACTTTCGCAATGCTGCAATAAAACAGTCGTAAAATGTACATCAGTTGCAGCTGATGACGAATATAGACAGCCAGACAGAAAGACAGACACACAGACGGACACACAGACAGACAGATAGATAGATAGACAGACAGACAGACAGAACCTATATTAAAGACAAGTTAACCGCAATCTTTCGTGTTCTCCCGTGGTTGCATCAGGCCATACAAACAAACTTGTTTCTTCAGTACATTAAGAAACATACGCCTGTGAAAAATTTAAGATGTATATGTTATTTACCGGCTGGAACGAAGGTATCGTGAGAAAACTGTGACCGAGTTCTTGAAGATGCTGATGGTTCGAGGTCACAGTTTTTCACTATTCCGACCGACCCTAAACTGGTAAATAACTTATTTCTATTTTTTAGTGGCTCTCTTTTTCTCTCAAATCATAAAAATTCAAGGACAAAAACTCACGAAAGCGTTACCGTGACCGTGGTCAGAGAGAGGAAAATCAGGATCGTGATAACAACCAATCAGATTGCAGGATTCGTTACCGTGCCCTCTTGAAAAAAAAATTAAAATGAGATCTTCACACTTTCACAGCAATTACTAAGCATGCCTAAGGAAATTTACACTTCCTGCTTATGCCTGAAATTTTTTTCTGTAAAGCTGGACTGTAGAAATCTCAGTCTCGTTGTGCTGTCTAATAGCTATTCGCAAGCTAGGTTATTCTGGATTGGAAGGCGGAGAGCTCAGCAATGCCGTATTAGTGATTGGTTGAGAACTTAAACAACACCAGCCTAAAATCGTCACATGCCGATATTCTTTCCACTGAGGGGTAACACTGATTTAAGGCGTGTTTCATAGTATCGAACTTAAAAAGAAATACGTTACTTGCTACCCACCTCTTTTGTGACTAAGGCTCCGTCCACACTACGCTGGAGGAATTTGAAATCGGAGGTTTCACTTTGAAAACGCATCAAATGTTTTCCGTCCTCACCACGCCGGAGGAATTTAAAAACGCAGCAATAACCGGTCATTTTGGACTTGTATTTATGGAAAACTCGGTCCAGTAAATCACATGATTATTTTGACGCCATCGTTTTCGAAAAGCTCCGTTTTCAAAATGTTTTCCGACTTCTCCGTCCACACGAAAACGCAAAGCCGGCGTTTTCAAATTGCTCCAGTTTGAAGAGCGTTTTCGAAAAGCTCCGTTTTCGTGACGGATTAGTGTGGACGGCAGGCCTAACCCGAAACATAGCTGCGTTTTCAAATTTCTCCGGCGTAGAGTTGACGCTGCCCACAGGAGTCAAATAAGGCCTGACAAAAAAAAGAAGAAAGAAAGAAATATCAAGGTTAACTAATTAGTGTGTTTCTTCTTTCTTTACAGGCGGAAGTGACATCTTGTGCTCAACAAACACTGCTGAATCCATTCTTTACAGTTTGGTATTTGCCTTGCAATCAGGAGTCACTCTTGTATCCATCATGTTTTGCCTTAATCGCTACATTCTTAGCCAACAGTCTCCTCGCGTATCGCTATTTTCGGCTTTTTCATCCCTATTCCAAAGCTCGTCATGCAGTGTTCTTGCAATAGGAGTTTTACTTCACGCTCTGAGTCTTCTATCGAGTAGTTTTGTGGAAGAAGAGCATCAAACATGGTACTTTTTCACTTCAGCTTTGTTCGTGATGATATTCCTTGAGAAAAGCACGTTGTTTCGTAGGGGAAAGAATCACAAGGATTCGGAGAAACCAGAAACGGTACCAAGGCAGGAAGAAATCTCGAAAGACAAAAATTCTCAAAAATGTAGCAGTGAAAAAGTATTTGATCATAGTAATGAAGTTAGGAACGCGAACTTTCATAATGATCACAGCTATTCCAAAAGCAGTGGGATAAATGTGGATGGTGTTTTGTCAGAGGGTGAAAATGCCGTCGAAGATCTCTCACGGCCAGTGTCAGCCAGGAAGAAGGTTGAAATGACACATCAAAATGGCTTTTTGTCGTATCTTTTGGCTGTTTTAGCACTGCTTGGTTTAGGAAGATTATCCAGAGGTTGGAACCAAACTGGAATGAAATGGGCTGATAGGCCTGACATCGGAGATTGGCTCGTAAAGCCCGAAAACAGAACAGTCTTGTCTATTTGCTACTTTATATCTCTAATTGCCATTGCCGGATTTCGTTACAATCGTCAAAATGCTGTAACTTCATTTGTCTTTATCATCGGCGCTGCGAATGCTTATGTTTACAGGACTGTCACGGGGAGTCTCCGGTTACCATGGATACCAAATGAACCGGTCACAAAAGGAATCCGTGCGGCACGCTTCACTTATTGTTGCGTCGTAGCCATGGTGATGTGGAACTTGTTTCTTTTATACAAAGCTAGCAGAATCAGCGAAAGAAGAAGGAATTTGCAGAAGTACATTTGCGAGATATGCGGTTCGCTAGAGGGACTTTTATCTGGCGTGTTGTTACTGGAAATTCTTCTTCAGAGACCTCATAATGTTACAGTTCTAGCTGTATTTGTTCTTCAAGAACATGTCTTGAGCAAAATATTCTGGAAAAGGTAAGCAAGAAAAACGGAAAACGTATTGTTTGCTTAAATGAACCTAATATGAAAAATATAAAACTTAAGGTAAAAAGCTGTTAAAATTATGAGTCTAAACGTTTTCGATCTGATGATGATCAAACAGATCGAAAGCGTTTAGACTCATAGTTTTAACAGCTTTTTACCTTAAGTTTTATATTTTACTTTTATCGGCGAAATGTATATAGAACCAGGAGCCATAATCGGGGAGCCATAATCGGGGACGGAGACCGTAAGTCTCGGGATTCGCGCGCACCTATGATATGGGACAATTTTTCTATTTTTAGAACAAATTGCGCCATCCTGACGTCATATATCCGCGCGGATTC
>Ga0126339_10003284_pt1 | contig 11751 bp, 3 predicted proteins | sample OrbTmetagenome_2_FD_92532 | JGI IMG/M metagenome (GOLD analysis project Ga0126339, IMG submission 92532) | Coral microbial communities from Petempiche,Puerto Morelos, Mexico - Orbicella T R C metagenome | ecosystem: Host-associated > Invertebrates > Cnidaria > Coral | place: Petempiche,Puerto...
GAATTTAATTTTTCATCATGGTTGCTCATAGTTCTTACCACTTTCCCTTCACGGGCATTTTATCGCACCGAGCCCAAAGTTAAGACAAAGCAGGAAAAGTGTCAAGTTAACCTATATAGCATGTTCAAAATACGTTTGACTACAAAATTAACTGATAAGGCAACAACAGATTATGCATGTACTCTGTCGAGGGGTTTAGAGCCACCTCACATTTATGATAATATCAATTTAAGGTGGCCTTCAAGACCTTTAACTGTAACGTAATTTCAAAAACAGGTCAAAAAAGCTGTGCTGCGATATTAGTTGGTAAGGCAGGTAAAGTCTACATACGAGCAAAGTGGCCCATCAGGCCGACGCTTATCTCTAGTTACATTAGCACGAAGCGACAAGGAATGCTAGTGAATCACAGGGTTACCCCCAGCAATAACGTCGCCGGTACCTTTCTTCACTCCTATGTAGAGAGGCAATGTCGGAGTAAAGTGTCTCGCTTAAGAACATAACGCAATGAGCCCGGCAACGTCTCGAACCCGGGCAACTCGAATCCAGCGCGCTAACCATGAGGCCACCTCGCCTCCCAAGCATTAGTGTGTACAGAAATTTAAAATTTGCCAACAAACAATGCCTCCAGGGCAACGTCAAACCTTCAATGACAAACCCTCTATCATAACATCCCTGTGAGTTTTAGGATAAATTGCGTCTTGATTGTATGACGAGAAACTTGATTGACGCTGAACTGCAGCATAGAAAGATGAAATGTCGACTATCAAAAAAATCAACCACTGAACAGAAAATCTACACCTCAATCTAACCCAAACGCGGCGCTAGTAAAGTGGCCTTTCTTCTATGCAGAACGATCTTCAGTCAAAGGCCTAAAAGCTCCCAATCATTATACACCTCCTCCTTTTTACAAAACAACCTTACTCCCTTTCTGAAACAAAGGCCTCCCACTCTGAATATAATAATACGCTCATAAAGGACAACATATTAATTTCTTTCAATCTTGTAAAATATTCTTTTCAACATTCTTATTCACTATGCTCAGTTGACAGCCAAATGTGTTTTTTGCGAGTTTCATACCACTATGTTTAGAGTATTTGCATGACATCTTTAGTTACCACGGGATTACATCTCAATCTTAATCTCAATCTAAACCCAAACCTGGCACCTCAAGTAAAGAAGCCTTTGTTTTGCGAAGAACGCTCTTCAGTCAAACGCCTATAAAAGCTCCGAACCACCGTACCCTCCTCCCGTTCTAAATCAAGCTCCTCCCACACTGAATGTAATAACACGCTCATAAGGGACAACATATTAATTTCTTTCAATCTTGTAAAATATTCTTTTCAATACTCTTATTCAATATGTTCAGTTGACAGCCAGATGTGTTTCTCGGCTCGTGAGTTTCATATCACTATGTTTGGAGTATTTGGATGATATCTGTAGTTATCACAGGGTTTTTTTCAAACGTACCCAAATTTTACTAGCGCAAAATCCCTTCCAAATAAACGTGTAAGCTTAACTTTCTTTTGAGTCGCAAAAATCCTACTGATCATAAAACACCCAGAGAAACCTTTGGAACAAACTGAAAAAGGCTGTAACTTATAATACTACAACATTGTAAAATTAGCATAGCAAAATTTTTCTCAGATAAGAAATGCTCAACGCGAATTCTGTTAAAGGGATTTATGAACTGCTATGCAAACGGTGGTGAAATTCGGCAATAACAGATGATATACTGGTAGAGCAACCCCTCAAATGCGAGAAAACATATGCTTTTTTCAAATTTCGAACACCATCGTGACAGGAATTGAAATGTCTGTCAAGTCTTATCAAAAACCTTTTAACATAAAAAGGACCACGAATTCGCATGACACATTAAGGTAGCCATCGGCAGGCAGATGTTATTTGAAAGCGCAATATGAAAAGTACTAAGCTAACAAAAATACTAAGAAAAATGATGTCTAAACTGAGGTCGACATGCAATGAAATAAAATAATAAAAATAGAAAACACCAAGGGGTTATCTTGAATATAATACAATTGAAACTAACGAGAATCCTAAACAAAACTTACAAGGTAAACCCAATTAAATTCATGAAAATGAGCTGCTTTTTTCCGGTCAAGAAATTCTCCCTGGTGTGAATTTATCCATATCAACACCAACCACACGAATCAGTGTTTGCTATTCAAAATAAATACCTCTGCTGAAAAACTGCTATTTCACTTGACCGCGAAGGATAATGAAACTGGGGCACCTATAGGTAAACCCTATTATTCACCTTGAGCCATGCGAGAAAATTATTTGCATGAAACAAACACAACCCGCAGGGAAATATGAAGGAAAGAATAGTAGTAGTTAGTGCGGTCTTGAAGCCGTTGGCAACTCACGCTCACAAAGGTGGCCGTCGTTTTAAAAAGAGCCGAATATTTCAATATGGCCTGAAGGCGGATTATATGCTCTTTAAAGGTTTCGGGCCTAAAAGCTGTGGTGAATATTCAACGAAATTCTGAAGGATATGGTCTTGAAATGCTTAAATTGCTCACGAATATTGCTTCTGTTTGCAAACTTGGCTCTTGACTAATGGGCCATTAACTCTCGGTTTTAAATAACTGGTGAAAATTCTGTTGACAGTTTTCACGAACGTTCCGCGCCAAAAGACACAAAATTTATGCTAAAAGGAGACTGTTTCCTTCTTCAAGCCTTGCGCTCGAAGCAGTCAGTTCTTCAAACATTAAACTTTTAAAGTCAACATTTACCTTTGTTGCCAGCATGTTTCGCCAAATATATTTACAATGTTCGTTCACTGAGTTACTCGAAATGTTGTCTAGTGTGAATACTCAATACTCTTGAAAGATAACGTTGATAATAACACGCGCAAATATTGAATTGCCCACATGCACAACCCTTTACCAACGGTTCCTTCTGACGTACGATTCCTAATCTCTGTGCATTAATACTGAGACCTATGAAACAGGCACTGAATTTTACATTAACGTACATGGAAACGGCAACAAACTCATAAAGTAGTCTCATTCGGGAACTATACGTGAAAACTAAACTAAGCCATAATTAAGGCAGCTTTATCTATTTTTCGATTACTATCGTCACGTTTTCCAAGAAAACAAATTTTGGACGATAGAATCGAGACGTTGTTCGAGTTCGTGACTGTAGCGGGGTCCAATTGACTTGACACAAATTACAGTGAGTAACAACTAGCTACCTGATAATTTGCACGTACTGTAAACTCGAGCAAACGAGTCGTATTAAAGATGTTTATCACTGCACCTTGCAGAATCGAAGACAGTTATTTTACCGGCAAAAATCATGAAAACATGATCTAAACAGGAGCTATCTAACACCCACACACTTAGCCGAGCGATTACCTAACTTCGCTAACTTCTGAATATAACCAAGACAACAAAACGATATTTACCATGTTTCGCCTACTTATACATAATTTAACTTACTGCACGAGAGAATAGCCTACCTCAAAATTAAAATGGAAGCAAAACAAAAATTCCGCTAAACGACTCACTGTAATTCCTTCCTCTTACAAGTGCTTCATTGTCACAAATGAAAGTACCAAGTTGATTGACAACAGCAGCATCTTCTTTTATGTATTTGTGCGCATAATATTACGAATTCAACCGAATATAACCGACTGAACACGAGCCATAACCGAGCATTAGCGGCCGCCCACGACAAAACTACTTCGTGACTGTTGAGACCTTTCTTTGTAACTACACTATTTTTTTATCTAAGAGTATTGTTTTTCTCGCCAAGGCTGAATATTCTCTTTTTAATCTGATGATTTTACTTTGAAAATATTCTTGTGAATATTCTTATATTCTTAGTTGAAGTAATTTTTGAGCCAGAGTAAATGCACTAAAGCCTGATTTGACACACATAACTTCTTGCAGAAATGCTATTAGCATCGAACATACAGCTAGTGCTATTTTTGTTACTTGGCTAGTTTTGCAGTTTTGAGAATGGAATAATTTTTTTCAACCTCCAAAATTATTCTTTGCAAGATCTCAGCCTCGGGTTTATTCTTCCAATATTCTTAAAATTCCGCAAATTTCAGCTTTGATATTCTTATTAAGTATATTGTTATAAAAAAGAGTGTGAGCGCATTACTTTATGGACCTAATCAATGTTTTTTTTTTATCAAGTTCTTAAGTCAGTTCAAGCGTCAAATAAGATATTTGAGTCCAACACCGGCTCGATTTTATTTTGTTATCAGCAAAAGTAAGTAAAATAGGTTGTCACCTTCCCGGATGTGGTACAGATGGTAAATTGGTTCGTAAAACTAATTAAAATTACCTGAATAGGCGACCGTTCCACCTACTGGATCGAATATAAACTACATGTAACTGTAAACTAGCTAATAACATTATTTTCTCTTACATAAAAACTCTTACAAGGTAAACTGACAGAACAAGCATGTACAATACTAACAATTTGTTCCTCGCATGAATTTCGCTGGAAATTCAAAGCACGTTTACCGTTTTTTCTCTCAAAAAGGAGAACTTGCGCAACATAAAGCAATTCGTACCAAGTTGCTAAATGTGTGAATAATTCTCAAAACAGAAAAACTTAAACAAAAAAGGCCGCCTCATGCAAGAGAGCGGGCACGAAGCTATTTTACAAAAGGGGTTCCTTTGCCAGACACAATTCTAATATCGGTTATATAGAAGTGAACATTTCGGTCGAGACTAACAGAGATATATTCTATATCTTCGTTATAAACGGGGGATCGAGTCATGTTTTGCTGAGAATATACAAATCTGATAACAGACAATTCAACTGCTGGAGAGCTTTGAGGAAAATATATACTCATGTCGTTCAACCATCACATTACCTACAAAAGAAATTAACGGCGCGGGGATTTTCGAGGAAAGCAAACCCTTTCTATCATTTCAATTTTAACACGGAAATACACTGAAAAACTTTTCCAACTCGGAAGTCTTACCTTTAAAACGAAGAAACGGCCGCTACCGAAACACCACCGTTGCCCTTCATAAACAGGAAGAAACTCGCATAAAATTAATTTTTCAAAGGTGCCGTATGTATCACACAGCTGCTAACACCAGTGTGTTCATTATATTTTGTTTTTTTTCAATTTAGCTCCAGGTCAATAGTTAAAAATAAATATTTGCTACTAAAAGGAACAAGGATTATTCCTGCCACTAATGAAATTGGTAGTTCTGACCGATTTTTCGCCTTGTGTTTGACTAAAACAGATCAAGGTGTGTTCATTGCCGCAGGCTTAACCACCACCACCAACAACAACAAAACCTCGAGAGATTACGATCTCTAAGGTTTGAGTTAGCAATTCATGTCCAACCTCTTGATGATTAAGCTTTAATGTTGACCTTTTTTACGATCTAAGTTTTGTTTGATTGGATTTTTTTACATGAACTTTCACTGTATCAGCCCAAAATCGTAGGTTATAGTGTCTCTTAAAGTACTGAATACGGAAAAACTGGCACCACCTGACTCGTCACCACTGTTAACTTAAACTGTAAGCGACGACATGGGACGAGTCAGATCCTGCACCATCTTTTACATAAATTATAATAATTTCCTTCTTAAAGAAGTCAAATAAAAACAACATGCACTTTCTCGTAAATACGACATTTTCCTACTGGGCTCCTTTCAAGCCTAAAGAAAAATCAGCCACTTTTCTGAAGAACATGTAAAAACTAAATCAGTACTCTTAATATTTGAGCGTTAACCCGAGTCTGTTAACGTAGCAGTAACGGTTAATACCATGGATGAAAACATGTGTGACCATTCAAATGAAAGCTAGCACTTGCAGTACTTTCTTACGGCACTGTTTAGTATGCTTTGCAAGTCAGTGCAGTGGATAAAAACCTGCGTCGGGTTCTTCGAAGTCCGATTAAGCTAACCCAGGATCGGCGAGAATTTTGATAAGTTTCAGTTTCGTAACTTTGTGGTGAGGTTTTCTGTTTACATTGTTTGTTCTTCAGTTTTGAGCTTGAGTAATCTCAAACTACCCAAAACATAAGCAGTGAAAAACGTTTTTACACCAGAAAAATGAATACTTGGGTTTACTTTTAATCCGGGGTTAGCGTTAACCGGCTTTCGAACAACGCGGCCTTGGGTTCTAACTTTTACACCTATGGGCGATTCGTACCTGTAAATCCAGTTTGAGATCTTTAAAAAGGACAGATGGTCGCTGCAGCAAATATACCAACTTCAGTGCTTCTCTGCTTTAGATCAGAACAGCACAGCACGGTCAAAATAAAGCTCAGTTATCAAATCCGAGATCTGCGAAAGGCAAACACCATGTAAAAATTACTCAAATGCTTGCATTAGGTTTGTTAACTTGGGGAATACACGCTAAAATTTCACTGCACCCAATTCCCCGTAAACAACCGCTGATTCAGAACACTACTCAGTGATAAATTTTCAATCAAAAGACATTGCCTGATAGGTCCAGTATCACAGTTTAACCTAGTGTTTCTTGGAAATAACTTGGCTTCATAAGTGATACGAGCGTAAGCTTTCTTAGATCCTTAAATTTTAGGCGGATATGCACTCCCAAAACTAATAGTTGAAAACTTTTCGCCTACAGCAGGAGGTTAAAAAAAGAATTAATTATCAATAATAAAAACAATTTTAGTTTTTAATGATCATCGCTGTTTCTTTCCGTCAATAACAAACAAAATTCCAGCAAAACATTTCCCTGTCGACAAGGTGACATTTTCCTTTCCGACTAGTTTCAACTGTCATAATTTTTTTAAAAACTATTTCCAAGTGTCCAAATGTGCGTAATTTCGTCAGATTTTTCATTTTTATAATGACAAAGCGAAGTCCAAAGTTAAGCACAAGCACAGTGCCATCGTGAGAGTAAAACAAAGAAGAGAGGACAAAGCTAACGCAGCAAGGACTGTTGATCTTAATGTTATTAGCAGTTCAGAGAGCCACGTCAAGCCCACATCCCCCAAGTCGATTATTCTGTTAATTCTCTGCAACCTGTTTGCTTGAAAATTTGGTCCTGTAAGAGATATTAGACATGTATCTTGAATCAGCTCTCAGCAGGCAAATATCTATTATTCAAGGAAAATTATCTAGATAACCACAAAAGAACATACGAAAGTAAACGTAAAAAGTTTCGATCAATATTGCAGATTGCCAACCTAATCCACCACTCTTTACATTAGTTTCCAAAGTTGACAAAGACTAATAACCATATTTTACAGGCATAAAAATCCCCCTTGCCAAGTCCTGGCATTAAAAGTAGTACGCGAAATTATTCCTGCTTAAAAGCCATGAAGCCAATTGTCAATAGCCCAGTTTCGAGTTCGCCATGACCGCTGAATAAAAGCACTGGGAACGCATTTGCACAGGGTTAGCCTCGACCTAAAAAAAATATTCACAAATACCGGCAGAAAGGTGCCACAAATTTGAAAATTAAACAATACACAGAGCTGTAAACAGGTCATCTTCTCGCTGGAATTTGTGAATATTTTACTTTAGGTCGAGGCTAACCCTGTGCAAATGCGTTCTCAGTGCTTTTAATCAGTGGTCATGGCGGACTCGAAACTGGACTATTGATAAGTGAGAATTGATTAAAATATTAACTGGCGACTAAGAAATGAGGTGCTTTTTAACCAATAGCTGAGATCCAAAATCTGCATTGAGATCTACTGATAACTAACGAAAGGACTCAAAATTTTTCAAGTGCATATCTGACAATCGCAGAAAATTTAACTGATAACTAAGATTTCAGCACCCCAGTTTGGTCATAACCATTCTCTACAGGTCACAAAAAGTCGAGATATCACCATAACAGGCTTTACTTTCGTAATTTGTCGCGACACTGTGTCATTCATTCGCCTTTTGACCAAACACTGCAAGAATTACAAAGTAGCTGATCTCTGGGCAAAAAAACTCTTTTTTCATAAAATTTTCTTTGTATAGGATAAGTTTTATAACAATCTTTGTTCCTTTCATGTTTATCATCACCTCGTTGGTGTTTTCATAGCTTCGAAAGCCATAATTTAAAGGTTTTTCTCTAATACCTGTAGATGGAGTTCATACATCGAAAAAAAAAAACTTAATTATACCGTGTCAATAATCCTTCAACAGTGAATGAATTAATAATCCAACTAACCGCATCGGAAAATCCATCAGCCGAAATTATCTCTTTGATCAAGTCTTTCACCTCAGTTATAATCCCCAATAAATGGCTCTTTACACTTCTTGTTTTTTTTTTTCTTCGATTGAAGCAATTTCACTACTCAGCCGGGTACAAGGCCCTGTGTTGCCATGACTACTAACGATCGATTATCGCGTATCAATGACGTCACGCTGCTAAACTAACTTCCGTCAAGATAAAGGTGCGGCAAATATGCGCTTAAAGGTGCAAGGTGATGCCGGCCAACCTCAAAAATAACAAGCTTTGAAAGATTAAAATAATCTGTCAAATTCAGGACAGTTCAAATTAAAAGAAAACGAAGGGAAATTTCTTAAACGCCGCCGATAAAGAGTCTAGTCTACATGTAAAGCCGTCGCAAATCTTCAAAACCGATTTCAGTACCTCAAAATTACCTCGCCCTTTGTATACAGCTTTCTTGTTTTCACGCTGTAAACCAACATTATTTGCGCTTTGCAGCTGAAACGTTAAAACCTCTAAAAAATATAAATATCGAGAGTACTACAATGGCTACGAGTTTGAATGAAAATTGCTTTCGATACCTGTTCTGTTTTCGCCGCAACTTGCTCCAGACTTTGTCTACGACTCCGCTTAAACAATTGAGTTGAACTCCACGAAGCCGAAGACGCAGGAGACCACAGCGAAGACTTTATAGCTGTTTGTTTTTCCTTTTTTACACTTTCCTGTTTGAATTTCCGTTGATTCAGACTTTCTCGGAAACACCAATTAAAACATGTCCTTCATCAGCTTTTGAACAGGTATGTATCTATTATTCAACACAAACACTGCGTTGAAAAGCGCAAAAGCCGCGAACCAACCACGAAGACGTTTGAAATTAAGCTCGGTTTCAAGTTTCGATCAACAATGCGGGTTGTGAACCTAATCGGCCAGTCTTTACACTAGTTTCAAAAGTTGACAAAGATAAATAGGTAATTTGATAGACGAAAAACCGCTCGCCAAGTCCTGCCCTAAAGCTAAAATTACCATGCAAAGAGTCAGTTACGTTTGTCTTAATTAGTTTCCTTTGTAACTAGGCCTTCTTGTGGTCAATTAGTGATTTAGTTTTTTCCCTAGCCCTCCTAAAAAATAACGCCCTACGAGTTACATATATAAACACCAACCGTTTTTCTGCAAAACAAAAACTCACAGTTAAAAAATATCGCACTCTTGCATAGACAGATGCTGAAATGAAGTGCTACATGTTTTTTTTTTCTTTCTTCTTATACTAACCAAACGTTTTAATATAAAGGTTTTTGGTTAAACAAACGGAGTGACTAGCTTCATTCAATAAAAGTACGCCAAAAAACATCCACCATTTTTACAGGAGCAATAGCTCGTTTTGCGAAAGGCTTGCAAAACTGGGCGGTCACCACAAGAAATATTTATGAGTTAAAAATTATACAAAGAAATTATGAGTTGAGCAGAAATATTTCCCCTCGCTTTCGGAGAATAGGGATTGACTAAACTAATCGACAAATTAAAATTGTCCCGAAAGTAGAGCGTTTTTCGCTGGTTTTATCCTGTTATGCTAGGCGATTGGCTTAAAAAACTCGTGCCACTTTTTTATCCAATCAGAAGTAAAACCAAAACCAAACGTGACTCGTTTTCCCGCACTTCGCGTCAGCTACAGGTATTTTTTTTTCCAGTTTTGATTGGTTCACTGGATTGGTTCTGTCCTTTGTGGATTGGCCAGAGAAATTACTTTGGTTTTGGTTTTACAAAACCGCTTCCAAAACACATTTTTTACAATGACTGTCTAATATCTCGCGCACTGATTGGCTCATTTTTATCATCAATAAGAGTACAGACGGATAAAATTTTAATTTATGCAAGCTTTCAAGTCCAACTTTCAGCAACTTTTTAACCAATGAGAGTTCTTAAACTATTTTAAGTAGCCAATCAAAAAGCGAGAAAAGCTATTGACATTGCTCGCGTCATTTTGAATAAAATTCACTTCTCTTTGTTTACGGCAAGTTTACGGCTTCTTTTCCCCCCATTTATTCCCGGCATCTGACCATTTTGGGGTCTTTTTATTGTAAAAAACAAATTGACGTCAGTTTTTTATGCATCTGTCCTCTTATTGATGATGAATTTCGTCATAACATTGTCAAAGTTTACTGCGGAACCACTCGTCTGCAGCTCGTGGTTCCACAGCCACTTTGACAATGTTATGACGCAATTTATCATCAAAAAGAGGACAGACGCATAAAAAACTGACGTCAGTTTGTTAATTAGAAAACCATTTTGAGGTCTCCCTAGTCTTCTCGTGGATGCAAAAGATGTACTCGGAGAGTCACGCCGAGAGAGCTTACCGTTGCGTGACAAAGTATCAACAAAGCAAAGTTATATTGCTTTGCAAAGTTACATGTATAGTGCGGAATCGTTTTCCATGAATTTGTTCAATCTTACCAAAATGAAAGTTTCACTTTTACATTTAATTCAGTAATTCAGTGATAAAAATGGGTGCTCAAGTTCAAGTATCAAATAGTATAGAATTACAGTTCAGATTTCTAGGAGAGAACATCTAACTCTATAAGTAAAACATCAGTTTTCAAATCATGTATCCCCTAACAAGTAACATTTTTCCAATTAACTTATCTTAATTCCTTAACCCCTTCAATTTTCGAGAAGTTAAGGGGGCTCTGTACACTCTCCATGCATTTTTTTAAACTCTGTAAAATGTTGCATCTTATCATGCTTATCACAATAATTATTCTATAATTAAATATGGGGGTCACTGAGCTCGTTTTTGAGTTATAAGCACTTAAAGCTGAAAGTAAGGGTTTTTTAACCGGTTGTGTTGTTGCTATGGTAACATGTTCAGTAACAAGGATGATCACAACATGTTTGCTAATGATTGGCCATTTGTGTGATACCATTATTGTAGCATTGCTTGTTAAAGAGTGGTACAATGTAGTATTCATTCTTTACACCGTTTTCCCTTTGAGTGAGATGTCTTAAAACTGGTGGGTAATTACAGGTTAATGCACTAAGTGAGTGAATTATCGGGATTTACCTGCATGAGTTCACTAACAATGAACAAGAAACTTCAATACCGCACGAGGCTTTGCTGAGTGTGGTATTGAAAATTTCGTCTTCATTGTTAGTGAATGAGTACAGGTAAATCCCAATAATTGATGAACAATGAGTGCGTTAAAATTTTATCATTCAAATTGAATACACTGCACAAAGAAACACTGCATTGGAACCACTATATCTGAGTCAGCCGAAGCCATGGTGTAATGACAGTGGTGTGTCGAATTTGCACCATGGCTATTACACCACGATAATGACGTCAAGGTGGTTGTCTCATCACAACCTAGTATAACGTGGCACAAATCAGCCAATCAGAACATCGAAATTCATACGGTGTATGAAAGTTGAATAATAATTAATTTTAATGCATGGATAACTGTACAAATATTACACATTCCACAACACCATACAATTGACTTTATGGAGGCTTTCACAAGACAAAATTAATGAATTGTATAATATAAAAGGAAATTAGCAATGGCACATCACACACAGTGGCTATTTGATCACTGTTTCCAGATCTAATTGGAATC
>Ga0126339_10003285_pt1 | contig 11748 bp, 9 predicted proteins | sample OrbTmetagenome_2_FD_92532 | JGI IMG/M metagenome (GOLD analysis project Ga0126339, IMG submission 92532) | Coral microbial communities from Petempiche,Puerto Morelos, Mexico - Orbicella T R C metagenome | ecosystem: Host-associated > Invertebrates > Cnidaria > Coral | place: Petempiche,Puerto...
ATTGGTTCAAATTGCATCATTAATACTGACACCGGAAATTTCGTCATTGCCAGTTCCATTCTTTAGCTATTTTAAACTGTGTGCTGTCGACATGCAAACAAACTACCAATTCCCAAAGTTGATGCTTACTTTTAAACTTTCCTTGCGTATCTAGTTGCCCTTTTAGTTTGTTGTGCATAGCAGACTTATGGCTATCGTTGCGCCGCGTGACCATATGACGAGGCTGGCGTGACAGTTGTGCACGTCGACATGTTGAGCATTGTGATCGTCGTGATTATATTTAGAACACGACGTATTGTGGTTAAAAAAACATCAACCCACGCTACAAGTATTAAGAAAAAGCTAACCTCAGCTAAAAGCGTTGGTAATTCAAGCGAGACTCACATCGAGGACGTCTATGTATGCTTCGCTTGGTACATTGGAGACTGTTCATAACACTCGGGTAGCGAAATCAACGCGAATTAATTTTACTGTTCTATATTTTTGTCATGGATGGAACGTCGGGGTCGGACCCGGCGGAAAATCAGCCAAGAAATAAATCCCCTGTTAAACCTGACGATGGGAAAAATCTCAGCGATATTAAGGTGACGGTCATTCCCGATCAGACGAAGGATGCGCTGGACATGAGCGAAAAGCAAAATGTGGCAGCTGCAGGAGACGATCACAATACAGCTGAAGACAACGACGAAAGGTAACCTATATCAGGGGTGGCGAATGGTCCTTCAAAAACTCTGGGTCTCGTAAAATTTTAGTCGAATTTCACGGGTCTCGCACGGTCTCGTTTTTTAGCGGTTATGTGCGTCTCACAGTCTCGATTTTTCGCAAGGCTAAGGGTCTCGAAGTCCTAATTCGTTTTATACATTACGTTTTGTCTTTATATGATATGGAATTTCAGTGAAGCAACTTACAAATTTTCTAACAAAAAGTTAATCCTAACTTCTCCTAATCTTCCAAACCTTCTGTCTTAATTCCACAAAAAGGTACAAAACCCTCCGCAACGTCCGATTTGGCGCCAGAAAAACAGTTGTATTTCTCTAGGATATCATAACGTAGTGTGTTATGATCGAATTTCCAGTTCCAGTCAGTTCCAAGAAGCTGGCTTAAGGCTGTACAAGCTCATTCTAGCTCTCAACTAAATCTGGGGCTCGAATTTTAAGAGTCTGAAAGTCTCGCGCTCGCACTCAAAACACTTTGAAGTCTCGGTCTCTCAATCTAAAAAGTCAAAATGTCTCGGGCTCGCAAAGAGAAACGCTCGTCTCGCCGTCTCGCAAAGTCTCGCATTTACATTCGCCTTATATCTTTCTTTCTCTCTCAGTAACGTTTTTCGCACGAACGAAAACAGCAGGTCAAAGACCGGATTGTTTTTGTTTTGTTTTGTTTTTTAAATCGCTTATTTTCAATTGTAATAAGAAACTGTCTGAATGCTGAAACACTTTTATACTCATACTCTAGCACACCCAAATCCTGAACGCCGTGTGACTGATAACTCAGTGGTGCGTGACCACGTGGTGAAGTTAAATATTTAACCATAGCAAGATCTTAAATTTGCAAGTACAAATTGTTCTTTACTACATGTAATCTCGCTTAAATCGGAAGTGTCACTGTTGAGGATCGCTGCCGATATTCGCGTGCAAATTAATGAAGCGTAGAGAAATACCCTGGAACCGAGAGAGAAAACCTTTTTGCTGCTGGCTGAGATCTGTTACATTTACTGATTGCTAAGAAAGGAGCTAAAATTTTTAACTGATAACTGAAAGTCACTTTAAGTGATCATTGAGATTCCAGCACCCCATGTCGGCCTTCACCCTCTTCTGCAACAGATGACAGAGGATTACTGATAATTGTGTGTGCTGCACATTCCGTGGCGCATGATTTGACCTTCTGCTATTGAAAACTAAGTGTGTGTACAAAGCTGTGCACGTGCATTGGATATCTTGTTCATAATTGCCAGACACTCATTTCAAGGGCTTCAACCTGATCACTCGTCGAAGCACTTCGTTTTTGGGCCCTTTCCAACCGTATTTCAACTAGGACGTGTAATCTCGAAATGGCGAAATGGCGAAATGACGAGAAGGCACTACAGGAAAGAATCAATGTGCAATACAGGTGTCAGTGTCAGTGTCAATGATATTTAAGCTAACAAGAGCGCTAGCACTATTTAGGCTAACTGGAGCGTTATTTAGACCGACCGTAGTGCCATATCATCATTTCGTGTTTTAAACACGCCCCTTGAACTATCACAACGTACAGATAAGTGCGTGCATTTTGCCTGTTTTCAAATAGTGTTTATTTCAACTGATCATGATGTTCAAGTTAGTAACATTTCCCCCATACAAGCAGTTGCGTGTTGTATCAATCGATTTCGTTAACCAATCCCTTATGCTCCCGATGTGACCTTTTTTCATCAAAAATACTGATTTTGCAAGGCTGTTCTTTGACGTTTTGCCAGTGTCAGTAGGGACTTCAAGATACGCAACGGCGAGGTGCTACTACGGCTATTTTGGCCGTGAGGGACTAGGCTAACAACGGTGTTTTACCCGCCAAACTGAACAGTAATAAACAATTATAGCTCAGATTAGAACATACGAAGTTTTCTTATCTACGGCTGTTCGGTCAAATACTAATATGACTGAATTGATCATCTCGCGGTAGGTGTTAAATCCTTCAAAGTTTCTGTACAAATGACAAAGAAACAATGATCTTAGAAACTGATTTTTATGATTGAGAACTTTATCTTCAAACTAGGCTGTTCAAACAGTGCAAAAAGCGTTAAAATGAGAAGTAAATAGCAGGCTTATTCTCACGCAGTGAAGAGTACGTGAAACCAGCTACTTCCCCGTAGTGTCACTAGCTACTGGAAAGATGTTCGTTTCAGCAGAGAGCTTGATTTGAAGATAGCGCATTTTAAAGCGACCTTTTTGGCCGCAATATTGGTGTACCAAATTGGTACATCAAAATGGCTGACCCATACTGAGCTCTGTATTTTTGTTTTGGTTGCTGTGAGCACTGAAAACTTGATTTGGACAGTTTATTTCTTTCCTACTGCCCTTAAATCTCTGAGTTGGCTGGTTTTTTGAATGTTGTTTTTAATACACGCTGAATGACTTTGATATCTCGGCAAAAAAGATCTACATGTATTGCGTTGTTCTTTCATTCTGTTCAGTGGTGATAAAGATGAGAAGGAAGGCAAGAAAAAGGAAGAAGAGAAGCCTCCGGCTGTCCCTTTACTGAAACTGGTAAGATGTTCCTAGATGTTTTAAAACCTTAATAAAAGTTATGGACATCCAGACCCTCTTTACGACGTAAATAACTGCCAAACAATAGGGCGAGCGAAAGGGGATAAAGTGCAAGTTCGTTGAGGCCTCATTCCCAAGGAAATCCCTCTCAAGTTATTTTTAGACATGGTACTCGGCTCTCGCCGGGGATAATATTACCACGCGCGTTGTCAGTGGATGTTTTCATGGCGGATCAATGAGAACAAGTGTAAAGCCACTTGAGTTGTCCACGTAAACACATATGCGTCACAGGATTGGCTATTCTAGACTTCTCTGGGATTTCCGAAACCGTAGTTCTTCATCATCATCTTCGCTCGTCGCATTTTGCTAAATGTTTTCCGAGCAAACAAATTGCTTTGTAACCGTTCTTATATGAATTTCCTCTAATTATCGATATGTGTAAACGGTTTTGAATCCGAATACCCTTATGCTTCCGGAAGAATATTCTTTAGTTTAAACGTAGTTCAACATGTCCACAACGAGTACATACATGTAGATACGTTTGTTTTTGTTAAAACAGTTGAGGTTTCTTTATAATAGGTTATTGATCGCTAAAACTATTCAGTTTGTATTTTGTGTGCAGCCAATCAGATACCTATGTCCACTGATGAGATTCGTTTTTCTCAGTTTCGTTTCAGTGATAAGTTTGATGTTCTACTCATAGTCCTGGCAACTCTATCATCAATTTGTCACGGCGCAGCTTTTCCCCTCCAGTTTATCATCTTTGGTGGACTTATGAATAGCTTCATCGATTTTGCTAAATTTCAAACAGCTAATGTTACGCAGCCGTTTGACCTTGAAGGAGAGATGACAAAGTTTGCATTGTACTATGTTTATATGGCTTGTGGAACCTTGATCGTCGCCTATGGGCAAATGGGACTATGGTCACTGACTGCTACACGCCAAGTGAGACAAATGCGTTTGGCTTTCTTTAAATCCGTCTTGAAACAGGACATTGGTTGGTTTGACACAACTGATCCAGGAGAGCTCAACAGTCGACTCTCTGAGTAAGTGTTGTTGTTGCTTACTCAGTTTTGATTGGGGATAACCCTCAGGCTGGTATGGATTCCCAAACCAACCAGTCGAAAAAAGCAATAACTCTAGATGGTTAAGGCCACAGTAAGTGGTACTCAGAATAAGGGAAGTGCACTTCCTTGTTTGGATCGTTGTTGTTGTTGTTGTTATTGTTTTTTTTTCTTGTTCGTTTTTTACTGATGTTGATGACCATGTTGCTATTGTTGTCCATTTGCTTGTTGTTGTTGTTATTTAGGTTTTTCTTCAGTTTTGTTCTTCATCGTTCTTCTTCTTCTGGAACGATTATATAAGCGTTGCATTTGCGTTCACAATTTTTTTTTTTATTCAGAGACCTGAACAAAGTAGATGAGGGTATTGGTCACAAAATTGGCATGTTGCTTCAAGCCATCACAACAGTTCTGGTCGGTTTTATTATGGGATTTGTATATGGATGGAAGCTCACCCTCGTAATGATTGCTGTAAGTCCCTTAGTGGTTATTGCAGGTGGAATTATTGGAAAGGTAACTTCCTAACTGGCATCCTAATTTATGTATCATCTAATATCATCTAATAGAAAATTCATACATGTACTTCCATTTCCAGTATAGACGTTTGAACCGCCATGAACGTCTTTAAGTCAGTATTATTAGTATTTGTAATGGTAATAGGACTCATTCGAGAAGATATATTACACAAAGGGTCCATAAATAAAGCAGTGAGACCACGTTTTCGATTGACTTTGCATTGATAGTCGAGGAGGATCTTGTTGGCTATCGGTCAATACATTACAGATTGCCGGTCGACGATGGTACAAATGATCCGCAGTTTTTCAATCGGCCACTGCTAGTTTCTGCTAAAACGTGTTCAGGAATATAATCCGTTGAAATCGTTGGAAACTCCATTAATGAAATCTCCTTATCAATTTCTCTCATCATTTGACCTATTAGGGGGCAACGTGGCCAATGGCCAATTTCCTCTATGAGACATGTGTACAGAGAATCATGGTAGTTGTTTTCATCATCTTCGATTGGATATTTGTTTTGATAAGTACAAATACCATGATTCCCTGTAGGGGTGTCTCGTAGATGGAATTGGTCACCGACTAGGGTACCGCACTTCAAATCCAGAGATCGCGGGTCCAGTTGCCGCTCTGACCACCAGCTTGAGTTGTTTCGCGGTAGACCCGAGTTCAACTCCTCAACCACGGTCGTGTAAATCTAGTCGGCCCGCCTCCTGTAAGTTGGGATTTTAAACCTTGTAATGTTCAAGTCTAAAATATAATATTTGTCTGTAATATTTGACCGCTCGGCCCCATAAGCACTTGTGTTAAATCGCTTGCCTAGGGTAAACGGTTGTTTTTTGTTCCTTTTTCTTTCTTATTTTATTGAAATATCGCAGATAATGGCTACAATGACAACCAGAGGTCTTAATGCTTATGCCAAAGCTGGGAGCATAGCAGAAGAAGTTCTATCGTCAATAAGAACTGTTGCTGCCTTTGGGGGAGAGAAGAAAGAAATTGCGAGGTGAGTCGTCAATCGTGTGTTTAGTTAGTTATGGCCTTGATTTGTATTCTTCTAATCATTTGTTCTCAACTTTTGTTGCGAGCTAGCAGATACTGAACGCGATGTCTGCGGGAAACTGATCATTTTAAGTTTGTTTTAAGCAGCTGATTTTTTTTTCAGCTGAGTTTCTTTACTGGATGGCCATTTTCACACTAGAATACGGACAATCGTCTCACGATTTGTTCGTCAAATGTGAATTTTAGACTGGCAACTCACCATGTTTCGTTGCAGTGGGTCTGGCAATAACAGGCTTGTTTGTCTTGCTTTTCCACCTGCCATTTTGAGTTTTCCAGCAATCCATTTGCTAGTTCCATTCCCCTTAGAGAGTACAGCGATCCAGATACAGCCATCGCTCGTCTGGTGTGAATTTAAGTCTGACTTTCGACGACTTGTCTGTCTAGACGAACAAATGGACCTCGAAAAATCGAAAAATCGACCTACAAATTAAGGCGAGTTTTGCGACGAAAATTATGTTCGTACCGTTCTCAGACTAATACGACTTCTCCGTCTGAGACGATTTTTCCGTCTCTAGAGTGAAAATGGCCAATATGTTGTGGAATATTACACTACGTCCTTTGACGCCCGAATTTTACTACTGATATAACCAAACTTTTAGGAAGTCAGTGCTACATTTCTATTTATTGTTAAAGAATCTGATCATCGCAAAGATTACGATTGGATGGTCAACTAAGCAGAATAATACAAATGTCATATTAGAACCTTAGTGATAATATAAAATAACTTATGTACAGCGCGTTAACGGGCCTCTGAGGTTTATCTTGAATTTGTCAGCTAATTTATATGTAAGTGTATTTTGTATGATAATTTCTATGTTAAATTGAACCCCCAGATATTCATCTCACCTCGGAGAAGCTCGAGACTTTGGCATCAAGAAAGGCTACATGTCAGGACTGGGTTTTGGTTTTTTCCAAATTATCACCTTTGGAAGCTATTCTTTGGCGTTCTGGTACGTATAAGGACACTTGGCGAATAAAACAGAATTTTAATTATAATCAAAACGTTCAACTGTTAAGAAAAGGGGGTTGTTTTAAAGTTTTTTACTTCTATATACCTAAAAACAAACACTTTGCACGGTATTGGATGAAACAAGGTGTCAAGTAAATGTGATGAACTTCACAAGGTATGGAAAGCCGGACATCTGGGGTAGTGGCTGTAAAAACTGTATCTCGTGCAAAATGTATGTGTCAATATATGTAGGGTTAATCTTCTCAATACGTGGATGACGGGCGGCTGGAGCAGGATCACAATCTGAGATTCACTGGGATATAATCGAATAATTTTAAACGTACCAAATGGACGTAATAGGCAATTCTGTTTACCAATATTTGCAGGTATGGTTCAAAGTTGATCATTGACGAGGAAATGACTGCAGGACAGCTGCTCATTGTGAGAAACTACATCTACCCTCTTTTGTTTGCTAAAGAATAAATTTGTTTTTTCCAGTGTCACAGAACTATTAACAACTACTTTATTTGCATTAATAAAAAAAAAAAAAAATTATAATTACAAATTGCAAAGAGGGTGTCAACGGGAAAGGACTAAATTTTCATAATAAGTTGACCTCCAAACCTAAGAATAAGCTATAAATAAAGATATAAAGATATATACGATACAATCAAACTGTACGTAGAATTTAAGAGTAAATAATCTAATCTACCCAATATACTATTTATGATTACTTATTAACTAAGGCACCATGTTTATGCTGGTTTATTAAGGCATCCATCTATGCATCGCACTTCTAGATTTTTGCCTAACACACACACTGTAGAACGCCAATTATCCTCTTGCAGACATCCGTTTCTTTAGATACAAAAATCAAAATTTCGTATCTTTTAGTTATATTATTGATGAAGCCTAGCTCATACTAGCGACATAACGATACAAGAAGGATGTTATGCCATTATATTTGCAGTGTGATCATCCTGACATAAGACTGATCTTTTCCTTAAATAATATCGTCATGCCATCATGTCGTTTAAGTCGTTATGTCGCTAGTGTGAACCAGACCTTATTTTCACATCTTTATTTTACAAATGTTACGAAAGGTGAACGTTAGATTCCGTTCGAGGGGATATAGCAAAAACAAGTACAAAAAACAGATGGAATTGTAAAGACTACGTACTAAACATAGACAACTTCTTTGCTGCCAATTGGAAACGTGTTTCGTTACGAAACTTCGTAAGCGTCCACATTTCATGCTATTTCTAATTCACGGCTTACCAGATGGAGCGCGGTCTAGGTCGACAAAAAATTAAGCAACTATGGGTGCGTTCCTTTGGGGTGATCTGGATCCGGATCAGTGATCCAAGACCACTCAGATCATCATTGGTACATCAAAGGAACCGATGAATTCGTTCTGGTCACGGATTCATCGGTTCCTTTGATGCACCATAATCCAGACAGATCTTGGACCACTGAATCTGATCCAGATCACCCTAAAGGGACGCACCCTATGTTTTCGCGATGCTTCGATTTCATCTTGAAAAAAGTCAGCTTAATATCTTATAATTCCTTTCCACAAAAATTTTCTTCGAAATGCAGGGAGAGCAATAACAGAAAAACAGGAAATTCTTGCCAAACACACGAACAAACCAGCAAGCCAATTAAATCGGCAAATACCGTAAGATATGTATTTGAACGAAAGTATATATATTTGACTTGTGCATGACTTGTATCATGAAGCTCAACAGTCCGTTGGAAGTTGCTTATATTGACAACTACATTGCCACGTGAGAGGGAATTAAGAATAAAACTTAGGGATAATGACTTTGAATAACGTTTCGATGAGTCGTTCATTTTACGAATTTGAGAATGATGGACGACTCATCGAAACGTCATTCGAAGTTATTTTCCTAATTTTTATTCTTAAGAGGCAATTATATAATTTTTTGGAAACACACTGTCGCCCCTTAATTTTCAGGCTCGTAGACACATTTCTGCTGACTTCATAAAAGAATGAATTAAATTTGCTTCTCCGGCAAAACACGTTTTCACTCAGCTGCACTCACTCGCTTGAAAATTGAAATTCTGTCATTTTTATTGCCTTGTATTTAACAAGTGGCTCGTTATTTTCTGCAGGTCTTTTTTTCGGTACTGTTTGGTGCCATGCAGTTGGGTCAAGCTGGTCCCAGCATGGAAGCCATAGCAACAGCAAAAGGGGCAGCCTATCAAGTGTTTCTTATAATTGACCGGGTAACAAGAACTGTGATTTTTATATGTACTTTATACTGATGTAGATTTTTTAGATTTTAGATTTTTACTTTTTAAGTTTTACAGGACCCCTTTGATAACCGGACAATTTGTACTGATGGGTTCATCCTGTTTAAAAATTCGTTTTATTAGTATTATTATTATTATCATTATTATTATTATTATTATTATTAAAGATCTTTTAATGATGTTTTATTGTGAAAAGGACTTGAGCTACAAGTTTAAGATCATTTTCTGATACACTGTAGCTAATCTGTATGAAATACAAATTAATCAAGCAATCAATCAATCAATCAATCAATCAATCGATCGATCGATCAATTTATTAATGTCATGCGTGGGAAGAGGTTGCCCACGGTATCCGAGCCAGGGGCTCATGCATAAAACACATGACAAAGATAACGAAAAAATAAGAGAGAGAGAGAAAAAAATAATTAAATATCAGTCAAACGGATAAAATTATAAATTAAGTGTAATAGTTAAATATCAAATATGAAATCGTTGAGGTTACTTTAGGGGCCGTTGCCGTTGTAGAGAGGTTAAAACAAGAGTGAATGTATGGACCGTACCCCGGAATAAAACAGATGGCCGTTTAGCCGGAAGTAGCCGTTGTTGAGAGGTGGCCGTTAGTAGAGGTTCGACTGAATGTATAAGTTCTGTCGTCGGCGATGAATGTAAATTTCATTTCTGCACTATGGACGGTCCGTTAACTCGTTACCAAAATATGAGTGCTGGGAACTTGTGGTGACTTTTCAGGTTTTACAGAGATAGTCTTCCCTGTGACCGAAATCATAGACCGGCCGTTGAAGAACTCAAACACTTACTGGAACCCAAGCGTTCAAAACTAACACACCAAACATACATCAGTATATTTATTGCTCTCTTGTGTTGAGGAGGTGGCCCTCACGGTATGTTGTGTCAATTTGTTCCTGCTTATATTAGGTCTCTCCAATTGACTCCAGTTCTACGGAAGGAATAGAAATTGATCAAAGTTCTTTCAAAGGAAAAATAAACTTCAGCACCATTGAATTCTGTTATCCATCAAGACCAGACATAAAGGTAAATGCATAGAAGTCTTTTAATGTTCTTATCTCATTGGAATATAATGAATCTATTTTGTCTTTATACTGGAGGACTTATTTTCTTATGGAGGACTTATTTTCTTCTGAAAACAAGTAAAATTTCTATATGCTCCTTTTTTCCAATTTTATGTACACATCTCATTCTCTTGATAGCTTTTTTGCGCTTAAGTCTCCTTAGAAACATATAACTGGAGGCTGACTAGAAAACCCTTGGTTACTTCAGTCTCCAGACTCATATAGTACACTTTTTTCTTTGTCTTTACATTTCACTGATATAAAAAAAAAAACTGGAAATGTACGAGTAAAGAAAGTTGTTGTTGTTGTTGTCGTTGTTATGTTATCTTCATTCCGCTCAAATGCTTTTAGAGATCTGTTTACTTACTTATTTACGATCTGTCAATGTACAACTAAATCAGGGGGGAAAGGTATCTACAGTAAGTTTTGTTGACGTTTTTCTTAGATTTTGAACGGTTTGAACCTGACTGTTGAGAGTGGCTTAACTGTTGCCTTGGTGGGTGAGAGTGGCTGTGGGAAGAGTACAGTTGTCAAGCTTCTACAGCGATTTTATGATCCTAATAATGGCCAGGTAAGACTTGAAAATGAGAATTTGGGGCAATTGTCTCTGATTTAGGTCTCATGCTACAATTGAATTATGGTAGATTAGGATTGAGTGGTGTCCAATTTGGTCGTCTGCTCTCATCCTGGCAAATCTCTGGAATGGGGGGGGGGGGGGGGGGGACCTTTAAAAAAAAACAAAAAATAACACCGTTCTCAGCAAGTTTTTTTTAATAAATATTGTTGTGGTGAGGGGGGGTGGGGTGTTCGTGGTCGGGGGGGTGCGCCCTCCTCCACCAATAGGTGGGGGGGGGGGGGGGGGGGGGGGGTCGACTTTAAGACACAAACAAGATTGAATCGTGTCTGACCGAAGTTTTTTTAAACATTTTCAGGAACACACTTAGTAAGTTAATTCAGGATGCTATAAATAACATTGCTCATGTGCTCTTGTCTTCGCAAAGGTAACAATTGACGGCCATGACATTCGTAGTCTGAACTTGAAGTGGTTACGTAAACACATTGGTGTTGTAAATCAGGAGCCCGTTCTTTTTGCCACTACAATAGCAGAGAACATCCGGTATGGAAAAGATGGTGTGACACAGGAGGACATTGAAAGAGCAACAAAGATGTCTAATGCTCATGATTTTATCAAGAGTCTTCCAAACGTAAGTGAAATTTGTCAATTCTTACCATTTGCCTGTGACAATAAAAGAAAGATGTTTTGACATACGAGTTTTACTTGCGACGAAGTTGGAATTACAATTAGAAGCGCAAGGCCGAGTCATTAGTGGAGTCAGATTTAAAAAATTGGGATCATCGTAATGGTCCTTTTTCTTTAATTCCGTATCTGTTTCCGGCTACGATGAAGTGAAGATAAACGTGAGAGGAAGAATATGTCAATAAAAAAAAAAAATATTCCCAGTGCAATTTATAACAAAAATTGCGAAACTGACCATACAGCCCGAATAAAAGTTCTTCTTTAAGAGGCTCCAAACTCCCTCTTGTCTGCATAGTAGCACACAGTAG
>Ga0126339_10003286_pt1 | contig 11748 bp, 6 predicted proteins | sample OrbTmetagenome_2_FD_92532 | JGI IMG/M metagenome (GOLD analysis project Ga0126339, IMG submission 92532) | Coral microbial communities from Petempiche,Puerto Morelos, Mexico - Orbicella T R C metagenome | ecosystem: Host-associated > Invertebrates > Cnidaria > Coral | place: Petempiche,Puerto...
GATTCCCGCCTTTTGCTTTTGTTGAATTGGTTTCAATATTTAGTCTCCATATAATAAAAAGAACATTGCACGGTGGTGAGAAGATATGAATTTTATGTTCTCGTGGCAAGAACAATATCTCACTCGTTCGCTTCGCTCACTCGTGAGATATTGTTCTTGCCACTCGAACATAAAATTCATATCTTCTCGTCACCGTGTAATATCCTCTATATATTTTTTGGGGGGAGGGGGGGAGGGGGAGGGGTTACAAATAAATCCTAGGGATTCAGATACCTTTTAGACTAATCATTTGTTACTGTCTGCTTATCTTCAGAATTGTGAACATAACGGAGATGTGCACTTGTGAACAAATATGTTGGAAACAAAATCAGCTTACGCCTTGTCCTCTAGCTCCACTGGAAAGCCTTCTGCTGAAGTACACTATACAGCCAATGATTAACAATGTTGGAGTTAACTTGATCACTTCCTTCCTGTGAACCATTAATAATAATGGTAATCAAGACTGCAAATTATGTACATTGATCATCTCTGGTTTTATAGAGTGCCATAATTTTAAGTAATAACAGTGCTGTGAACCCTTTTTAAAAAAATGGAGCATACTTGTATACTAATATCCTCATCTGAGAACACTTATTGAGTTCCAGACTCAAAAATTCCTTTCAAAGTTGCATGTCCAAGACATTCAGACATGTCATGACTTTACCACCTTCTCATTGGATGTATTCATCAAAGCCAGCATGAAATACATTGTAAAGTGCATTGTTAACTCTTCAGCAGTTAAGGTTGATGTGTGACTATTTTAAAATGCACTTGAATATTTTAATATAATATTTTCACTTAAAACTTACAGCCAATCTGACTCCTTAACATAAGTAACAGGAATCCAGAATGCCGGATCAATATTCATCTCCTGCTGAACAGCCTCCAAGCTCCGTTCAAAACTTTCAACACTTCCAATAGTGAAGCAAAGATTGCTCTGTATATTAAGGAGAAAAGACAGTGAGTTGTGAACACAAATGACATACACTTCCAATCAACTCTTCACCTCCAATTTAAAAGGTCTATTTATTTTAACATTAAAAGCAGTATAAATATTATTATTATTTATTACTATCAGATCTTAATGATACTGTATATATACCTTGTTTGGATCATTCTTCAGAAACACTTTGACTAGAGTCTGGTTTGAAACAACAAGTTTTTCCACCTGAGGGTAAGAAATCAGCGACACAAGATTGTGAGAAATATTCACTCTCACATTGTAGCACCAAACTTACTTTAGAAGAACTGATCAGTTTTCAAGAAATTTGCAGGAAGCTCTAAAATACAGTGTACAGAACACACCAGAAAAGGGAAGGACCGGCCTATTTTTCAACAAAATGTTGACTCCTCCTTTCCCTCACCCACCCCTTCAAAGCATCCCTGACACTTCTCGACTAGAAGCTCATCAGCTATAACTTAAAACATCTAAAGGTGATCTACAATATGCAGAACTAAGCAATGGAAGTGAACGAGATTGAAGATGGTTTGAACTTGCATGAGAAAGGCAAGGATCTTAAGTGGCACTTCCCTTCTGAATCATGTTCCGTTTAGACTTAGTATTGTACATTCTGTTCTTCCATCCTAGAACTTCTCCTTTTTAAACAACTTAGAAACACAATTTACAACCTCACCTCTCCTCTCTCAAGATACTTTGTTCTAAATTCTTGCCAATTTATCTCTCTCATCTCCATTCCTGAGAACATGAGAAACAATGCTGCTGCGCCTGCTAATGCAGCAGCTATGACAATCTGCTGTGGGTTGTCAAACAGGTTCTTCCACCAATCATCGCCAGGTGGTTTGCCACTACTACCTCCTCCCCCACCATCACCACCCCCTGATGATTCTCTTTTGCCTTCCAAGTTCTCATTCTTACTGGAATCTGATGCTGTCAAATCAAAGAAAAGACCAATGACCAGTTTGTACACATGTACTTACATGTACATGTATGACAAAATGCCTAACATCCCTTATAATTCTGGACTAAATATACTATTATTACATTTGAACCCCACTATTTCGAGCTCTCAGGGGAAGCGAACAATAGTTCGAAATAGCAGGGGTTGGAAATAGCCCCTAATAAATGACTGAAAGGCAAATCCAAGGGAAACGGTTTTGAGTTGGAAATAATGGGGAATTTGAAATAAACAAGTTTGAATTAGCGGCATCCAACTGCATATCATTACTGTGCCTCAGTTATAATAACATGCAAATTCTGCAGTTAAAACCTATGTAACAACTGTGTTTTTTGCTGCTGTCAATCATAATTACTATTATGAGAACAATCTGCTACTCTTTTAATAAAGAAACAAACAAAATCAATCGAATTAAAAAAAAAAAATCATTATTATGCTCATGATCTACAGTCCATAAAGACAACAAGTAGGTCAGTGTACAAATGTATCTGAGAATGTTTAATTAAATGGAGTTGTAAATTATAGGGATAGAGATCAGAGTGGGGTTCACATATGTACAATAAACAATGACCAAGGGATTTAGAAAGATTGGCTGCATAGCAACATCCATTATTACATATATAAATATATTATTATCATTATTATTATTATTATTATTATTATTATTATTATTATTATTATTATTATTATATACTAGATATGCAGCACTTTTGAGTGGCACATCATGGAATACTGTATCCCACGAGTAACTTGTATTTTCTTAGTATACACCCTAGTCCCGTGAAAGAGTGTTGCATAACTATTTAATACCATGCACTAGACATATTACAGGCCAACACAATCAATGTGACATATGTGCAGCACACGATGGAAAGGTTGGGTGTAACATGACCCAATATACAACAGCTTTCCTGTATTCTGATTGGCTGTATTTTCTATGGCATGGTATAAATGTTATTCAAGCTTGGTAGTCAGACCTCTTATGTACAGCATTCAAGCGCTCTAATCTATAGAAGCATAACATTTAATGTATGTAGTCAATTACCTTTATCTGATTTCTTTTTTGATGCATTGGGATAGAATTTTTCAAAGCCTTTAAGAAAGAAAATTTGTCAGTGATACACAGTGTACGTATCATATTAGTATAAATCTACTAGCGTTCTACCACGAATGCCATTCTCTGATTGGCTACGTTACTCACAATCTATACTGTGATAGATAGTGAGTAGCAGTGTGTCCCTTGTTAACAAAATGATGGCTGCTTCTTGGCATTTTCGAAGTATCTGTGAGGAAGGTTTTGAGAAAGTTTTGAACAACTAGTAGATTTATACTAACACAATTAGAATATTCTCTCTCGATTTCTATGCGTGATGGTTGATAAGGGCGCAACCTGAGTCAACTATCACGCATAGAAATCTTGAGCTCATAATCTAATTGTTAAATGGAGGGGAACATAAATTCTGATCTTTTACAAACAATACAGTATACAGGTGAATATAACAAAGAAAAAATGTAAATGTGTGTATTGTGTACAACGTATTCTTAAAGAAAATACCAATTAAGGTCTCTACTTGCATCATTTCTGTGATACTTAACTCCGTGTTTTTACCAAATTCGCATGGGGGACATTCAAAAGCTTGTAATTTCATCGTTTTGATTAACGATTACGTCACATACGCTGAAAAACAACTCCTCATACACAGCATCATTTAAAAGCCATATAAGTATCATGATCTCCAGAAAAGAGGAGTTTTATTTTACCCTTTGGAGGATCAAAATGGAGAATTCTTCCCAGCAGCCAAGTGTTTCTTGCATTCTGACTCAGCAATAATTCTCGCACACCATCGGAGTACTTCACGAACTGCGTGTGAGGAGAATAAAAAACATACAAAAACACTTGGTTAGGCAGCTCTTATTGAGTCAAAAACGCAAACTTATCGCATGGTATACATCAACACCAGGGCTAGGGTATGTTTACGGTTAGGGCTTATTATCTGAAACACAAAAACTCCAAACATGAGAGCGTAGATATCGCAAAAACATAAGCTCAATTACCTGGACCCTGGGCTGCAGAAGTCTAAAAGTTGCCCTAGTCAACAAAGAATTTACTCCTCTTGCACAGAGCCTGTAAGCCATTGCTGTTACCAACTGATTCTATGAGGGCTGCTGAATTTCATAACATAAAGAGTACTAGTAGTATACCCGACAAAGACTGTGCATCAACTAAACCGTTGTGCTGACATTCACGGCTTATGCAACTCATTCAAGATGGCGAACATAAATACAGCAGGCGCGGTCGCACTTGAGCGGAATAGTTTTTTTTTTTTTTTTTGCGAAGTTTCTGCGCATTCTGATTGGCTCCCTCAGAGGTCCTGATCAGGAAGGAAATATTTTTAAAAAGAAAGAAATTTTACATGTAAAAGTGAGAGTCGCAAAGAGAGTCGAGAGTCGCAAGAGTGAGAGTCGCAAAGGTCGAGTCTGTGTAGCGTGAAGAGTTCAAAGATGATATGTCTTGTAAAATACGGTAACGACAGAAAGGGCGACATCACGCTTACGATAGAATCCAGACTCCTCTGAGGTGAAAACATATAGAACTTGGTAGCATGTCTCAGACTTTTCAATGGCGTTTCTGAAACCTCCCGCTGCTTTGTCACATTCTTCTCATCAGAGGCTGAAGGGGGGTTCTTCGGTGAGGAGATTTGCTGAGCGATTAGCCTGCGAGCAGGCTCACCATTGAGCTAATTTGATGTCCAAAGACCCGATTTTTATGGACAAATTGTAGGACTAATTAATTGGATAATTCAAATATGGGCAAAATTTATACCTTTATGAAAAATTACAGCCAAATTTGCGCTTTAATTTGGTGTTATAAACGTCATTCCGAAAATTTAACCGTCAACCGTCAAAAGACCTTCATGCTACAAAACCGGGATAGGCTCTGGCCTGATGGGACACTTGGCTATTTTTAACCGTCAACCGTCAAAGGGAGCCATCCCATTGAGACCCTCTTGAAACTTAACGCTTAAGGTGGTCTTATACCTTAAAAGGGACCAAAACGTTTGTTTAAATATGGTGAAGAGAGATCAATTATGTGCTATTGCACTCAAGAAGAGAAAGTAAATTTTGAGAGTTTTACTCAAAATGGTTGCTATGGAAACCAGCCACAGACTTTTGAGGTAGTGTTTTACAGTATTGACGCCAACACTTTCTGCTCTTTTACAAAACAAGATTTTACTGTCAAATAAAATAAGCATATCGTGTAAATTTCTGTTTTGTTCTGCACGGTGCAATGAACCTAAGGTTTGACAGTTAACTCTTATTTTCAGTGCTCTTTACAGGCTTTATTTGGAAATAACCTTATTTTATACTCACCCAGTGGACGATGGCGGTGTTCCAAACCCCTTTTTATCCTTGTAATCCCTCTTTAAACTTCCTAAAATTTCACTTAAATTCGTGTGTACCCCCGCCTCAAAAACCTTGTAAAGTAGAAATGTAGTCAGTAGTCAGTCGGTACAAAAGAAAACATTTTAGAAAAATGCACTTTAAGTTTCTTACACGAAGTATTAAGCATTTAACAAGGCGCAAATAGCGAGGGGGGGGTGCAGATTGGATCTCGGGGGAGGGGTGCAATGGTTGGTCTATTTTGTAAAACGTTACCGCAGTTGTGGAAACATTCCTTTTCATAAGGGAAATTAATGAGCCTGTGATGGCAATTCGAGGCAAAGATTTTCAGAACTAATTATACCTATCGAGTTGTGCATGCTTTAAAAGTTTTTCTAAATAGTTTCGTTCATATATGTTGAAACTAATCTACATTTTTGGTCACGTTCTTATGGTAAACAGTCGTTGCTATGGCTGTTGCCACGTGAAAAAACTTATACCTCTGTGTACTTTCCTTAAATTTCACACTCATCTAGAAGAAAATTCGGCAAGATCGTTTCAAAACGTTTTTGACAAGTCCTCAAGGGTCTTTTAAGACCCTTGAGGATTTCTTGGAAATACAAGTCTTAAAAGTCTTGTATTTCCAAGAAATTGAATTTTTCATGAACATCGCCATATTTTAGGCCCCCTTACCATTCCACTCAAGACGTTTAAAAGTTCTTCTCTCGAACATCTCCTTGCATATCCCATCGAACGACTTAGCTTTTGAAAGAATTTTCAAAGCGCAGTTCAACTGGAATATTTTTACTTCATTTGTGTGGAATTTCGCTACGGAAACCCCGAAGGGTGAGTTTTTGATAGTCTGCGAGCAGGCTCTTTGCGTGGCAAGAGCCAGCTGGCACGCGAAGCTTTTGAAAACTTAATTTCTAAAAGTGCTTCCCCGAGTCCGCTTCCTCACTGGTCCGTTTTCGCCGAAACCGTTCCCCGTTCACACTACCGTTTTCGCAGTGCTTTTCTCGTCCACACTAAAACGCTCGAAAACGTTGATATGCTAGGTGAAATTACCACAACCGGTCATTTACTCATGCGCAAATGACGCCAGCAACCCTCGCCTCGCAATCTCGTTCCCAGAGCCTCGTTACCCTTGTCCAGCGGAACGGGAAAACGAAGTTAGTTTTCCCGTTCCGCTGGATAAGGGTAACGAAGGCTCTAGGAACGAGATTGAAAGTCTCGTTGTTCACGCTAATTAGGATAAGGCTCCATTTTCAAATGCCACCACTATGGAAAGTGTATACGTTTTCGATACTGATAAGACGAGTCGATTTGCGATTGTCATCACTAGGCGGCATGTTTACTCGATCGTTAATCAGTGAAATAACTCTGCCTATTAAAATTTTAGTGTCCATGATTCGGACAACTTTCTAAGCCATACGTGCAAGTTCTCCTAACACCTCCAGTTCTAGAGACGTTGCTTGCGGTCTACAAATCTAAGGAGGTCAATGTGCCTGCTTCACATGGCTATAAATCGTGAAAGTTTTCTCACTGGCTTTGAATAGATAACTTTCTCAAGCCATCATTCGCCATGGACACATGCTTAACAAAAAAGTTTTCTTTTCCAAACAAAAAGAAAACAGCTGGCAAAAATTTAAATACCAAATTTATCACAATGGTTCCTCTAGCTTTGTAATTCTTCATTAAACTTTACTTAGTGTCTCGGTTCTTTTTTTTTTAACTGCTACGGGTAGAAAAACGATCATTATTATGAGATCATTGTCTCTTGCATTAGTATACAATAAAAAATTCAATACCGCAAAATTCTAATTAATTTTTTCCTTCTTAAGGTAGTAGATACCCGCAACGGTATCTACTACCTCAAAAAAGGTTTTCTGATTCGCTTGAGAAGGGGAACTAATCAGTTTGGCCTTGTATTTGAAATAGATTTAGCGTCTGAAAATTGTTTAATCTCATCCAACTATACCACATGGTAAAACTCTTTTAAACTGAAACATCTGATATTGGGACAATTTTTGTTTAGTTTTTGTTCTTTTTTTCTCACTTCATGCGCAGCGGTGGTTAAATGACATTAGTCAATTCTGTGAGCATACTGCTGTGCATGATAACATGAAATACAAAACAAGCCTTCTATAGGGGGCCGTTCCAGTTATAATCAGAAGATGCTTAATATTCCTTTGAGAAGCGCATCCGAAGCAAGAAAACAACCAGCCGAGAAGTTCAAATAAACTATCAGAACATTTCTGCGTTTGAGACTTAGCTAGATAGGACTTGTTTTCGACATGCCTTTCACGGTTTACAATTTCACTGAGGTAACTACATGTCAGTCATCATTCATTCGCTCCTAGACGGGTAAAGCGTTAGAATTTCAAAAGAACTAGCTGCATCGATTAATTCTTGCGACACGCCGACAAACGTCCTAATACACCTGGACCCAGCATGGTATAAACGTCATGTAAATTCAGTTCAAAGGCTGAGCAGTATATAATTCGCGCAAAATGACATCGATGGAGACAGCGACATCGATCTACTGGCTCATAACATGCCGTGGTAACTGCGCAACAAAACTCTCAATTCTTCAAATTAATGACAATGCCAGAAAGTACTGAGTTATTCAAATTTTGAGTTTGCACGTGACGTCATGGCGCCTTGATGGTGGACTTAAACAAAAGATTTCAAATTAAGTTTCGAATCATTTCGCAGCAGATATAGTGAAAATGGAGAGCATCTTGAAAAACGTAGTTTGAAACTGGAACATCTGTCAAAAGCATTGAAGGTAATACCTCGCCATTAAGCTGCAGGAGGCTGGTTGCGGGATTACGCCGGATTTTCCCGGAAAGTTGGCTTCGTGAACTCTTTTGTCTTCGCTTCACCACAATATACAAGCCACTATAAACTAGAAGTCATTTTCACGATGGCCCTCTGTAAAAACGAAAGCAAAAATCTCTCAACTTGCCATCCAAGCAATGACTCCTTGGAGATTTCTTCAACTTTACTCGTTTCTGAGACAACGAGCAGCGCTAACTTGGCAGAGGACTCTGTACCCGTTGAGGCGGCAAAACTATCAATTTATACCACGTGTGCTCTGTTCGGAGTCATCGGCAACCTTCTAGTGATTGTAATCTTAACAAAACTCAGGGGAAAGAAAACTCGTATTACTGACTTCTTTTTGATAAACTTGGCGATAGCGGATCTAGGCTATTTGCTGTTTACATTTTTAATGGGGGCTGCACGGGAGAGAGCTCCCTTTGGCTGGCCTTTTGGCAAGTTTGTTTGCCTTTATCTTCAACCTTTCACCGAGATATTCCACGGTGCTTCCGTGTGGTTTATAGCAATTACTGCTATAGAGCGATATCGGAAAATAGCGGCCAGAAATCCAAAATTACACGATGCGAGGAAGCGGGCTTCCTTAAAGAGAGCTGGGATCGTTGCTACTTGTACATGGATGGTGTCGTTTGTGATGTTTGCTTTTCCACTGTATTTTATTGTTGATTACCAAAAGGTGCCCGGCGGAGGAACATTCTGTGGCCCAGTGTGGCCTGCTTGGGATAAGGACCTTGTGTTAGCGCGAGTTTACGTCGCTTGTCTCCCTTTGCTGTCGTACATACTTCCACTTGTTGTTATATCTTGGACATTCCTAGCTATATCACTAAAGCTTAATGAAAGCAGTAAATTTATTAAGACCATGAAAAGCGATGAAAAAGAAAACGAAGCAGCGAATCTCAATGACTACAGCGCCATCACAAGTAGAAAGCACGCTATTCGTCTCGTGCAAAACATACGCGCTAAGAGAATTTTAACTCCAGTTGTTCTGGTATTTACTTTGTTCATGCTTCCCCTTGCTGTTCTTCGCTTATGTGTTGTATCTTGGCCAGCTATTGCCAGCCAAAAATTTTACAACAACTTGTTTTTCGCCGTCGTAGTTTGCACTATTATAAATTCATCTGCAAATCCAGTGATATACTCGATGATTAGGCTCGACTTCCGCCGTCAACTGATGCGAATAATGTGCAGGAATACTACAGGAAATCAGTCCCGGCGGCATTACTCATCTAGTCAAGGCGTTTGTTCCCGATTGAGCTAGGCATCTATCGGTTAACGGAAAACTACAATCGCGCACGGAAAGATTTGCATGGATTCTTGATCTTCATTTTAAAAAAAATCGATTTATTTTTTAGGCGCGTTCTTTAAGACTCCTTCTGAATCAATACAGTAACTGTCTAATTTTTAAAATGTAACTTTTCGAGACGATCAGAGTTTTGGCAAAAGACATTTTTTATCACATCATGGAAAAAAATTGGGCTAACCAAAACAGAAACTCGGAAATTGATAAATTCATTTCCTATGGGCTGGAGGCGATTTTTTGAAAAGTGAATTTGTATACAAAAACAAATTACTTGACAAAACTAACATCTGATTTGACATAAGTAGAAAAATCCTTATGAATAAGTAATGCCAATTAATCATACTCATGTATAATCATAATAGAAAACAATACGCACTTAAGCTTCGAAGGTTCGCCATAACTTTAAAGCTAGTTTAAGTGCTTGCTTTCTTTGAAATAAATCATATGCAAGTCCTGTAGGATATTGTACATCTCAAGGGAACTCTGTTGACTATTTTTCTCGTGACGTCATCGTCGTTTTTAATAGACGTTTGAGTAAATTTTATACAAAGCGTCCTCTAAAAGCAACTTTTTATTATTTAGTTTTCCGGCTTCCTTTTATAACTGTAATTTTGGTTGGTAGTTGGTTAGAAATCAATGTATGATTGTAATTAGGTAAAGGAATTTTACTGTGTTTAAAAATAATGCTATATCTATACACAGAAGCATGAACTACTCTCCTTTTTTTTACTTTACTTTACTCGATCTGATCTTCTCTAAAACTTTGCTTAACGACTTGTGCATTCTCCCTGAAAATTACCTAGCTAATCTGTCAGACTTGTAGCCAGTAATGACAATTAAGCAAAGAAAACGGGGAGTGAGTTGCAAGAGCGATTCCCCCACCCGTGAAAAACAATTTGTCGGGTATTCTACGGGTTAGACACATCGTCTGAAGCTGGCACTACCAAGGGGTATTTACGACTTTCTGAAAACATAGAAATGGCGGAGAGGATCTTGGAAACTAATTAAACGGTAGTTTAATTAATAATGGATAAGATTTTAGATATGATATATGTGGAAATAATTAAAGATTGTCATTTTTAGAAATGGAGAACAAAATTAAACGAAACTAAATTCTTCAAACTTTTTACTGAGATGGTTGATCACAAAGACGCATTAATTTATCATGCAGCGGAGTTTTCAAAGATCTATTATACTACATTAAATAATTTATTGAACTTGCTTGGGGCGAATTGGGGAATTATGTTATGGCCAAGTAGTTGACTAACATCTCAGATAAAAGAGGTTGAACTTTCTGGATCGAGAAGAGATAACAAAACTGCGAACTGAAGTCGTCTTCGTTAAGTTTTCAAACCTCAAGCCGTGAAACAAAACGTACCAAAACGATGCTTCACTCAAAAGTTTTTTGTAAAGTTTTTAGATTCGCACCCTGAAAAAAGACAAAACAAAACGAAAGGCAAAACAATACAAAGAAAAAGCATTTTCATTCTTTTTCCCATTACATTATCAGTCCAGAAACTCTACATTGCATTGCAAATTCTTATCAGTAATAATAGACTCTTTTACAGTTCTCTGCTTAGTGACCTGACTTTTGAATGGCAGCGAGACTGCAGGTGACTTTGTTTTGATACAGACCTCACTATTTTTCTTGTGTAAATCAAGTTGTTCTTAAGCTAATTAATTGACATTTAAATGAGAAAAGCAGAGAGGTCTGTATCAAAGCAAGGTCACCTCCAGCCTCGCTTGTTTTCATAGGCCAGGGGTCCGTTTCTCGAAGGTCCCGAAAAGTTTTCGCACCCGAAAAGCCGTAGCAAAATCTCAAACTTTATGACTTCAGCGCTGTTTTATTCACATGTTCTTCATACGAACAGAGGTTCTCTTCATACAAGAACTTTCAGTTGTATACACCTGCCTGTCTTTAAATACCGATTAACTAAAAATGGCTTTTCGGGCCCGAAAAGATTCCGGGGCTTTCGATAAACGGGCCCCAGCTAACAAAGCGCAAACTGTAAAATGGCCTATTGCGACCACCAGTGAGCGCATTGGAAAGTGACAGTCCTTACAAAATTTCTTCCATTAATTTAGCTCAGCCATAAGTTAAAAAACTTTTTATTTCTCAGCAAAAGCAAAAGGCGGGAATCGTGACGTCATTGAACGATACGACACTCAAAAAGGTGACATACGGAAAATACGCCACTCGGGTCCCGGATGAAGTGGCGTATGGAATCTACGAGTGGTTTAGTTCCCAGTAAAACACTCTTCTCCATATAATAA
>Ga0126339_10003288_pt1:0-7500 | contig 11742 bp, 6 predicted proteins | sample OrbTmetagenome_2_FD_92532 | JGI IMG/M metagenome (GOLD analysis project Ga0126339, IMG submission 92532) | Coral microbial communities from Petempiche,Puerto Morelos, Mexico - Orbicella T R C metagenome | ecosystem: Host-associated > Invertebrates > Cnidaria > Coral | place...
ACACTGTTTACAGATGATCAGTCCCGGCCAAACTCTTCGCCACATTTTGATAACGCTTTGTATAGTAGTTTTGACGCTGAAATAAACTGAGCTCGATTAAGAGCAGAAAGAAATACGAAAATATATGCAAGGATGGCTTAAAGCAAGAGAAACAGTTAAACTGTACAAGGTGGATGTAAATTTAAAGTCGATGAATGAAACCCCAGTCGATGAAGCCCCAGTGTGTGACCGTTTAAATGAAAGCTACTGAGCATACGTTCATGTGGTACGGTTTATCATGCTGTACAAGGTGGTTCTAACTTTGAATTCTGTGGTTGAAATGCTAGTCTGCGACCATTCAGATGAATTCTATTGAGCTCTGTGATCAACCCTAGCGTGCGCATTGACAGTGACGTTTCAAATGAAACTGCTACGAATCAGTCATCTTTTGTAATACGGCTTTTTATTCTTTCGTACTTTGTAAATGAGCTAAGATGTGACGGTGAGTCAGTTGAAGGTTTCATCAGTGTAAATTGAAAAACACCATTCAGTAAATTAAATCGACCTATAATTCGTCACTGATCTAAATTCAATATTCCTTGGACATAAAAAAGATAAAAAGAAAAATTCATCTTTGAAAATTCATCTCTGAAATCAAACGAATGCGTAGGTTACAAAAAAAGTCGCACAATCTTGTATTTATACACTTCAATATTTATAACGAAAAGATATCCTCGAGACTTTCTCAAACTATACCAAAAACCCTTTTGATATTTATACCCCGAATGTCATTCGTCAAGTGCACTTGTTCTGGCTGTAGTTTACTTAAATTCTAATTTTAAAAATTCACCGATATGGCATGCAGCCTCAAAGAGTGGAGTTCACAGTTTTAATATAGAAATATTCATTTTTATTTGGAGGTTATGCTCACAATTCTTCAAACTCGAACCATTAGTGCACAGCAGTCAAATTTATTCCAAAAGGAGCCATTAAAATTCAGTCCATTTTATCGCCTTGCATAGTTACAGTTAAATTAAACACAAACTTTGAAATCTCAAAGGTATCTGATTTAGATTTTTCCAGAGGCAAAGATATATTGACAGATATTGCAGTTTTGCAAATCTTGTTGCTATGTTCACTTGTCCTCACCTGTTGTGTACGTAGTCCACTTCTGACTCCATGTCACTCCCTCGCCCCCGTGAACTGAGGTTGTGACGAAGAACTAGAATATTCAAGACCTAAAGAAATTAGTTAGTAGCACAACATACGTATTTAAGCCTCAATATGATAATATAATTTTAAACTGGCCGATCTCCAAATTCACGCTTACAGAAAAAGGCGATTTAAGCCTGAAAGATGATAAAGTTGATATATGAGTTAGTTTCGAACGTCGGAGGGGAATTTTGTAGTTTGTAATCGGAGTATTTGGTTTACACCTGTTCATTATGGGTCCCGAAAACACTTCACACATCTAGAACATAATGCTCGACGAGTCCGGTCGCTTACAGCTTTGTTTCCAATTAGCCGGTAGATTCCAATTAAAATAAACCCTGCTCAGCCTCCTTGCTATCATTAAAGAATTATTCTTTAATTTAACGCGAAAAGGAAACACAGTAATTTTTAAATTTCAACAGGAAGTCCTGAATAACACTTTCCCGAATCTCATGCGTTAATAGAGTGAACTTGTTGTACTCATGAGTTCTGTTCCAGCAGTGTTGATTAGCAACTACACCGCTCCAATTAAAACTGATGGAAAATACTCTCTCCGATTACTATTGTTATATAGAGTAATAGCTTTTTTAGTTGACGGAATGAGGTTCATGCGGTTGATGGACGGACTTGAGAATGCGGAGGACAGCTGTGCTTTGTGAATCTACAATTGAAAATTTTGGTCAAACTTTTGACGCTCCGAAATTGAAATAAACTAACGATTGCGCTAGAAATCAGTTAGAAATGTCTCCTTACTACTAGTCTGTTCATATATACAACCGTTCAACGGCGCAAATTTACTTACCTACTTTTTTTGACGGACATGTATGCGACAAAATTTTCCGGGGATGCTTTGTGAACAAGTCTTGCGGGGCTGAAAAGATCTGTTAAAACCCTGGCAAAGAGATCCTTCAAATAAAACCTTTGCCCAGAAAGCGTTATGCAGACTGGTTGGCAACAATGGAGATAAACGCGCAGAAGGGGGAAAACTATCAACATTAGAAAGGTTTTTGTAGATTCTGCACAAAACCGAAAAACAGTTATAGGTCTGTTGTTTGTCAACGGATTTTAAGAGGAAATAAGGGAGAATTCCTAAATGCTTACCTAGAAAGTTGCTTGTTCTAGAGTACAAACTCCTTCGTGAAAAGAGAACTGAAATTAGCGACATAACCGCCATTTGTTTGCATGAACGACATTTCTGCATTTTTGAAGCAAATTCAAATTATCACTGAAAAACTCTGGTCGAGAATTTGCACTAAAACAGAAATTTTGGTTAAACATGCACTCTTTCAAAACATGGTTGCCATAGAAACGTCAAGTCACTCGACCAAAACAAATTAACACAAAAATGCTCCCTGATGTGTTTTTTTTTTGAGGAAAAGTCACAAAGTTTGACGACTCGAGCTTCAATGCTGTTTTTAAAGTAAGACGGGATTGAAATAAGCAAGGGCCTTTGGGCTTAAACCTTTCCCAAAGCTAAAAAGGGCTAACATGTTAAACATCTTTTAAAGTGGTTTAACTGAACAAGGCTAAAAATTAGTTGCTCATACCATGCACACCCCACAACTTAACCACGTAAAAACCTCAGTGTTTGACTAAAATATGATAACAAGATGGTTTAAAATTTGTCTTCTCAAAATGACTGCAAAACGTAATCGACAACTTGGAAAAAAACCTAAAGCTGATTTAGTTAAACCAGTTTAGTTGGTGTGAATGGGGTATTAGTTTTATTCAGTTTGCAAGACTTGTATACACCACATAAGTACTTTAGATGATAGAAGTTATGTGGCAAATATGATTTTAGTGTCTTGACGTTCAATGCTTTGACGATATTTATCACAGAACATACTCAGAGTGAACTTCTTTAGAGACAAAGTATTATTTGTTCTCCCTTCCGTTCTTTCTTCATAGAAATGGAAACGCTAGTCGATAACAATCTATCCCCTTTATTTAATAACCAAATATTATCACGTCAGCATATAATGTCATATTATTCAACAACGTTAACTTTTCAACACAAACCGCTCAGTGACCAGCTGAACAGTCTTTACTCTGGCCATAGCAACGAAACGCAAACCAAACAAAGAAACAAACCTTAACGAATGTAATCTCTCTAGTTCATTAGCGAAAAAAAACACATAAAGTCGATTACAAACTACGTTCTCAAAGCATAAAACAGCGATCAAATTCCCCAAACCCACGCCCTTTGATTTGCAACTTCAGTAGCGGATTTCTGAGATGTTAAATCGATCCTCGGATGAATCACACTGCAGATAGGTTCCAGGCTCATGCGGCTGAAGTTCGTCCGCGTCGTCTTGTAGCAGCGGGTGAGAGGTCGAACGGAAGGAGGCTGTGGTAGTTGTTCGGCCGGTGCAGAAAACGAGTAGAATTTTTCGAGGGGAAACGCTCTCATGAGAACAGTGTTATCAAGAGCGATATAACCAGACTGACCAGTTTGATTCAGGTAGGGTGATGAGAAATGACCTCGGTTGACTTGTGGCGGTGGTGGTGAAGTTTGTTGTGGCATTAAATTGGAAACAGGATTTGCTTGCCTTTGTGACTCTAAAATCTTATACTTGAAGCTTCGATGCTCAACAGCGGCTCGAAAATTTTCGTTGATGGAGAAACTGTCGATTATTATGGGAAAGGGAATATTGTTGCTACTACAACTGCTAGTAAGTGAAGGATCACTCGCGGGCTCATCAGAGCAGACGTTTACTGATTGGTTGGGAGCGGGAACAATAGGCCTGTATCCTTGTTGTTTATTTTGTTGAAGTTGTCCGCTGGTGTGCCCATTCACAATATAATAACCGGAAAATTTGTCCACAATCATTGGAGAGGGCTCTTCGATATAAGGGTATGCCCTCGAATAGGTAGTTGTCGGTGACGTGCTTACACTATTGCTTACAAGAGAATTCATGCTGTTAGTATTGCTGTTGCTGCAGGTGTTGAACACAGGAGGCCTTGCAGTTATGTCCGATGATGTGGCGTGTACAAACGAATTCATGCTGTGACTGTCGCTGCTGCTGTGGTTGCTGACCGCAGGAGGCGTTGCAGTTATGTCCGATGATGTGGTGTGTACAAACGAATTCATGCTGTGGCTGTTGTAGTTGGTGAGCACAGGACAAGTTGCAGTTATGTCGGATGATGTTGCGCGTCTGACAAACGAATTCATGCTGTGACTTCCACTGTTACTGCTGTTTTTAAACGCAGGAGGCGTTGCATTGATGTTCGATGATGTTGCGCTTACGAACGAATTTATGCTGTGACTGCCGCTGCTGCTGCTGCTGTAGTTACTGAACACAGGAGACGTTGCAGTTATGTCCGATGATGTTACGTGTACAAACGAATTCATGCTGGTGCTACTGCTGTTACTGTTGTAGTTGTTAAACGCAGGAGGGGTTGCATTTATGCCCGATGATGTTACGTGTCCAATGAATGCAGAGGATGTTGGAATAAGGCACGGTCTGGCCCGTTCTTCGCCCTCAGAAGTCAGTGGAAGTGAGTAGTTGTGATCTGACTGCTGAGAAAGCTGACCATAGGAAGATGCCGCAGATTCCACTTGTCGTTTAAACGAAGAATCACAGTCTTGGGAGGTTACTGGTCCCGCGTATTCTTTTGACGTAGACATCCTGGCTTCTGAAAGTTCTCCTGGAAAAATACCCTTCCTACCAGGTGTGCCTGGCATCTCCAATTTCTTGGAGGTGTCGTTTGTCGCCGTTCTCCGTTGTCGCATTGACCTTCGGCTGTCCAAACCTGACTCAGCGTCTGAACACATCTGCATCAGAGCTGTTAGAGAAGAACCGGTTGTGGTCCCTGGTCCAGGAGTAACCGTCGACAGCATAGAATTAGCAGGAGTAGCCAGTGACTCGCCAGACGCATGCATGGCGTCGGTATGGGAATTTGTCTTTTGTGGATGAAGTGGGGTTTTACAGCTAATGGATGGCTTTGCAACAGGTTCAAAACACGGCGAGGGAGTCGATCGTGTCGTCTGCTCGTCTGTACTGCACGACTGTTCTGCTTTCCCGTCATTAGCAGAGATGGATGTTTTGTCACTCGGTTGTAGCGGCGGCAAATCTACTTGGTCAACAGCAGGTCTATCCGCGTGCTCTAACTCCAGTATTTCTTCTGAACTCACGTTTGTTAACGTTGAATCCACCGTTCTTTGCAGCCTCCTCGGGAGATATTTTTTCCTCCTGTTGACCGTAGCTTTCGTAACCTCGCCCACATCAATGGAATTCTTCGAGGAATCCTTAGGGCTGTCTCCATACTTGAAGAGGCCTTCCAGTTGGCCATTGGAAGCGTATCTGAATGACATTTGCTCGTCAAACCCCCACATCCATTCTGCAGACTCTTCACACATTAAATGTGAGTCATTTTCGCCGGGTGGATTTGTGGACTGATGTTGCGTAGCTTGTGACACAATTGACAGGATTTCCTCATTGCTCGTTCCATTTTGAATCTTGTTATGTACGTCCAAAACGTCTTTGCACAATCCTGTGTTCCAATCAAACAACAAAATAGGTTCTAAATTCTCAAATCTTATGGTCACCCACAAGATAAAAGAGTACCAGTTTAATTTTGTAGCAGGCTTCATGTAAAACGAAAAGGCTTGCAAATGGCCTATTCTTTTACAAATCATTATTGAGGCCAAGAGAGGATGAAAAGGGTAAGAATGAGGGTTAATACCCTTTATAGGCGTAATTCCCTACTTGTAGCTAATCCCTCTTAGTTTATGTTCAGACATGGTACCCAGATTTCCTCGGATAATGGTACCACGCGCGTTGCGTATATATTTTCGTGGAGAATGAAAATGCGCTGCAAGACCGCCTTGGGGATCTACGTGAGCAAACTCCGCGGCACGGGATTAGCGTTTCCCTGACCCTCCTGGGGTTCGTGAAACCGAAAGTGATCTAAAAATAACTTGCGAGGAGTTACGTTGAACTAAGGTCAATGTGAAGATCAGCTCTGTTACCCTTCAACCTCTCTTGTTGACGCATATTTAACAATTACTCGCTCTCAACTTTTGATTTGAGTCTATGAGGCGATAGTTGATAAGGTCGCCTTAACAACATCGCACGGATTAAATTGTCATTGGAATTTTGCATTTGTTTACGCGCGCTCACCCGTTTTGTTTCAATAATTTCAAGATTTTAAAGTCAAATTATAGTTAATGACCTTCTTTTAGTCTTCTCAGGAATTTAATTATCCATTTACATTTAAACGTTCCTCCAACACTTCGGATAAACGAAAACCGCCGCATTTCCTAGACTGCACTATAACGGTTAATAGTGTACGAGTAGCGCAGCCAATCAGATTGCAGCATTTGCACTAGTACACTAGTAGAATTCTACCAAACTGTATATTGTCTGCCCTCTATCTCTACGGGCGCATGTGTAATGACGTCATGTTATACCTGTCTGACTCGCTGAATTTTTACGTGTTCCATTCACTTGTCGTTCGTCGCAATTGAAGCTTTCTTCAGGTGAGAATTCATCGGCGAGTTCATTCGAAGAGGAGTTATTTTCCACGTCTGGCTCGTCACTGTTGACAAGAGAGTCCTCCATATTTGAACAGTCTGATGATGGACCATATTCTGGAATTTTCCAATATTCACAAGCGCTCATGGTTTCCATACGACGCCTATTAACGTTGAAACAAACGTTATATGACGATGTATATGGCAGATGTCTTTTATTTGCTTGAATCTACATGAGATCTAACGTAATATAAAAATCGAGAAAAAGAAACCTTGGATTTGGGCCAGAAACCGCGAGTGGTGGACACCTTTGACGTAGTCTGGCTAACACGTCAAAGCAGGACGGTGGGGGGAGGAGTGGACACCTCTGACGTAGTCTGGCTAACACGTCAAAGCAGGACGGTGGGGGGAGGAGTGGACACCTCTGACGTAGTCTGGCTAACACGTCAAAGTAGGAAGGTAGGGTGACATATATATATTTCCGTAAATTTTTACAATTGTAAACCGAAATTGGAACTCTAATTCCAGGTATATTTTACTTACTGTTTCTCATTTCTGTGTTTTTGGTTCGGATGATTTCACGGCCTGGCTAGTCCAAGGTCTCAACCTCGCGCTGAGGCCGTGGCTTCCTCCTCCCTTTCGTTCTCCGTAACTATGGCGCTCATTATCTTTCAAGACAGAGGACACGAGCCATACCTGATAAATTCAGACACGTACTCACCGTTTAGCCTTGCCATGCAGTCCATCACTTCTGAAAGCTTTTGCAAAAGGATTGGCGTCAATCTTTAACTGGGCAATCTTACCAAATAACAAGACAAAAGACAAGATTCATC
>Ga0126339_10003291_pt1 | contig 11740 bp, 19 predicted proteins | sample OrbTmetagenome_2_FD_92532 | JGI IMG/M metagenome (GOLD analysis project Ga0126339, IMG submission 92532) | Coral microbial communities from Petempiche,Puerto Morelos, Mexico - Orbicella T R C metagenome | ecosystem: Host-associated > Invertebrates > Cnidaria > Coral | place: Petempiche,Puerto...
ATGATACCGTGCAATCAGTCGACCTTATCGCCTGAAGAAGACTAGCAGTAAGCAGTCGAAACGTCGCGATCTACATCTCAAGTGACTACATCGTGAGGCAAACGATAATACACTTTATTATTGTCGTCTTGTAAATCAAATGACAATGATTCATATACTGAAGCATATCAAAAACACACAGATTGCTCTTATGCTTATAAAGTGGTATCAGTTATGGTGATAAATACACCAAAGCAGTTCAATCTTTCAGAGGTGAAAATGCTCTTTACTAATTCATGGAAAAAATGCTTGATGAAGTCAAGTACTGTAAAAACATCATCAAATACAAATTCAATAAACCTCTTGAAATGAGAGATCAAGATAAAGAAGATTTTAAAAAAGCAACAGAATGTCATATCTGCAGTAAAATGTACGATGATGAAGATAAAAGAGTCCAAGATCATTGTCATGTAACTGGTAAATACCGAGGATCGACTCACGAAGCTTGCAATTTGAATTATCAATTGACAGACAAGATACCAGTCATTTTTCATAATTTCAGAGGTTACGACAGCCATTTTATTATGCAGCAGATTGGTCAAATAGCAAAGATTAACACTTACACTGATAAGAAAGGAGAAGAGAAGCAAATGAATATAAATGCAATACCAAACAACATGGAAAAGTACGTGGCATTTACTCTTGGTTATAATCTTGTTTTCATTGATAGTTTACAGTTTATGAGTTCAAGTTTAGACGAACTAGTGAGTAATTTGCCAAAAGAATCATTAAAATACACATCTGAAGTTTTCAAAGGAAAAGCACTTGATTTAATCTCAAAGAAAGGAGTTTATCCATATGATCAAATGGACTCATTTGAAAAATTCAATAAAACCAAGTTGCCAACTAAAGAACAGGTTTACAGCATTCTCAATGATCAACATATTAGTGATGATGATTATCAGCATGCAAAACGTGTTGGAGAGGATTTAATCTCAAAAACATGGGAGAGTATCATAATCTGTATTTAATGAGTGATATTCTGTTGCTAGCTGATGCATTCGAAAATTTCAGAAAAACATGCCTTAAATATTATAAACTAGATTCAGCTCATTATTTTACAAGTCCAGGTCTTTCTTGGGACAGCATGCTCAAAATGACTGATATCAAGCTTCAAGTGATGAGTGATATTGATATGTTCCAGTTTATTGAAAAAGGCATGCGGGGAGGCACTTCATATAATGCCAATCGATTTGGGCAAGTAAATAATAAGTACATGAAACCCTATGACAAGACCAAACCATCAAAATACATCATCACTTATTTAGATGCAAATAATTTGGCTGGGCTATGAGCCAGTATCTTACAACTGGTAAATTCAGATGGATGGAAAAAAAAAAATTTGATAAACTTGATTTGAATAAATATACAGATGATAGCCAAACGAGTCTTATTCTTGAAGTCGATCTTGAGTATCCGAAAGAACTTCATGATCTTCATAATGACTTTCGTCTTGCTCCTGAGCAGGTTCAAGTCAATGAAAACATGTTGTCTGATTATTGCAAGCAGATAAACGACAAATTCAATATCTCAATTGTTCAAGTTCATAAATTGATCCCAACATTGAATAATAAAGAAAAACACGTTCTTCACTATCGCAATCTTCAATTATATCTTTCTCTTGTATTAAATTGACCAAAATTCACGGAGTCTTGAAATTCAATCAAGCTCCATGGTTGAAAGAATACATTGATTTTGATACAAAGAAACGAACCAACGCCAAAAATTCATTTGAAAAAGACTTCTTCAAACTAATGAATAATGCAGTCTTTGGAAAAACCATGGAAAACTTGAGAAAAAGAGTGGACGTAAGACTTGTTACTGAAGAAAAACAGCTTCTAAAGCTGTCAAGTAAACCTTCTTTTGTATCTTCAAAAATATTACATATTCAATGAAAATTTAGTTGCTGTTCACAAGATCAAGGAAGCATTATGTCTCAATAGACCAGCTTATGTTGGAATGTGTATTTTGGATCTGAGCAAAACACTCATGTACGATTTCCATTATAACCACATTAAACGAAAGTACAAATCATAAGCCAAACTGTTGTTCACGGATACTGACAGTCTGACGTATGAAATTCAAACAAAAGACGTTTACAAAGATTTTTGGAAGAATAAAAGCAAGTTTGAAAACAATGATTATCCAGAAAATAGTCCATTTCATGATAAAACAAACATGAAGGTAATTGGTAAATTTAAAGATGAAGCAGCTGGTCAAATAATAACCGAATTTGTTGGTCTCAGAATTAAGATGTACAGTTACATTAAAGACAGTGGTGAAAACAATAAAACAGCCAAGGGCATCAAGAAAATCGTCATCAAAAATGATCTCAAACATGAAGACTACAAAAGTACTCTTAAACAGTGAACAAATGTATCGTAAGATGAAAACACTCAGATCTGATCGTCATCAACTGGGAAGCTATGAATTGAACAAAGTGAGCTTGAGTTGTTTAGATGATAAAAGATATCTGAAAAAAGATGGCAAACGCTCGTATGCATATGGTCATTATAAAATTTAATGGTTTTTCATTTCAAGGGAATCAGCTGTTGTTTCGTTGGCAGTTTTTGGTTTCAAAAATTCTATTTAATTTTTTAGTTCGAATTCAATTATTTCATTTTTCAATTTTGTAACGTTAACGTTTCTTTGATGTAGCTGAGTTGATCTGTGTCTTGATCGTCCGGCTTCTTTATAATCTATGTTATTCAAACAATCATCACAGTACCATGATGTATTCAAATTATAATGGTTATCGTACTTTATTTTTGCTTTATGGGCGTCTTCAGGAGTTTCATATTTTCTGGATTTTTACTCTCCATATTATTAATGAGTAATATGTATTTAAATAGTTTTTACATCTGAATTTTATTTAAAGAGAAGACGACATATACATATTCATTACAGAATCGCGCCCATTGAAAAACGTCGCACGGGAAAATGCAAATAAGCTAGAAAAGAGAAAGAGAGCATGCCTAACTTCACACAGGCCTGTCAACTCGACTGTCAATCATGTAATCCCCCGTGTACGCCGTGTTCACAAGTACTGTTTCATACTCAGACAACCGAAACGTAGCGCTATTCATCGAAGAAGAATAGCCGTAATTAGTCGTGTTATCTTGATTAGGCTATATTGTTTAAAAATCGGTCAGATGTAAACTTACATTACCTTTTAAATGTCGGGTTTTTATCAGAACTAAGCTAACAGAATAATGTATGGAAAGTTAAAAGCAAAACTACAAACCATGGGCAGTCCAAATGTTTATTTACATTGGGTTCACACAGCTGGTTTAGAAATCTATGACACAATCCGATGGTGTGATCGAATTTAGCGATCTCTCTTCGAGGAAAGCAAATTCGTTTATGTTCGTAGTGACACATTTATAGTAGAAAAAACCTAAAACCAAAAACAAGCGCTCACCTTGAAAATAGAGCTCCAACATGGACAGATTTCGAAGTCACCGAGCGCCTCGGGTGATCGGCGATCGGTGATCGCAAAGCGTTAAAAAATGTTTTCAAAACAAAACCAACTCTCCACGCGAACCCTGAGTGGCTACTTAAAACATTGAAAGCAAGGACTACATGAAAATTTCCGTTCATAAAAACGGATAGATTACAGAATTCCGCGGGGCGGACGTCGATTTTTTTTTTTTTATCGTAAAGGATTGCTCGCGATCGCGTGTTTAGTATACGAATAAACACTTCACGCTCTGTTGATATGCAAACGCAGCCTTTGCTCCTTACTGACGAAAAGAGCATTTCACCATTTTCAAACAATACTAATTGCTCCAATTGTATCTCCATTGTCTATAAACAGACGCAAAGTGAAATTTTACAATTCCCGTTTGGGAATTCGGCAATTCAGATCTTAAGAGACCGAAGCTGGCGGTGAACTTTTGCAACCTTATTTCCAGGTCATTGCGCCTGCAAAGCATCATGGGTACCCCACTTTTCCCGGGCGACGCTTTTCAATGGGCGCGATTCTGTAATGGGTAATGAAAGTAACAATAGTTAATGATGTAAAGTATCGGGTTCATCCTATTTGGAATAATTATGCAGCTTCAAAGCTGGTGAAATCATTCATGTTAAAACACAAATGCCAACAAAAGGTAATTTGTTACCATCAAGCAAATATGTGTCGAATGTTGCTGGAAGTGCTTCTGCTAAAAGAAAATGTTTATTCAGTCACAAGTTTGTTTGGGAGTGTTTCAATGGTTTAATCGATGATAAAAAAGTCGTTTTTCATATCAACAAAAATTTCAAAGACAATCGTTCATGTAATCTTAAATTAACGACAATGAGTGATATTGGTAAAGAAGTTCATAATCCTAAAAAATCAAACAAATCAAAACCTGGAAAAGATGTGAATTTAACAAATAACAAAGTGTTGTATTACAAAAACATGAAAAATGCAGGTAATCAATTAGGTGTTCACTATGCTGCAATTCGAATGATTTGTAATAAATTACCAGGTCATAAAACAAATACTTCTAAAAAAGATGGTTGTAAATATAATTTTGAATATATCGATGATCATGAATGTGAACCACGAATGGCTGACAAAGAAGATGATAAAATTGTTGTAAGAATAAATAGCCAGAACCAGGAGCCATAATCGGGGGCGGAGACCGTAAGTGCGCGCCATTTCTAGTATTGGGGCTGTCCCTATGATATGGGACAATTTTTCTATTTTTAGAGCAAATTGCGCCATTATGTGCGGCACACGCGCGTATATGCTGCGAGGATTTTTGCGGATGTAGCGCGGGGAAACTGATGGCTTCCGAAATTCCCGAAATGTATGAGGCTTTTGACCCACAACTCAATACGTTCATGTCTGTTGGAATTTTACTTCAGTATTTTCGTCGTAAGCTGCTCCAGTTTGATTGAAGTAAGACAGTGTCCAACTAAGTTATTTCCCGCTATTTATTTATACGCTCACTAGAATCTTCAAAATTGAAGGAGGTGAGTCGCCCAGGAAGAAGAAGAAAATATGACACATTGAATATAAAATGAGGATTGCTGAACAAAAATATGAATCACCGAATTAAAAATGAGTTTAGTGAACAAAAATATGACACACTGAATATAAAATGACGATTACTTAATAAAAATATGAATTACTGAATATAAATTGTATCTTATTAAATATTGCAACAATCCGGCAACCATATATAATATCAGTCTAGTTTTTAAATATGTTTAAGGTTGATAAATGTTTGAGAACATATTAAAAGCTTAGCTGAAAATATGTGAATACAGCGGAAATAATCAGCAAAGTTACAATGACGCTTTCTTTAATCGACTCGAATAACGATTTCGATTTCGTTGGTTGAGTTATCAAAACTCTTTGTCTATTTTATTTTCGCAGTGTAAAATTTCAGCATGTTAAAGAAACACACATGATGTTAGTAGCCTTTTGACGTTGGTGAAAATTGTTGCAGCATCTCAGCAAAAAAGACAACGAAAGAAATCTTTGTCAAGATTTGTTGACAATTGAAAACACCGACTCGGATTTGAAAGTGCGCGTGCTGCACTATGCAAATGAGCTACTTAATGTACGCGTCAGACTTTCCTTTCAAAACCTTTTGCAAACTCGCCAAGCAAACAGAAACAATAAGAAATTATCAGGGTTTGGTTATGACTAAGCATTGTTTGGGAAATTCACAAATTATCTCCATACCAGGGTAAAGTTTTCTTACATAACTTTTCTTTACAGAACAAACGCAAAATCTTACTCGTACAAGTAGCGCGAGGAGATATTCATTCACAGCGCGAAATTGAAGTCTTGTTTTCGACCCTGAAAACTCACCTTTTCCATTAGCTCAGAGCGTAAAACTACATATAAGAGCCCTGGTTCTTATTCCCTGCCTTATTCCCTATCATCGCTGTGAAAAATCTGCAAGAGAATCTCTCAACTCTCATCATTTGATCAGGCAACGTGACATCATCCACGCGAGAGCCCCCGACATGTGCGTGGATCCGCGCGGTTGTATGACGTCAGGATGGCACAATTTGTTCTAAAAATAGAAAAATTGTCCCATATCATAGGTGCGCGCGGATCCCAAGACGTACGGTCTCAGTCCCCGATTATGGCTCCTGCCAGAACCTGTATTAATCTAGGCTAAATGAATAGCAAAAACAGATGTAGTAAAAAACATATCTAACACATGTATAATCATATATAGGTTATATTATTTTTACCACATTTGAGTAATACGACAATATGTATTACTCAATTAATGTTTACATATTTTTCAAATCTTTCAAAGGTATCCAACTGTTGAAGTCATTATTATATCCCTTCCACTCAACTAAAGCTTGCTTTTTCTTATGATCTTCCTGATCTTTCCTGATGATTATTTTTCTGAATACATCCTATTTGGCTTTTAATAATCCAGGTTCATAAGACCTCCCTTGTATCTCTATAGATACTCAGGTTCTCTGCCTTCTTTGAATATTTCTTGAAAAGCGTTTGCCACAGTTTCACCTTTTTTATCCTTCGATGGAACAATCCAACCATATTTACTGAACACGTCTAAAACCATGAGAAGATATCTGTAGCCTTTATTCCATGTACTGAATTGTTGCATTTCAGCTAAATCAGAACACCATATTTCATCAATATGATTGACTATTACACGCCGTCGAGTAAAGTTACGTTTTATAAGTTTATGTAATTCATCAGCTAATTTTTTGTGCCAGTTACTCGGCGGCTTTTTTCCGTTTTTTGGAACACCAAGACCTAGTTTTTGTTTTTTGTCAATCAAGAATCGTGCTGTTTGCCCCCACTTTGGCATTTTACCATAAGGAATTTCATCCAATGGCTTAACCATTTGTCGGTCACAATCTCCTTTGTTTTTACCCATGTCGTAACAAATATCGTGATAAGCGGCGATTTAATCTACTTTGTTATGTATATGGTTGTACATGCCATTTGGTGACCTCACCAGTATTTTTGTCGTATTCTAATTGTTTTTCGAGTGGATTATTTGGACCCATATATTTATACTTTCCAGGAGTAAAACCGGCTTTAGGTTTTGGTAGTTTGCCAATTGCTTTGTGGATATCAAGTTTACTACTTTTGTACATGTCTGCATTGAGATCCACTCTATCGGTTTTGTATCTGTAGTTAGGCCTAACTTTTGTCGATAATTGATTGATTGCTTCAGATCCAACTTTTTGATTAACAGGAGGTGCTTTCTTTATTGCATAATTTATTGCTGTCTTTTGCAATTTTGGATCTCTCATGAATTCAGAAGCATAATATCTTCCAGCTTCTGCACCTTTCTCAGCCAAATAAGGAATTCCCTTACTGATAAATAATTCAAGACCAGTGTCTGCCGCACTGCTTAAAATGCCTTTTCCTCTTGTTCTTTTTTCAGCTCTTTCAATTTGCTTTGCTAATTCAAACTTAAATCCATAGGTTGAAATATATTGCCCCCCGCTTGTGAGGGCTCAATTAGTTTCCCGACTTCACAATAACATAGTTCTACCATTTTTAGCGTTTGCATAGTGTTCACTTCCCGGAACACATTCAGTTACTTTTTTCTGTCTCACACAATATGATTTCATATATATGAGTTACATATTTTTTAAATATCTCTCAATAAACCGTTCATTATTTATTGTATTATGTATGTCAAACACTTTCAATAGATCGAAATATTATTTCCCTTTATTCATCTCATTCAAAAAGTATAAACAGAAATAACCAAATGTAGTCGTATAAAGATTTTGTACTTGACGTGATTTATTTTATTTATTTATAAGCTCTTGAAATGGTGGCATGCCAAAGCTGTCAAAATAGTTTATTACGTTATCCTTAACATATGTTGTAACCCAGTGAGATCCACTCATATATGAAGGTTCAAGATTGTAAATAAATAATGCTTGCTCATGATTATGAAGTACTGTTTGATTCTTGACAAAAGTAACCTTATGTCTGTATCGTAGACGATTTTACCAGCAGATTTGATCATCAGATGATTGATAAGACTATGTGATCTATTTATAACTGTTATTCTTTGGGCATCATAATGCGCACCATCAGCAAGTTGTTGTAATTGAAATTGCACTTCAAAATACGCATTATACCGATCATAAAATGCTGATCTGTCATTGATTGTGAATTTGTAACCATTTTTGTCATGGTGTTGACCATTTGCCGGCATTCTTATTGTGTCATCAAGTTGGTATCTTACCAACTCATTTCGTTGTTACATTTCACTTGATCTAAAAGCCATTATGATATTAGTTTAGATAAAAACTAGTGTTTTAATCCTTGTCCTGATATTAAACGATTTAATATCATATCAGTACTTTCCTCTTTTATTGTTGGAAGTTTCGAAACAGTTGGTTTTTGTTTCACACCTCTAGGTCTCCTCATTATCAGATCAGCAGATTTTTCTGCTGCTCTACGACCAATTTTAGCACCAGCGTGTTCTACTCCAGATTTTGTTGCTTTTTTCATGATAGGTTTGAAAACATTTTGAATACAGATGATGCCATAGTCCTTATCGGTTTGAATATATTGTCAACAACTCTCCGTGGTTCCATAGTGAAACTAAATGACGGTTTCATGACAGATGTACTGAAACTGTATATTATATCTGTATCTACTCCGTCAACAAGGCTGGTATTAACCAAATCAATGTATCTTGACTTAAATTAGGCATTCGTGACCCAAAATTTTCAGCATCTTTGAGAATGACTCTGTCAAAGCCAATAAGCTCATGAAAATTTGATTCAGTCAAGTCAAGTTGGTAACCTGTTTTCAATTTTATCAAACCTTTGAAAGTGCTGTTTTGAAATTCTAACGTTATTGGATATTCATCTTTACTATCTTTATCATCATCATCTTTTTTTATAACGGTTTCATTTTTCAAAAACATGTTAAGATTAATGCAATTGTATACACCACTGGGAAATGTAAGTTCTTTCCAAGTTGAACCACCATCTGAGCTGTATTTTATTTTCCTATTATTATGACCAGGATTGATGTTAAACCATGTGAATGACATGTTTATTATTCTGTTAAAACCAATCACATACTCATGATTATCATCCAAAATAATTGGTCTGGTGAAATTGGTTTCAAAATTGGCTGGTGTATTGTTTGCACTAATGTTATTCAAATAACTTGATAATACAATTTCTCGTTCCATTATGCAATTTAGTTAGATTATATTTGGAAATAACTTTTATACATTTTATCATATTGCGATTTGTTAATTGTTGATGTTCTCAACAGTGTGTCTAAAATGGCAACACCCATGTTTCTCATTTTGATTGATGTGTTGCCAGCTGTTTTTTCCCCAATGATGATCTCCAATTTTTTAACAAGTTTCTTGGGATCATTGAAAAACATAACGCTACCACCTTTCTGTTTTCGAATTCCTAACCTTTTGTTGTTTTGAGCTTATTTGTGTAATATTTTATGTACTGATTCAAAGTAGCATTTGCATTCTGAATTCTTTTCCGATTCTCTTGCCTTTCAGCTTCAGATATTACTCCACTTTTTAATTGTTTTGTGACTTGGGCTTGATAACCGTTCAATTGATTGCGACTGAATTCCGTATCTTTGATTATTTTATTAAGATAACTCTTGGTTTTTTGGTGTCATTTCAGTTTGATTCAATATCTTTTCCACATTCTCATAATTTGTTACACCAGTACCATCTAAAATTGCTTCAGCCGTATCTTCATTATCTAATGCGTAATCAATTTCCTCATCTTGATATTCGGGCGGTTCTTGAGGCAAATATTGAGGATCAACATAAATCTCTTTTTCCCTTCTAAAACATCTTTCAACGATTCGTCACATGTGGGTGGTTTTGGCACTATTTGTTTGGTGTTTTCTACTAAAACAGGTTGATCAAATAAATCACCCCGATTCATGTCTTCAACCTGATCTTCAATATCAAGACCGTAATTTGGTACTTCTCCCTTTTTAGGTTGACGCCTTTTTCTTGGAGGTATTTTCAAATTACTGACAATAACATCATCTAATTTGGTTGTAATCGGTTTAAACACGTTTTTGAAAGATTCATGACTTGTCTGTTTATCAATATCATTTGTGTTGTTGTATTATGAACATAACTTACTTTATTACCCAATTCAAATTTCTTTTTAGCAATCTCTTTCCACTTCCGTAGACTCTTAATATTAGATTAGATAAATTGAATATAAAAAAAGGATTTAGTATGTCATGTAGTACACCCTGTAGTACTAAAATTATGTACCTATACAGTATCAAAATACCAAATTATGATATGAAAGAGGATGTTGGAAATTACAAACAATTATACCAATTTATGCCTGACCGTTGTTTCAGAATGTTAATATGCAGGCCTAGTGGATCACGAAAGACTAATTCATTGCTTCATATGATAATAAATTTACTGTATTTGGATAAATGTTATCTATATGCGAAAAATCTCGAAAAATCAAAATATGAATATCTGATGAAACCAATAAGTAAAGAAGTTGGTTGTGATATATTAGAGATTAGTAATGATGAAATACAGCCAGTTTCAGAAATGAAAAGTTGTAATAAAAAATTTGTTATATTTGACGATTTCGTTTGTGAAAAGAATCAAGCTCCATTAATTGATTATTTTATAAGAGGAAGACACAAGAATTGTTCGGTAATATATCTGAGTCAGAGCTACTATAAAACTCCAAAGGATATTAGACTTAACTGTAGCAATTTTTGTATTTATGAATTCCCAAGTGCTAACGAAAAATCACTTTTATGCTGTGAAAACAATGTTGATAAAAAACTGTATGAAAAGGTTACTAATGACCCGTATAGCTTTCTGTATATAGACAAACCACGAAAATTTACCGCTAAGAATTTCAATGAGAAATTGTAATTTCTAATCTAATATTATTATATATGTCTTATTCAAACGGAAGTTTAGGTTGGTCAGGTGAAGTTTCTTCATTTGAAATAGTAATAGTAAAAGGTGAAAAAGGAGACCCCAGAATAGGTTTTAAACTAACTTCTGATGGTAATTATGATTTACAAAATAAGAAAGTGTATAATCTTAATACACAAGATGATCATAAAGTTGATGATGATTGCAATACAAAAGTAAAAGATCTCAAGAGTGCTGTTAATAAAGAGTATTTGAATGACAAAGTTCTGAAAAAAGACAAATATGGTAATTATTTTGATGCCAAACAAATGGTAATCAAAAACACAGAACCATATTATGATGGGTTATACGATAATAATGACTTGGTCAGTAAAGTTTATGTTGATACAGAAAATACAAAGCAAGATATTGCTACAGCAGACAAAACCAACAAGGCTTATGTTGATAAAGTCGGTTCACACATTCAGGCGGATATCAATAAAACAAAATCGGCTTTACGAGAAGTATCCATAAAATTGGATGAAGGTTTGGACAAAAAATTAAGCATTCACGGCGGAAATTCTATGACTGTTGATTTTGACATGAACAACAACAAAATCATCAATTAGAAACCACCACCAACAAAAGACAATAGTAAATGGTTCGAACCCAGGAGTATCAGTAGTTTGTATTTTGTGATTGTCCGGGTGAGGGTAGCCCTGAAAAGAACTGTTGTTGGTGACTGACGTTTCGACAACCTGAGCGGAAGTCATCTTCAGAGTCAAGTGAATAGTGTTTGTCAGTCGATGATGTTATAAGTCTGGTCCGTTGAACGTTATTGG
>Ga0126339_10003292_pt1 | contig 11738 bp, 13 predicted proteins | sample OrbTmetagenome_2_FD_92532 | JGI IMG/M metagenome (GOLD analysis project Ga0126339, IMG submission 92532) | Coral microbial communities from Petempiche,Puerto Morelos, Mexico - Orbicella T R C metagenome | ecosystem: Host-associated > Invertebrates > Cnidaria > Coral | place: Petempiche,Puerto...
TATCAATCAAGATGTCGATTGAGTGTTGATCAAAGGTATCCATTGACACTTGACCATAGATGCCTTTCAATACTCAGCCAACACTTGGTCTACACTCAATCAATATCTCAATTTTATTAGTACACATGATCCATGTCTTGCGTGTTAGCCTGTTATCAGTGAGAGCTAATAAAGGCCTGATTCTTCTTTGATCATTATTCAACTGTCCAAACTTGCTGCAGTGGCAAATGCACATTACTTTAGATGTATTAGTCTAAATTGGTAGTTCACTAAAGTATAATGCTGTATAGTGCTTGTAGTTTGTTGAAACAATCATGCCTAAATTCCAGTTGCATTTTCCTTTCAGACAGAGATGTTTGACTCAGTACAACTTAATTCCTTATTTAGTGATTGAACAACAAGTCAATAAATAAACCTCTTTTCCCTTGATTCAATATTACTTTCTTTCAGGGTAAAAATGTAATAATTGAACAAAGTTTTGGAGGCCCAAAGATTACCAAAGATGGTGTAACTGTTGCTAAAGCAATTGAACTCAAAGACAAGTATCAAAACATTGGTGCTCGTCTTGTGCAAGATGTCGCCAACAACACTAATGAGGAAGCTGGAGACGGAACAACAACTGCCACTATCCTTGCTAGGTCCATTGCAAAGGAAGGCTTCGAGATGGTGTCCAAAGGAGCCAATCCACAGGAAGTCAGACGAGGTGGGCGTGGTTAACATTGCTTTCAAAGTCTAGAAAGCCTAAGGTCTACCTTAGCAGGAGTTGTATTGCCTGGCAGAACTCTCATGACATGTTAATATCCTACAACCCAAGGGTTCTCCTATGTAAGGGGCGGGTGGGGGGATGCTTATTGTAAACTGCAAGTTTGGTCACATTTAGGATGTTGAAGACAGAACGCTAATGTCGTTCACATCAAGTTATATTGTAGGATTGAATGAACAGTTGGAAGATATAAAAATAATCATACTCTGTTGATGGTTTAGATCAATCCAGCGTGAAATCTGTAAAAATAGAAGTAATAGATGAAACCAATTCAATGGCATCATCCCTAAAGTCCTTGTTAGTCTTAAATGTCTTTTGAGTGTCTGTTTAAGAATGTTGTAAGGAATCAGATAAAGCCTGAGCCACCTAAAAATTTCTGATCAGCCCAATATACTTCTTATACGTTTTCAGGAGTCATGCTGGCAGTTGAAGCAATCATTGAGAACTTGAAGAAAATGTCCAAACCTGTGACTACCCCAGAAGAAATCGCCCAGGTAAAATTGTAGCCATTTTATCAGCTCTTGAGGACCTGATCTTCTTCACTTTTTTGTGAAATTCAATATTTATAGGATGGTTTAATTTGTTTGCAGGTTGCAACAATTTCTGCTAATGGAGACAAGGGAATTGGAGAATTGATCTCCTCAGCCATGAAGAAAGTTGGCAAGAATGGAGTGATTACTGTAAAGGTAATGAGCATCATTTATGTTCTCTTGACTATGTTCATTATAAAGAAAAAAGTTTTGAAATCTTTTGCTCCCTAGTTTTATTCTGTCTCTTTCTCTCTTATCGTTTTTTATCTGCATGTATGTATTTTGAACAAGCTTTTAGCTCACTAGATGATACATGAGTAAATAAATGATTGATTGATTGATTGACTGATTGATTGATTGAGGGGACTTAATTTTAAACTAGTTGCCAAATTATACATTAGCAAATGGTGATACTTTGCGATGTGTTTTAATTTGAAGGATGGCAAGACTCTCAATGATGAGTTGGAGCTGATTGAAGGACTGAAGTTCGACCGTGGATTTATTTCCCCATATTTTATCAACACAACCAAAGGTGTGGCTTGTGAAAAGTTGTAAATAGTTCTACTCACTTAGTTTTCGGTTTCTCAGATTGTGTTGTGTATTTTCAAATATTCCACTTATGAAAGTGAAATCCTTTTGTTGGAAAACCTTTTCATCCTGATTTCTTGCAAGGCAGAAATCAAGGGTGCTTTCTATTATTCCAAAAATTCTGAAAATTTTGGTCAGAAGTCAAATGGAATGTTTTTGTTTGGTCTAGATCTGTTTGTGACCACCTCTGGAGGTGGTCCATTTTGACTGATCGGACTGGTTGAACCAAAATTTGCCATTCTATTTTGACAAACTGGTTCATTGCCCTACTTCACCTATGTAGGGAATTCAGAAAAGGAATAAAAAGTGGTAAGAACCATTCCTTCTGGTTGGCCTGGTTTCATTGGAAAATGCTGTGCCGTTTTTCCCTGGTTATTCTTAGTGGTCTCTGACTGGTCGGTCTGGTATAGTGGAAAGCACTCCAAGAGTCCAACTTTCACTCTGTTTACAAACTGAATATCTTTCTTTGGTGTTTGTTTTTAGGACAAAAAGTCGAATACCAGGACTGCTTGGTTCTCCTTTGCCAGAAGAAGATCTCTTCCATTCAGCAGATTGTTCCAGCACTTGAGCTTGCCAGTGCACACAGGAAACCTCTTGTTATTGTAGCTGAAGATGTTGATGGGGAAGCTCTTACCACCCTTGTCCTGAACAGGTAAATGGCAAGAAGAAAGTCTCGATTGTTTCTTATTGTAGTGTACCTCAATTGTGTTACCCTGAACCTCTGGAAGTAACGACTCCCCAAAGGTAAAGTAAAATTATTGTGGCCACTTACTACTCCTGAAAGTAGCAACCCCTGAAAGTAGCGAGCCCTCCGGATTTCAGTGTTTTTGAAGTTGTCATCTCTGTTGTTGTAATTCATTGGGTATGATGTAGTAGAGAGGTAACGGTCCATGAGATGCCCTATAAGAAGCAATCACTGCTTAAGATTGACAAATTTAGCATTTCCTCCTTTGTAGGCTCAAGGTTGGTCTTCAGGTGGCAGCAGTGAAAGCTCCTGGTTTTGGAGACAACCGCAAGAACACCCTTGAGGATATGGCCATCGCTACGGGTGGTATGGTGTTTGGTGATGATGCTCTGGAAACAAAGATTGAAGATGTCCAAATTCAGGATCTTGGTGAAGTTGGAGAAGTGTCAATCACCAAGGATGATACCCTGTTCTTGAAAGGAAAAGGTATTAAAGAAGACATTGAAAAGAGGTGCGCACAACTGAGAGAACAACTGGAAATTACAACATCAGAGTACGAGAGGGAGAAACTCAATGAAAGAGTTGCTAAACTTTCTGATGGTGTTGCTATCTTGAAGGTATGCTCTTAAGTCAACTCTTGCTGAAATTGGGTATGTTTTTAGAAGTTTCAGATCTGAAATCAGGTATCAAATTTTGGGTCAAGTCTGAAACAGGGTAGGGAAAGTCAAACATTCTGGTCTGAAATAGGGTTAAGGTTTCAAGAAGTTTGCTTCACACCTCCGCCCCCACCCAATTTTACTGTAAGTACTATCCCCCCTAGCTCCCAGTTGACATTTCTATTAAACAAAGTTCTTGAATCATTGTCATTCAGAAGCTTGTCGAGTGCCAAAACTTTTACAGCAGTTTTTAACCCAAGATGCAGTCAAATTTTTAGCTCACTTTGCTCTTTTGGAAAGTTCAGACTTGCATGTTAAAAGTTGTTGAAAATCCTGGCTGCATGTTGTCTCAACTCTAGCATGATGCTGATAATCATGTTTTATAGATTGGTGGTTCTAGTGAAGTAGAAGTGAACGAAAAGAAAGACCGTGTCACTGATGCTCTGAATGCCACGAGGGCTGCTGTGGAAGAAGGCATTGTACCTGGTGGGGGTGTTGCCTTATTGCGATGCAATCAAAGCCTCGACAACATCAAGACTGATAATGAAGACCAAGGCAAGGGAGTAGAACTTGTCAGGAGAGCTCTGCGTAAACCGTGTCAGACTATTGCTGAGAATGCAGGTGTAGAAGCAGCACTTGTGGTTGAGAAGGTAATCTTAGTTTATTGGTGAAACGTCATGGCTGACTGCAGGTGTCCTTAGTCAAAACAAATGTTTGTCAGGTGCACTGTTTTAAAGTCAAGTACCACAACTGACAAGTTGTATCAATCATTTTGGGTTTTAGAGGATGCACACAATCATTGAAAGTCAAATGTTGTTAAATACTTACACATGTAAGCTTGAAAATCATCTGAGTCTGCTGATGAAATTGCTTCTTCAAACGTGACAAGGAACTGAGTTGACACTTTCTTATTAGCTTATAGCACTTGACTTAGTTGATTAAATATTAATCAATCAATCAATGAACTAACTTAATTATTCATCCACAGTAAGATTTCAGGTTCAAATGGCTTGTGGGGCCATGTATAAATAAAAATTTAAAATGATTCATGAACTACTGATGTACATTTAATTTTTCTTTGTGGCAAACTTGCATATGTTACAAATTTTCCAAATTTTGTTTTTGAAAATGCAGACAAAATAGTAATCAGTAATTTGATGTGAAAAAATCATGTTTTGGAAAAATTGTCCCTTGAAGGTCCACAGTAAGCTTAACTGGTGCAGTTTCCTTTTTTGCACAAACTTCCTGGCTTAAAATATTGATCGAATATTATGTAGTGGTATTGTTTGCGAAACGCTGTGTACTTATCTTTTTTGCAAAGGTTAACTCCATGGAGGGTAACAGCGGTTATGATGCCTTGAACAACACATACGTCGACATGATCCAATCAGGAATTATTGACCCTACCAAAGTGGTCAGAACAGCTATCACAGATGCAGCTGGTGTTGCTTCCCTTTTGACGACAGCAGAGACCGTCATTGTTGACATGCCCAAGGATGAAAATGGAAACATGCCTGCAATGGGCGGGATGGGTGGCATGGGCGGAATGGGAGGAATGGGCGGGATGGGCGGATTGTAAATCAATGAATGCGATAATATTTGAGAAGCCTTGGTTCACTTCTTGCACATCTCTATACAGAAACATTTAAGTGTAATCATGGTTATATCATGCTCTGGTTGTGCGAATAATCGTTGGATTGTAGTCTCTATTCTCTGGTACTCAAGTGCAATTTCTTGAAAAGCAGACAGACTGTTGGCCTGCAATAGCAACTGGTGTGAGACAACAACAGAATGGATGAAAACTGGCTACATTTGTAGGCTAGCAGGCTGGTTAGTGTAAACATGTTATAGGCGAACTAAACATATGAAGTTCTGCTGTAGAAGATGCAGTCTTAATCATGACTTTGTAGATGCAATAGCTAATGTTAGCCTATTCATGTATAGCTGCATTCGTTCTACCTGCAATGCTAAAACCATGTGTCGCTGACTTGATTTTGCCTCAAGTGCTGCATCTTAATAAAATCATTTTTTCAAACTGTGATCGTGATTTTCTGCTCTTAAATGGGTTTTCCAAACTTTGAAGCAATGCATATCACACGGTTGACACCCAGGAAGATCCCATGCAAAAAGGGTGGGGGTGCTTGTCAGAAATTTTGAAAGAACTCCTAAGAGGTTCCAAGATACTGTTTTGTGGGCGTGGCATGAAATTGTTTTTCATCTCTAAGAGATACCAATTCCAAAACAACACTAACGGACACTTTCATAATTTTTAATAGCAATGAAAACGATTGCTTCGAACACATTCTTCTGCTTGTTAAGTTGATTATCAAATATTCCCTGTCTCAATTTTTTTGGGCAATTTTTTGAACGGCAAAAGTGTCTTCAAGAGAAGATGATCTATCATGATCTCGTGATGTTTTTTTTTGTGTGTGTGTGTGTGTGGCTGGCTCTTCATGACATGTTAGACGCTTTTTTTGGCCATGTTGGTCACAAATAGGGTATGGTTTTTATACTCTAGTCTTGAATTGAGCATGTTTTTTTAGAAGAAGCTACTTTTTCATCTTTACTGATAAGACTAGCCAGCGAACAGGCTCCCAGCGAGAGTGGAAAAAAATTTGGCGACTGAAGCGAGCCGTTTAGCGTGAAATAGCCAGATTGCTCTCGGCTTGCCCGGCTCGTCTTAGACCACACTCAGCTAGCTCGCACTAAACCCAACCGTGCCGTGAGCCTGTTCGCAGGTTATGATAAGACCATTGACAAAGGCCCTTCATAAATTATGTGTAGGGCAACTGTGCATATGTCAGCTCAAACGGTCATAAATGTTTGGTTAGGTCATAAATAGGGTAGGGAAAATCGCAGATTTTGGTCATAAATAGGGTAAGGGTTTTTGGAAGCAGGCCGCACACCAGCCAATTTTTCTAGGAGTGCCTCCCTCCTTGGGTTCTGACCCCGGGGGACTTCCATATCAAAAGGACGGGGGTGCTCGTGGGAAATTTTGAAAAAAACCCATAAGAGGTACCAAGATCCTGTTTTGTGGGCATGGCTTGAAATGTTTGTCACCCCTAAGCTAAGAGGTACCAATTTTAAAACAAATCATAATCTCATGTCAAATTTTTTTCGGCTCAGTACCCTAAAAGGTACTGCAAAAACTCCCGCTGTGGACCTTTTTAGGTTGAGCACCCCAAGAGGTACCAAAACCGCCTCATTAACCCCTAAACGGTACAACGAGCACCCCCCCGTCCTTTTTCTATGGGATCCCCCACCAGGGTTCTGACCCGGCGGCACTTGACCCTCGCGAGAGATTTTCTCTGTTTTACAGACCTGGAGCAGGAAATAGACAGCAAGACTGGTCTGTAGGTCAGTAAACAAGCGTCGTATAAACGACGTATGAACTATAATTATGTAAAACAAAACTACTTGTCTGATTTTGTTCGTTTCGGTTTGGGACTGCAAGCACAAACATCACTTTGTATGGGATTGCCTTCCACTTTTCTCTGAATCTGGGTCTATATAGTGACTGCAGGGTTGAATCATACTTATAAAAAATTATTCCATCTAAGGTAATGAAAACCACAGGAAGCGCTACATGTATTTTTGTCCTGAGGTCTAAATTTCATCATCACCGCGTCCGCTGGACTAACCTTCGCGGGACTGGATCTGAGGAAATACGTCATAATCAGGGGTGGTGACGACATGAGTCAAGCTTACTATTTCTACGGCCATTTTGGTTAACCGGCAACCGTTCATATTTTTGGAACTCTCGGAGATCTTTGATTTCCTAATAACATTTGAGGAATATCCTAGGAAAGTATGGACACTCTAGATCATAGAGGTTGACTGAGAAGGTGAGGCATGAACGAGAAGTAGGTTTTCCGAGGCGCGAAACCACCCTAACCCTTGGACGTTTCGGAAAGCACCGATTTGAACTACTTGTACATTTTGGGACTCCTTTTTGTCACGTACAATCATTTAAAATTTTAGCCTTATGCTGGACTGTTCACTGGTCGAACACAGGTCGCGGATGTGTCACGATGAAAGTTTGCCACATATAAAAGTTGCACAGAATGCAGTGATTGCGGTATAAGTACTCAACTCAGCATGTAACAAGATTGACTATGTAATATATTCCTAGGCCCTACAACTTAACTTATAGGATATTTGCAACTGTTAGTTTGGCTTTACGACCTTATTACCCTCTCCGAGTATCATGTGGGTAATATTTTAAGACGTAAAAAGTCACATGCCAAGACTTGATCGCGTAAAGACGTGAGCCATATCCAGGAAATAGTTGACTTCAAATTTGTCTGACGAATGCTGTGTTTAAACAGGCGCGTTTCTGTCGAGTATTAATATTTTACTCGTAGATGTTAAGCTTCATCATTCACTTGCTATATCCTTGCTTGCGAAAGAGAGAGAATGTCAAGAGTTAAAGTGCCCATAAACAGTGTTTTCGTATAATGGGAGAGCGAAACCTCAGTTATAGCGGAAGTAATCGTGTCGTATCACCTATTCAGCGCTCGATATTGCCAGCGAGAATACGTCCAACGCAATACGTTGAGAAGTTGTCCCTTGAATTTCTAAGAGGTTGTGATTCTGATACAGATGGGCAATTATCTCACTTTTTAAGTCTTCGGATATGGTAGAAGGCGAAACTTGTAAATACGAGCTCTTTTGTATTGTTCAGTGTAAACTGTTCGAAATGTTACGTCTAAATGTCCTCAAAGCAGCTCGATTTTTGTCGACTTGTACTTTTTTTGAAACAAATTTACGACAAAGTCATAATACATTGTATTTCCAAGCAATGAAGGAAGTTCAGTTCTTTACCTATTAGCTTTGTAATGTACATCAGTAATTGTGCTATTGTGTTGCAAGTATGCTAATTATTAACTTGAACTTATTTGAATAATTGGTTGAAATTTATTTTCCAGTGGAGCTGCCTGTCAAGTTTAGTAACTGGGGATAAATTTCATGTCAAAATTGTACTTGGACTCTAAATTATAATGTGATATCAGTTTATGGTACTGTTGTTGCTTGAGGTAACACATGGTTGACGCCATAATTTTGTGTTTGATAAATCAATTAAATACTTAACAGGGCTGGCTTAGTTATGCTTATAGGTGATTCTGTCATGTACAAACTGGTCATCTGCAAGAGCAATGCTGCAAGTGATTGTTTGAAACATTACAGTGTACGTGTTTTGTCCATGTGACTGGAACTATGAAAATGGTGTTACAGACTGAAGAGTCTGTTCTTGTGCACCAGTTGAGCTAAAGACCTTAATTTTCTGACTCCTTAGCCTGAAAATTACTCCAAGTAATGAGTACAAAAAGGGAGATCAGAGAGAGGAGCAGAAAAAAAAAACCAACATTCCTTTGAATTTTTATATTGCCTGTATAATTGGAGAGAAAAAAGCACTTAGACTGAGTTGCGACCAAAAAGGTGATATTTTCAATTCATCACCATCCAGACATATCACGTGTAAACCATCTTTTATGAGCTTGATTTGACTGGGAAGTCTTAAGTTAGACTAACTTAAGTTACACAAACTGTTAGTGAATGTTAAATTGTGTGTAATAAAGTGAGTGCAGGGCTGACAACACTTCCTGCATCAGTTAACCCATTGGTGCCTGCAGATTTTGGCAAAAATGCATTTTTGGACATACATGGATTAGGATGTCAGCTAAATTAGCTCCAATCTTCCAAAAAATGCATTTGCAACATGACAGTGTGCCTTTCTTTCTACTAGCCTCACGTTTTATGACATTTTTGCTCGGGGCATGCTCACAAAGGAAAATTTTGAGATATTTTTTGGGCAAGAAAGTAACCTTTGTCTTTAGGCTTTGCATGTTTGTTTTTGTTTTTTTTGTTTTTGCTTTTTCTCCTTTTCTTATCTTTTTGCTGCAGTTGTTGACCTTCTACTGGGCTTACTTCCAGTTGAAATATTCCCGCAAAAGCATCATCAAGACGGGAATTCTTACCATGGAGTAGCCAAGTGTAGTTGAGGGAAATTTTGTTCCAAGTTTTTTGCTTCAATTTCTAAACATTTTCATGCATACTTCACACTCAATTGACCCAATCACTCTGATCTGTGTATCATTGGAAAGATCTTAAATTCTTCCGGCAGAAGTATAAGTGATCCCAATTTTGGTCAAAGGAGATGACGTCAGAAGTGGAACAAGGGCCAATGCTTGTTATGGGGGCACCTCAAACTTTAATTCACTGTTACATTTTCTTTAGAATTGGGTCAGTTGGGCTGCATCATGGCTCAAAGGAGCAGGTTCACCCTGTAGTAGGCGCTTGGGCCCCAAGCTATAACAGCTATTTTCTGTTCATGTCCTGTTCATGCCCTGTTCATGAGCTGGGATGATTTTCCTTTGTTACTTTGCAGTTCAAATGCTGTACTTCTGAAGGTCTCCTTTATTAGACTAGCAAATGCCAAAGCTCTAATTCCACTCTTACTAGCTTTAATTTATCATTGCAGATGCTTTTTTCCTGCAATCTTTTAACTAAAACTCATATTCTTTTGTTCTATGTAGGTGAAACACAATATTAGTGACAGGGGGAGTCAAGCAATCATAGAACAAAAATATGCCTCCTCCCCCTCCTCCACCACCTGGGCCACCACCTCCCCCTGCACACAAGGCCTCTGGTCCACCACCAAAGTCCTCTGGTAAACCATCAGACAGGGGGGCCCTGCTCAGCCAGATACATGGAGGAGCCAAGCTTAAGAAGACAGTGACCAATGACCGCAGTGCCCCAGTGGTAGGAGGAAGTAAGTCGTAGACTTTTAGGTTGAAACAGTCAATGATCCCAGTCAGGGATTAAGGGCCTGTTCACATGAAAGTGGGGGACCTCAGGCAGGTGAGGTCCCCCGCCTTGGTGGGGTAACCAATATATCCATACAATCTCTCTTTTTTTCTTGATCATGTTCACATGTTAGGTGGGGTACCCCACCAAGGTGGGTTAACCTGCTTTGGTGGTGAAAGCTGCAGAGTCGGGTAACCCGCCTAACTGGGATAATCAAATCACTGCACCAAAGCCTGCCAAAACACAGGGCAGAACAATATTTTGACAATTTCACTGCTGAAACGCTGATGGAATTGACAGTGCTGGTATCAGATAGTCATCGGATAGTCAGGCTAGTCAATGGAATCAGTGGTACCAAGCATACTGTTCCATTTTATAATTAAAGTGGATGGACACCCACATGTCAATGATTTCATAAAGTGCCTGTATCAAAGGGATGTTCTAGCTTAACACAGGGTTGAACTGTAGTTTCAATTATCTAATGTCAGTCTGTATGGTTATGAAAGTCATATACCGTAAAATCCCACGTAAAGTCCCCACCCCCCTCTGGGATATAAGCCCTTCTATTTGCGAACAAAGAGATTATTAGATAAGATAAGATAAGATAAGATGACTTTATTTATACACGGTTTGTCCATCAGTCAACAAAGTTACTGGACTATCTACCTATCTGCCTACTCACAATAAAAATTTTTAAAAAAACTGCTTTTCATGGAGGCTGTGTCTGAAAATTTACTTAAAATTAAGATATTACTTTAAACTGTGGTGACTTAATTTAGATTTGAAATTGGTCAGTGAAGATGGTTGTCTTAGGTCTATGGGTAAGTTGTTCCATAACTGAGCTCCACTGTACGAAAAACTCCTCTTAAGATAATCAGTTTGAGGTTGTGGAAGAACTAATTTGTTTTTGGTATTCCTTAAACGATAAGCATTTACATTATCATGATATACGAATCTTGATCTCAGATAATCAGGTGTCATACCATTCAATGTTTGATACATTAGGATAGACTTCCATTCCAATCTTTGATAGTAAAGTCTTCGCCACCCTAGTGCCGGGAACAAATCATCCAAATTACTGTCATAGCTCAAAGACATTAGGGTGTGAGCTGCGCGACTTTGAATCCTTTACAGTTTTTCAGAAAGGCCCTTGTTACAGTTACCCCACACTACATTGCAATAATCAAAATGTGGTTGAACAAGGCTATTACAAACTTTAATTAAAACATTAAATGGAGTGAGATGCCGAATTCGTCTAATTGCACCAATTGTTGCGGATATAAGCCCAACTAATGTATAAGTGGGTTCCTTTTGCGTTTTATAAATGTATTATAAATGTAATAGCTCTAAATGTAATGGTACATTAGCTTTGATTCGTTTCTCAGATCTCGTCATTCTGAAACATATTTTTTATTCCACTTATATGCCCCCCTCCCCCCCCCCCGCCCCGGATATAAACCCCCCATTTATAAGCACACCCAAAACCCCTTATGAAGTTATGTAAGACCAGGGCTTTAATGTGGGATTTTACGGTATAACAAATATTGAGGCATTAATTTAAGACACAATTTTGATTTTTATGTAATTACTTATAAGATTAAATTTGGAAATACAGTTAACAATAAAGATTAGCGAAAAAACTGAGCAACGACGTTTCGGTGTCATCCTGGCACCATTTTCAAGTTAAAAAATATTTGTGCGAAAAGTAA
>Ga0126339_10003293_pt1 | contig 11736 bp, 10 predicted proteins | sample OrbTmetagenome_2_FD_92532 | JGI IMG/M metagenome (GOLD analysis project Ga0126339, IMG submission 92532) | Coral microbial communities from Petempiche,Puerto Morelos, Mexico - Orbicella T R C metagenome | ecosystem: Host-associated > Invertebrates > Cnidaria > Coral | place: Petempiche,Puerto...
CCCGCTCGACCTGCAGGCGTTCGATGCCGTCCGGGTCGGCTAGGTTCTCCGCGTTGCAGAACGCCAGTCGCTCGGAAATCTCGGGAACCACGGTGCCGGGCGACACATCGTGTTCCGCCAGCTGGGCGCGCAGGTCGTCCAGCATCGCCTCGGCCCGATTGAGCAAGCGCGCATCCACGTTCAGGAACAGCTTCACATTCGATCGATCCGGCATACGCGCGAAAAGAGCAATCGCCGCCGCGTGCGCCTGCGCCTCAACCTCTGCCAGGCGATCGTCGCAGCGAAGCGGATCGTCGGGATTGCCGGTGTCGGCCGCGCAGTCGAGCAAATCGTGGGCCGAGGCGAACCCAAGCTCCGTGGCGTTGCCAATCACCGCCTCGACGCCCAGGGTGCGCCCGGAGTGCACGCCGACGATCGGTTCCAGCGCCATGCGCAGACGTGGAATGATGCTCGACCAGCCCATGGATCGGGCCGTCTCCCCGCCCTCGATCAGCGGCACGGTCTGTCCGAAGGTGAACCGCGGCCGGAACCAGAGAGCATCGCGCCCGTCCGCCTCCAACGGGTCGACCGGTTCGGCGGTGGCGACGCCGACGGCGGTGCCAAGGGGAGGGCTACTTCCGCTCATGCGTGTGACGTCCCACAGGCTAGCCTGAGCTCGACGGAAGCCCCCACCTATCGCGGGGTCATCCGCTTGGGTAGCGTGAACATGACGAAACCTAGGAGCGCCGTCAATCAACCAATGGACTGTATGTCATTTTTCCAGGATTGCCGCAGCCTCGAGGCAGCGTGAGATTGAAACCATGATTCGATGATCCGGAATTAGACAGTTTTGTTACATTATCGATATTGCATCTCGCCTTGGTCTTTCTGCCTGCGTCTCTCGGAAAACGAAACGATGCGGTCGCCGGAAACATCCGAGACAAACCGAATTCCTTACAATTCGCGGGAGCAACTATTTTTACGGGATACTTGGGACACAGTAGACCGATGAGGTCTCGGCGCGCAAGAAAAGCGCCGCCACGGCGAAGCCCTACTCGGCATCTTGACATCTCAGTAAAACATGACACTCGCTGCACCATAGAACTGACGTAAATTTTGGCTAGCATCACTCATATTTACGAAATAAGGATACATCTTTATTTTTTAGTTCACAAAAACAAATTCTTTTGAAGAGAGCAGCTCGATATTCAATACAATTTAAAGCACTCTCCCTTATACTCCAAAAACACGTCGCACACTTCCGCTCCTTTTTGCTCCACACACCTTGGGTGGGGTGGAATCACAGAGCGGATCTCCTCACCACGATGGGCATCTCATGCCTGACCGGCTCACAACATGCAAATCCGATGACCCTGCCACGGAAGGGTCGCCCGCCACATGCTCCAGGACCCCGGACTCGGCGAGACGCCGGGAGAAAGCCCGCGCCGCGCCAAGCCCCCATCGTCTTTGGACCTGGGAGGGCGACCATCAGAAGTAGTATCGCCGCAGGATCGCTTCATACACCGCCCCCTGAACCAGGATCGGAAGCGGCACCACGACCGCGAGGCACAGAAGTCCCCGTGTCGCATCGCTCCACAGGGTCGACGGCACGCGCGGCAAAGCCAGGAGCAGCAGCAACAGCACCGGTATGAGCGGTAGGAAATAGCGTCCCTGCACCCCTTCAATAACCACCGCCGTCTCGGGCGGCGTCCAGATCAGATAGATGCTGAAGAAAATCCCGCCAACGCAGACGAGCACCGCGCCCAGCAATCCCACGCCCACCCACCAGGGCAGGCGATGCGCGGGTCGAGTCCCCAAGGCCTCGGCCACGACCGCTACGCCAAACATCGTCATCAGGGTGCCGTACAGCCAGGGACTCAGGCGCCCGTCCAGCCAGCCCAGAACGCCGACGATATGATCGACGTAGTCCTGCCCAAACTCGCGAAGGGTCGCGACGAAAGCCGCAAGAACGGCGAATGGATGCTCGAGGGTGAATGCCAGTTGGCGCGCGGCATCACCCGGCCCGTAATCGGCGTCCCCCGCGTTGCTGACGATATGCCATCCCGCCGCCGCGATGGCGACCAACGCGGCGGCCCCCGCCAGGATCATCCGGTACCGCCCGTCGGCCCTTGGATGAAACATCAGGATGGCAAGCGCCGCCGCCGCCGCCGGCGTATACACCAGCTTGGCCGGCGCCAGCAGGAGAGCTGCCCCCACGGCCAGCAGAGTCAGGGGATATGCTTGCCTCGGGTCGTCCATCATCCACAGGCGGGCCACGGCGGCGCTAAGCACAACGGCGAGGCCGATCATCAAACCGTCGGAACTGAAAGACGTGGAGAGGAACAGCGTCATGGGAAGCGACAGCAGAACCACCATCGGAATCTTGGCCACCGGGCTCAGCCGTACGGCCAAGGCACCCAAGCCGACGCATGCGAATCCGGTGATCAGGCTGCCCAGCACAAGGCTGTCAAGAATGCCCAGCCCGACCCACGACGCCGCAACCAGGGCAAGCGCCTGCGGGAGATAGGTCACGGGGAAATAGACGGCCTGGTTGAACCCATGTATGGCCGTCTCCCCCCAGGGCATAGGGTCATAGAGGGGGCGCCACTGCGGCACGGGCTGGAACCTGTGCTGATCCGCGATCATCAGTTGAAGATGCCGTAAGTTCTCGTGCACCAGCGCTTGCGGCACTCCGTCCACCACCCCCGTCAGGATCACACCATCGGCCACCTGGGCCGCGCGCGCGACATGCGCCCACTCGTCCGGTGCTCCAAGGGGGGCCCTCACCAACGCCAGGAAGACAATGACGGGCACCGCGATCGCCAGATAGTACCAATGCGCAAACCGATCAATATGCCCGCCGAAGCGGCCAAGCCAACCATGGAGCCCAGCATCTGGCATGTCGGTCATCAACATCTCCTAGGGTCAACAGAGTCCGGTCGGCTCGACGAGCGGATCGGGCCGGCGATGGCTAACAAGCCTGTCAGAACACGTCAACCGAGGATGGCCAAGGATTCAGGGCAATCGCGAACGAGCCGCCGGAACGCCGGCGGCCCGCGTGATCAGTGCAGTGCGCTGCACAACATTCTGGATGTACTGCGCTTTCGATCCAAACAAGAGAATGCGGATGGCCTCTTTTGTCTGGATCAGGGCACGAGGATTACTTCATACCCAGTTCACCGCGCACGGTCTCGGCCAGGTCGGTGATGGTGGTCTGTGGCGCAGCGCCCTCGGTGATCTCCACCAGCGCGGCGGCGATCAGGTCGGTCACCGCCACGCCCTCGGCGCCCGGATAGGCGTACCAAGGGCCAGCGTGCGCCGCGACCTGCGCGTGGGCCACGAAGGCGTTCGGGTTGTTGGCGTAGAAATCACCGAGGTAGCTGTCATCTTCCAGCACCAGCGCGTTGGTGGGGGCATAGCCGGTGTTCTCGACGACGATCTTGGCGCCCTCGGGGCCGGTGACGAAGGTGATGTAGTCCCAGGCGGCCTGTTGCACCGCCGGATCCTCGCTCAGCAGGACGATGGCCGAGCCCCCGGTGGGGAAGTAGACGGTGGACGGATCCTCGGCGACCACCGGCAGAGCCTTCACGGTCACGTCGAAACCATCGCCGGCGGCCTCGGTGAACCGCGTCATCAGCGAGGAGCTTTCCATCATGATACCGATGGTACCGGCCGGAAATGCCTGACGGGCCTGATCCTGACCGTAGGTCTTCATGCCGCCCTCGGTGACGAAGCGGGCATACAATTCGGCGGCCGCAACGCCCGGCGCCTGGTCGAAGGTGATGTCGCTTTCGTCGGCGGTCATCGGCCGGCCGCCGTGGGCGCCCAACAGCGACTGGAAGCGCCAGTCATGGCGGCCGATCCAAATGCCGTCGATGGTGTCGCCCAGGACATCGATCTTGCCGGCCAGGTCGATCACGCCGTCGAAGGTGGTCGGGAAGTCCTCCATGGAGCCGCCGGCCCGTTCGACCAGGTCCGGGTTCACGTACATCACCAGGGTGGAGGCGGAGGTGGCCAGGGCGTGCTGAACACCCTCGTACTGGCCCAGGGAGCGAAGCGCGCCGGTATAGCCGGCGGCCTCGAAGGCGGCCTCGTCCGTGATGAACGGATCCAGCGGCTGGGTCAGGCCCCGGTCCTCCAGGATACGCCAACGGTTCAGGCCGACGTAGGCGACGTCCGGCAGGGTGCCGGCGACACGCTCGCGCAGCAGGCGCTGCACGCCCTCGGCGTAGCTCTCCGCCGGACCGTCGATGACGATCTCGATGTCGGGATGGGCCTCCATGAAGGCGTCGGCCAGCATCTGCTGGACATCGGCCCAAATGGTCGGGATCGCATAGTGCACGCGCACCTGGGTCTCGGCCTGCGCGGTGCCCATGACCAGCATCGCGGCCGTCGCGGTGGCTACAAGTCTCATGGGTCTCTCTCCAGATCGTTGGGAATGGCGGGATACGGAGGAGGGTTGGTCCTGGAAAACGGCGCTGGTCACGCTCTTCTGGGGTGGTCCGGCGGGGTCATGCCCGCATCCCCCCGGCGGCGATGCCGCGCGTGAAGGTGCGTTGGGCGAGCAGGAACCCGATCACCAAGGGGGCGGTGACGATGACGGCGGCGGCCATCAGCGGCCCGACGTTGTCGCCGGCCTCGGCGTCGCGGAAGAAGACAATGCCGCGTGGCGGCGTCGACAGGGCCGTGTCGGTGACCACGATCAACGGCCAGAACAGGTCGTTCCAATGGGCGGTGACGGAGAACACGGCGAAGGCCGTGGCCGCCGGCAGGGCCAGGGGGAAGGCGATCCGCCAGACGATGGCGGTCTCCGACAGGCCGTCGACGCGGGCGGCGTCGAACAGGTCGGCCGGCAGCCGCGCCAGGAACTGGCGGAACAGGAAGATGCCGAACACCGAGGCGATGAAGGGCACGATCAACGCGGCGTAGGTGTTGATCAGGCGCAGTTCCGCCAGGCCCAAGAAAATGGGAATAGCGGTGACGTGGAACGGCACCAGCAGACCGGCCAAGACGAGGCCGAAAATGACCTGGCGACCCACGAACCGGCGGTGGGCCAGGGCGAAGGCGCAAGGCACGGCGAACAGGATCTGGAAGACCAGGATCCCGGCGCAGACGATCACGCCGTTCAGCAGGTAGAGGGCCAGATCGACCTGGGTGAAGGCATCGACGTAGTTATGCCAGGCGATCCGGCTGGGCAGCAGGTCGACGCCAACCGTGAAAATCTCGTCGGCCGGCTTCAGCGACAGCGACACCATCCAGACGAAGGGCAGCAGGACCACCGCCGCCCCCAGCAGCAGCACGACCAGCCAGACCACGTCCATCAGGGAGAAGCGCCGGATCATCGGTAATGCACCCTTGACTCGAGGACGCGGAATTTCACCACCGTGACCAGCAGCACGAAGATGAAGAACACCACGGTGATGGCGCTGGCGTAGCCCGCCTTGAAGTAGACGAAGCCCTCGCGGTAGAGCGCGTAGACCAGGGTGTCGGAGGCGAAGGCCGGGCCGCCCTTGGTCAGCGTGGCCACGGTCTCGAACACCCGGAAGGCGGTGGTCGCGGTGATCACGGTGACGAACAGGGTGGTCGGGCCGAGCATGGGCCAGGTGACGGTCCAGAAGCGCTCCCAGCCGCGCTCGGCGCCGTCGACGGCGGCGGCCTCGTAGAGCGAGGCGGGGATCGCCGACAGACCGGCCAGGAACAGCACCATGTTGTAGCCGACGGACTGCCAGATGCCGATGGCCGCCAGGGTGTAGAGCACCAACCCGCGATCCGATAGCCAGTCGTATCGCGGCAGGCCCAGGCCCACGAGGGCGGCGTTCACCGGCCCGATGGTCGGATGCAGCACCATCTGCCAGGCGATGGCCATGGCCACCAGCGTCGCCGCGACGGGCAGGAAGTACACCGCGCGCAAGGTGTTGGACAGCCAGGGCGACCACTGGGTCATGCGATGCAGGCCCAGGGCCACCAGCAGCGCCAGGGCAATCGAGGCCGGGATCACCACGGCGGCGTAGATCAAGGTGTTGATGATGGCCCGCCGGCCGATCTTGCTGCCGATCAGGTCCGCGTAGTTGTCCAGACCGACCCACTGGAAGGTGCGGGCGCCGAACTGATAGTCCGTGAACGACAGCATCGCCACCAGACCCACGGGGACGAAGATGAGCGTCACCATGGCCAGGGTGGCCGGCCCGGCCAACCACAGGTCGGTCAGCCCCTCCCGCCAGGCCCGCGCCCCGCCGATCATGCCGCGATCCTTTCCAACGCGAGGTCGAGACGCGCGCCGGAGCCGGCATCGAACACATGCGCGTGACGGCTATCGAACCCCAGCCGCAGGGAGCTACCCGGCCCCGGCAGCGGCTGGTCGCCCGGGGCGACGGCCTTGATCGCCACATCCCCCTCGACCTGGACGGTCACCACCGTTTCCGACCCCAGGTACTCGGCATGGACCAGGCGTCCCTCGATCGCCCCGTCGCCGTCGATCCGCAGGTGCTCGGGCCGCAGGCCGATGACCACCGCACCCGGTGCCGCCGGTCCAGCCGGCCGATGACCGGTGAAGGGGCCGGAGACCTGCCCGGGCGCCACGGACACGGAGATCAGGTTGATCGGGTGATCGCCGATGAACGCGGCCACCGCCCGGGTCGCGGGCATCTCATAGAGCGTGCGCGGCGGCCCGACCTGGGCAATCTGTCCGTCCAGCATCAGGGCCACCTGATCGGACATGCTGATGGCCTCGGTCTGGTCGTGGGTGACATAGACGAAGCTGCGCCCGGTGCGGGCGTGCAGGGCGCTCAACTCGCCGCGCATCTGCGTCCGCAGCTTGGCGTCCAAATTGGACAACGGTTCGTCCAGCAGGAAGACGGAGGGCTCGCGGATCAGCGCCCGGCCGACCGCGACGCGCTGCTGCTGGCCACCGGACAACTGGCCCGGCTTTCGGTCCAGCAGGTGGGTCAGGTCCAGCATCTCGGCCATGGACTGGACACGCCGCGCGATCTCCCGGCGGGTGGTCCGGCCGCCGCCGTCGATGCGGCCCACCAGGGGCAAGCGCTGCCAGCGCGACAGTTCCCGCATGGTCAGCGGCAGAGCCATGTTCTCGGCCACCGTCAAATGCGGGTAGAGGGCGTAGGACTGGAACACCATGGCGATGTTGCGCTGGGTCGCGGTGCGCTGGGACACATCCTCGCCGTCCATCAGCACCTGGCCGCTGTCGGGCCGGTCCAGCCCGGCCATGATGCGCAGCGTCGTGGACTTGCCGCAACCCGAGGGTCCGAGCAGCGACGTGAAGCTGCCCGGCGGCACGGTCAGCGAGACACCGCGCAGCACCTCGACCGCGCCGAACCGCCGATATACGTCTCTCAGGTCCATGGTCGTTCGGCCTCGCTCGCCTCGGTCCCGTGGTCGACTATAGTCAACCCGTGACGTAAGAACTATTACATCGCTGTGTAAGTTTCATGACATATCCGGGAGGTCCAGCAGAGCAACCGCCACCCGTCCCATCGCCTCGGCCACCGAGTCCACCTGGATCATGCCATCGACGCGGGGCGGGTCCAGAAGGCCGATGACCATCTTGCCGAAGTGCAGACCATAGGCGGCCTCCGTCAGGGTGCCGTAGGAGCCGCCGACGGCCACCAGGACGACCGCCGCCCTGGCGATCACCGCGTTGCGCGCCTCGCTCAGACCGGTCGCCAGCGGCACCACGATGTCAGGGTTGGCACTGCGCCAATCGCTGTCCGGAAGGACACCGATGGTCAGGCCGCCGGCGCCGCGCGCGCCCGCCGCCACGGCCGCCATGACGCCGGAACGGCCGCCGCAAAGGACCGGAAGACCCAGCGTTCCCAGCGCTTGGCCCAGGTCCCGGGCCGCCTCCATCTGCGCGGGCGTGGCCTCGCGCGGGCCGATCACGCCAATCGGCAGGCCGCGCGCGCCGGCCCGCATGGCCGCCGCCACGACGGCCACCGGCGTAAGCAGCGTCGCGTCGACGGGCGGCCTTTCGCCCGGCTCTTCCTTGTCGGGCAGGTCCCACCGCCACATCCAGGGGTCCAGCCGCCGCCCATCCGCGCGCCACACACCCCCGCTCGCGTCCACCCAATAGGAAGAGTCTGTCATCCGCGCGCCCTTTCCGGTACGACTTGCGTCCATCCTCGTGATGGAAGATAGTTTACACAGCCGGCGTTTGGAAGGAACCATCCAGATGGCGTCATCGGTCAAAAACGAGGCAAACGTTCTCGACTCAGGGCTGTGTGACAGCCGGTCGTCCCTGGACGCGATGGCCCCCGGACCGGGCGCGGCGGGGCCCCTCTCGGACCGTCAGGCGGCCATCCTGTCGCGGGTCGAGCACCAGGGCTTCGTGACCATCGAAAGCCTGGCGGAGCGCTTCGGCGTCTCCGCCCAGACGGTCCGCCGCGACATCATCGCCCTGGATCGCGCCGGTCTCATCCAGCGGTTCCACGGCGGCGCGGGCACGGCCAAGGCGCCGGTCAGCGTGCGACTCGGCCACGAACGCAAACGCGAACTGAACGCGGACGCCAAGCGCCTCATCGCCCACCGGGTGACCGCCCAGGTGCCCGACGGCGCGGCGGTCTTCCTGGACGTGGGTACAACGCTGGAAGCCGCCGCCCTGGCCCTGAACGACAAGACCGGCCTGCTGGTGATCACCAACAGCCTGCGGGCCGCCCTCAACCTGAGCCACGACCGGCACGAGGTCCATGTTCTCGGCGGTCGCCTGTCCGGCAAGGACGGCTCGGTCACGGGCGAGGCACCGCTGTCCATGCTCGCCGGGCTGCGCCTGGACATGGCGCTGATCGGCTGCTCGGCGATCGAGGACGGCGGCCGGGTGATGGACTTCGACCTGGCGAAGATCGCCGTCAAGCGGGCGGCGATGCGCGTGGCGCGGGCGAGCGTGTTGCTCGCCGCCCAACACAAGTTCGGGCGCACCGCCCGGGCCGAGATCGCGCCCCTGGACGCCTTCGCCGCCGTGATCACGGAAGCCGATGCCAGAGGAACGCCCGCGGCGGATGAGCAGGCCCTCTCCGCCCCCGCGATCAGTCCACCAACGCCCCATCCGGGGTGAAGAAGGGGTGCGGGCCGTCGAACCGCCCCACGGGGCTCAGGTGCGACGTCAGAGCGCCGGTGACGGGATCGAACCGGAACAGGCGCAGCATGGGCGGGTCCATGGTGAACGACGGCGCAGCCCCGGGATCGAGATCGAGGGTCACCGCGTGCGCGGGGCTGGGGGCGATGCTGACGCCGATCCCGCGCAGGGTCGTCTCGATCGCGCGGTGCACATGGCCGCAGGCGACATGCCGCACCTGGGCATGACGGGACAGCACCGCGAAAAGCGCCTCGGCGTCGCGCAGGTTCTGAACATCCATATGCCGGATGCCCGTCTCGAACGGCGGATGGTGCTGGAAGACCAGGGTCGGATGCCCCGGCGCCTCGGCCAGGCGCGCGTCCAGCCAGGCCAGGCGGTCCGCGCACAACTGCCCGTGCGGCCGCCCCGGCACCGTCGTGTCGAGCCCGATCAGGCGCAGGGGGAAGCGGTCCTCCACTATCTGGACGAACGGTCCGGGCACCGCGCGGGCGTCCACCTCGGCCGGGAACGCGGCCCGCAGCGCCGCGCGGTCGTCGTGGTTGCCGGGCACGGCCAGCCAGGGCGGACGCAAGCCCGCCAGGATCTCCCGCACGGTCGCGTATTCGTCGGGCGTGCCGGTGTCGGTCAGGTCACCGCTCAGGATCACGGCATCGACGGCGGGCCGCAGCGCGTTCACATGGTCGATGGTCCGGGTGAGAAAGGCGGCGGTGTCGACCCGGCCATAAGCAAGGCGCCGGCCAGCCTTGATGTGGGTGTCGGTGATCTGGGCCAGGATCATCGCGGCGCGCCCGCCTCGTGTTCGGCACGGTCGGAGTCCAAGCGCATGCGGCGCTCCGGACGCACCCGCACCGGCACCGCCTGGCCATGGTCGAACACGGCGCGGTCGCGGGTGTCCAGCACCACCGGCATATCGCCAGGGCCGCTCAGGATCAGCCGCGTGCGATCGCCCAGGAAAAAGGCCGTGGTCACGGTGCCGGTGAAATCGGCCTCGGCCGGGGCGACCATATCGGCGTCCTCGGGTCGGAACACTAGGTCCGCGCCACCGCCGGGACAGGGCACCCGGTTGATGGTGCCGATGAAGTCGGCGACGAAGGCATTGGCCGGGCGGTGGTAGATGTCGCGGGGTGGCCCCACCTGGGCGATGGCTCCGTGACTCATGACGACGATGCGGTCGCCCAGGGCCATGGCCTCGGCCTGATCGTGGGTGACGTAGATGGCGGTGATTCCCAGCCGTCGCAGCAGACCGTCGATCTCGACGCGCAAGCGCTCCCGCAGCAACGCATCCAGGGCGGTCAGCGGCTCGTCCAGCAACAACACGCGCGGCCGCACGGCGATGGCGCGGGCCAGGGCGACCCGCTGGCGCTGACCGCCGGACAACTGGTCGACCCGCCGGTGCGCCAGGTCGCCGATGTGCATCATCGTCAGCATGTCGGCGACGCGCGCGTCGATCTCCGCCCGCGCGACCCGCCGCACTTTCAAGCCGTAGGCGACGTTGTCGCGCACCGACATGTTGGGAAACAGGGCATAGGACTGGAACACCATGCCGACGTTGCGTTTCTCGATCGGCCGGGCGGTGACATCCTCGCCGTTGAACAGGACGCGACCACCCGGGTCCGGGCTCTCCAGGCCGGCGATCAGGCGCAGCAGGGTGGTCTTGCCGCAGCCCGAGGGCCCCAGGAACACGACGGTCTCACCGCCCTCCACCGTCAGGTCGATGGGTTCAAGGGCGCGGGTGCCGTCCGGAAAGGTCTTGGCGCAGGCCCGCAGGGTGACGGTGGTGGTGGTGTCGGGCGGCGCGGGGCGCGGGGTCATGGCGTCGGTCTCGCGGTCAGGGTGGGCTGGCGCCGCTGTCGCGCGCGCCCGAGCATTTGCATCGCCGCCAGCAGCGGCACGATCATGATGAAGAACACAAGGGTGTAGGCGCTCGCCACCTCCAGGCGCATGGACGCATAGCTGTCGGCGAGCCCGACCGGCAGCGTCTTGGTCACCGGCGTATGCAACATCCAGGTCAGGTTGAACTCGCCGACCGAAAGGGTGACGACCATCAACGAACCGGCCAGGATGCCCGGGCGCGCATTGGGCAGCACCACGGTCCACAGCCGCCGCCAGAAGGAGGCACCAAGGCTGGCCGCGCCTTCTTCCAGTTCGCGGAAGCGGATGGACGACAGCACCGCCAGCACCGAGCGCACCATGAAGGGCAGCGTGTAGAGGACATGACCGACCAGGATGAAGGCCCAACTCATCCGGAATTCGCGGATACCGCCATAGGTGATGATCAGCGCCAGGGCGATCGCCAGGCCGGGCACCGCGATCGGCAGAACGATGGTTTCCTCGATCAAGCGCGCGACCCGCCCGCCCTGGCGCGCCAGCACGTACGCGGCGGGCACCCCGATCAGCAGGGTGACGACAAGACAGGCCCCGGCGATCAGCAGCGACAGCAGGATGGTGTCGGCGTACAGGCGCCAGACCTCGCCGATCCAGCGCAGGGTGAGCCCGCTTTCGAGGCCGACGAAAACGTTGGCGGTGACGCCGGCCAGGCTAGATAGCACCACGGGGAGCGCCAGGAAGGCGCAGAGCAGCACCGTGCAGCCCATATGCAGGGCGAACGAGACGCGGTTTCGCATGGACCAGACCTCCTCCCCACCCCCGAGACCGCGACCGTGGTGCCGGAC
>Ga0126339_10003296_pt1 | contig 11736 bp, 9 predicted proteins | sample OrbTmetagenome_2_FD_92532 | JGI IMG/M metagenome (GOLD analysis project Ga0126339, IMG submission 92532) | Coral microbial communities from Petempiche,Puerto Morelos, Mexico - Orbicella T R C metagenome | ecosystem: Host-associated > Invertebrates > Cnidaria > Coral | place: Petempiche,Puerto...
AAATTCTGGTCACAGCAATTTTTCTTATGCGAGATATGCGGAGAAATTTTTTACCCAAATTTATAGAGATTTGTATGGAGATGCCATGCTGGTGCCCATCCGTATGGGCACCAACATGGCGGCTGGAAACCAACAGAAACATCTGTCACTGAGTTTTGCTACAAAAGTGTGAATTTATCCCTCGAGGAACTCTAAAACATTAAAACAATACTTTTTCTAAGACATGAACTGTTCAGATAGCTAAGTTTTCTGAAATAAGTCACTTTTTTAACTATCATGACAGCTCTCTAGGCCGTCATGTAAATGCCACGTCATGCAAAAGCTTAAAAATTTAAGCGTAGTGTATCACAAAACCAAGGACCCATTCGGAGTGAAAATTTGTATGAATAATTATTAGTTTTCAGCTGCTCTTATACATCATTTAAGTAAAATCCCAGGAAGATCAATAGTTTTGTAGTTCAAATTTTAGTGACGTCATGTGCAAACCAGCTATAGCGTCTAGCTCCCAGAAACATTTTAATTGATCATCCGAACTGTCGATCTTTGTTACAGTGAGCATGGCTGTCATCTCTTCACTCTTCTTAGACCCGGAGACAGGACCACTCAAAAGCTAACCAAGTCTTGATTTAGTTGCAACCGGTGTTCCTGGACGCCCTTTTCGTACATCTCCTTGAACCAACTTGTAGTATTGATTGGCTCCAACTACCAGATCAACCGATGCAGCTTGTCTTGGAAATGTGTCTGCAAGTTGCAGGTTCCTTAGATGGTCACATCTCTTGACGTCAACTTCCAGGGTAGAGGGTAGCACAAACACTGTTTATGGTCCAGGCGTTAATTGAAATGACATGATCATCATCACTTGAGTTAAAGGGAGCCAACTTAAACTTAACTCGGTTCATCTTCTTTCACTGTTCCTGACCACCAAGTACCTCAATGGTCATAGTGGCAGGACATCCATAAGGTTCTATCTTAAGATCATTGGCAATAGTTGTTCTCAGGAAAGTCTCTTGTGATCCACTGTCCAGAAGAACTCAGGCTGGACATTCCTTATCTCCATATATCAATCTTGGACTAGCAGTTGGCAACAGATTTTGTTTGTTTGTAGACATAAGCCTAGAGAGTGACTGAATGTCCTGTTAATTTGGTTTTGACTTTTCAGGGATGTGTAGCAACTGATGATGTCTTCTTCCACATCCATCAACTGAACATCGTGGTGCTGTCCATGTCCCTGAATTGTGCAAAATGCTTCCTGGTTGTAAACAATTGAAGGGGTGAGTGCAAAACCATGCTAAGTGACAATCTGGGTGAAAAAAAAAAACTTGTGAAAGGGCTTGAATTTTTGCATGTGGTCTTCAATGTAATAGAAAAACGTGGTCCTGCATTTTTGTCACTGGTTTTTGCTTTGTTTTCGAATTAAAACGTATGCAAAAAAACTTGGCTTTTCCTAGCCATGTCTTTAGGAGTTTATTTGTTGAGCAGCAAACTGGCAGACTGTTTATAGTGTATGAAGTCAAAATCAAATCCCACATCATATAGAGCGGAAATCTGGGAACAAATTGTTTACATCGGTTATTGTGATGTGAACACAACACGTGAATCGATCGAGCGTCAAACAAAATACCATCGAACAAAAAAAAAAGATGTGCCACATTAGAGCTCTGTCAACTAATATCTTAAGCATTGTTTGAAAGTACGTTGTATACCTGCCTGGTGGTTGAGAGCCATCATAAAGCCTCGACAGACCCATAAGTAATCAGCACGTTTTAAAGAATCAAATTGTGTTATGAAACTTAGAAAGCAGCTGATATACTGTAATTGTGTTATTGGTGTTCAAAGTCAGATAGATCCAGGCAGCAAAGTCCAAGAACAGTTCTTGCCCAAGAAAAATACCCTCTGGTGAGTTGTGGCCCATTTGCCAAGCGCTGCTAGTGTCAAAGTTTGGACAGCGAGAACTGGTTTTAGACTTATAAAATTTGTCTTGTATCAACCGCCATGTTTTCCCACGCACGAGGTGTAAAGACCCTTCCCAGCATGCATTGCAATCACGTTCTGCGGACATTTCTCGAACTGGTAACCAGACTGTCTTTCCTTTTTTATTTAAACAGAATAATGGCCAACAAGTAGCGATCAATTGTAACATAGATGTGTCATCCAGGTTGCGTTGATTTTATTTCAAATCAGCATGATTTGTAGTGTTTTGAGCTTCTGGGATCAGCAAACATGCAGATGTATGGAGACCTGTATGTTGCGCAGAAGGGTTAATCTGTTAATCTGTCAGCCCTATTTATAGAACGTTTTCACATGAAATCATCAAATTCTTAAATCCAAAACTAAAGTTGTTATTCTCATCAGGCATGAGGTACCAGCGCATTTTGAGCTTCAAAGTTATGGCTACGATCGCGTTTGTTGAAAACTATGTATTTATCTCGTGATTTTTAGCCATTTAAGATGTTGCCATACTTGGAAAAGTACTTATTGAAATGTTTATTTGTTTTATTTTATTTTTATTTACAACTTTTTTTGACCTGAAATCAACATTTTTGAGCTTATTAGTTGCATGAAATTACCATTTTCATGAGCCCATCATGGGCTCCTGCTATTTTGCTGTTTTCTAAGAGAAACCAAAATCCTTGCCATCATGTGTTAACGTCAAATCAACATTTTAACCTACTTAGACCTAAAATCAACATCATTGAGCTTATACGTTGCATGAAATTACCATTTTGCTGTTTCTTAAGTAGAATTAACATCCTTGCGGTCAAGCGATAACGTGAAATCAACATTTTAACTTATTTAGACCTGAAATCAACATCACTGAGCTTATGCGCTGCGTGAAATTGACATTTTGCTGGTTTCTAAGTGAAATCAATATCCTTGCCGTCACGCGTTAACGTCAAATCAACATTTTAACCTATTTAGACCTGAAATCAACATCATTGAGCTTATGCGCTGCGTGAAATAACCATTTTGCTGTATTCTAAGTGAAATCAACATCCCTGCCATCACGCATTAATGTGATATCAACCTTTTAACTGTTTTTGCGTCGCATTTTAAGGTAATTCCTCTGAAATAAAAGTGACAATGGATTTTTGTTCAAACTTTGTCCACTGAATGTCATATGATAACTTCAATTTTGAAATAAAAGCGGGGGTGCCCATGCTCATTAAGGAGCAGTGAGGCGTTGAAAATGCCCCTTTTTGGCATTATTTAATGCTTATTATAAGAACGCATTCCCAGTAATTGTAAAATCTTTGTGAGCCCAGACTCATAAGAACACGCATTAAACTGCAGTCAATACATTGTGTCGGACACAAATAAACATTTTAAGCTTAATTCAGACAGAAAGCTAAATCCTTGATTAGAAATTTGAACCAGATTTCTTGACGTGGTTACCAAACTGCAAAATAGAAAAGACCACAGTGTATCTGCTATTTTTCTTATTCGTTCAATTTTCAGCAATAGAAATTAGATCAGTCTTTTCTCACGCAAAGCTTATGATTAGTTGATTACAATGACTGGAAAAAAAATTGGGGTGCCTGTGCTCGTTGGTGAGCTAGAGCCATTTTTCAACTGACAGAGCTCAATATCAAGGCAAATCCATGATGTTTTCAATATGCGCGTGCACAAGCGCACGCTAATGACGCCATAAATTGTGCAGCAAGGATGCACGATGCAAATGTGAGCAATGACCTTAAGTGAAATGAACATCTTTGCGGTCGCGCGCTGACGTGACAACAAATATAAGTTTTTTGCATATGTAATGTCTCAGAAACGATGCAAACTTCAACAAAACCACATACAGAGCATTGTTTAACACGCCTAAAAAATAACATGTGAAATTTGGAGCTTTTTCGACAAAGTTCACTTTTGAGCCAAATACCTAACACCCATTTTCCACTGAGCCCTTCACATAAACGAAACCGGGCTTTGTTATAATAAACTGAGCCGATCCTTTGTTATGAATCCTTTGTTATAATAAACCGAGGTGAGACTTTGACTCAAAACAAAGGCTCACTTCATTTTATTATAACAAAGGATCAGCTTGGTTTATCATAACAAAGGCCCTGGCTTTGTTTATCTGAGGGGCTCGGCTGAAAAAGGGCGTTAGGTATTTTCTCAAAAGTGAACTTTTTCTTTCAGATAGGGATGACTACATTGAAGTTGACACCCTGACTCAAGTTCTTAAATTTAGTTCCTGATTAATTTCAACCCATAGTTTAGTTTATCTCTAGTAAATCATAGCTCCTAGTGTCAATCAAAATATGTAGCTGTACTTACATTAAACTGTTTTGTAAATCCTTCTACAAGTAGTTGCATAACAATCTTATTTATGTATTAATGGTCTAATATAAATATAGATGTGGCCTGCCTAGATTAGCCCAGGCTATCTGTGGGTTCGCGCTGTTACTATTGTGAAGCTTTTTTAACTTAATGTGTATATATTTCTGTAAAATTGTAAATATGCGAGTCATAATAAAGTTGTTGTTGTTGTTGTTAACTTTGTCGAAAACGCTCTTAATTTCGCATGCAGTTTTGTTTAGGTATGTTTAGCAATGTCGTGTAGTTTTTCCACTAAACTTTGCTTCGTTTTCGAGATATTGCATATGCAAAAAAACCACTCGGTTTTCCTAGCGGCGTCTTTATAAAGCGAAGCAAAAACTAGTGGCAAAAATACAGGACCACGTTTTTCCATTACATTGAAGACCACATGCAAAAATTCAAGCCCTTTCACAAAAATTGTTTTTTCACCCAAATCGTCACTTGGTATGGTTTTGCACTCACCCCTTCAATTAAAGCAAGTTGGAGCACCTTAACACTTCATCAGCATATCCCATCTCTCGTCAGGTGTCTTAATCAGAGCTGTTGGACACCTTGGCGTCTCGTGACTCTTTGCGCAAAAACCACACTTCATCTTTTGTAATCATGATCAGTAAAAATTGTAAAAATAGGCTTAGAATAAGTGATGTAATAAGTGTTGTAAGTGTAAGAAATGATTATTTAAAAAGAAATAATCATGATCAGAGGCACCAACTAGTGATTGGGCTGACGTCTTCTCTTCCTCAGCTGGATTCATGAATCTTTTACCTCTACCATTCCTCCTTCTGTGCTTTGGTAGTCCATCCTCCACATAGTCGGGGGCTTCTTTACTTAGGACATGACCCTCCAAAAATTGAAAGAAATTCTTGATGTTGATCTCCTTATCTTCCTCTTAAGTTTCATACTTGGTCAGCTCCAATTCCCATTTCTACTTAAGCTCACACAGCAACTTTGTTTCGAAGATAGGCAGCAACACCATGGACAGACTAGGGTCATCATCAAACTTAAGACCAAGTGACTCTAAACTTCTCATCCTGTTTTGCAATGTGTTGTACTGGTCTCTTAACAATTTTCCATAAGCCTTTTTAGGAATATTCAGAATTAAAAGGGACTTGACAAGCTCATTTGTTAATAAATGTTTCCGTCCAAAACGATTTTGCAAATCTTGAAAGGCTTTGGAGTAGTTGTCATTCATAATGGACTGGCCTTCGATGCAATCTAACTCCCTGCTTGGAAGGCATGACCTCAGGTGGGTAAACCTCAATTTCTTGTGTGAATCAACCAAAGCAACAAAACGTGTCATGATATGCTGGCCATTCCAACACATTTCCTGAAAACTTTGGCAGCTGTAATAATGGTAATTTCACATCAGTAATGTGTTCAGTTATCTCACTTGACGATGCACTGATGCCATTTTGTGCGATAAAATCTTCAGCCATTAAGGAAATCTGTAATATTTGTGAATGAAATTCATCCCACTCTTTCAGAAGTTTGTCCATCAATTTCTCTTCTTCAACATTTGCTAAAACTTCCTCTAAGTGCACACAGTCAGATTCGTAATCATTCAATTTCTTCAATTGACGCTCAATTCTTGAGGGTGCAGCTTCTGCATTCATTTATTTCTCCAATTCATTGCTTACACCTTTCGCATTTTTCTCCAGAAAAATTAATCGTCTTTTGGCAGCAATAAATTTTGAACCACAGACAAGGGGAACCTGTTCTGTTCCCGAATCATTGGAAGGCTTGTTTAAAGACCACATCATTTTCTCTGTAGGATGTTTAATAGCTTCTGTCAATGACTCCCAAAAATTCGGTAAAGATTCCTTGACATATGCTCCCATTTTGTTAGTGGCAAACTCGATTTCATCAATTCTTTCATCAGATTAACGCAGCTGGTCGATGATGGATAAAATTGGCTGATCTGACTTTTGATTCACACCATCATTTGTTTCCGAAGCAAGCGATTCTTTCAGGTTCGAAGGTGATCTTTGACTGCAGACTTTCTGAGGTGTCGGTACAGGTGTTCCGTTTACTGATGTAAAGTGTCCTCTGTAGTACTTGAGAAGACGTTCTTTCAGGCTGGCTTTCGATCCGTCTTGTGCTAGTGCAAATTCTTAGGAATCAGAAATTCTTCTTGACCTTTTTCTGCCATTTTTGTATTCACCTTTCAGCCAGCGTATTAAACTCCACAAAATAGATGACCTCTCTCTGCTACCAATGTACAGGCCCAGTAAAACGACAAGCACTTGCAGAATTTGACATAGCAATTTAATCTGGTAGTATTACAACAAGACTTGTAATCCAACTCTTCAAACAGAAAAACACACATGCAACAAAAACTCACACCCACACCCTCTTGCACATAATTTAAATGTTCTACAGTCTCTTAGGACTTCTGATTGCACGCCCATAACGTGTCCTGTATTTGTCATCTTTGTCGGTTTCTACAACAACAAACCCTCTGGCTGTCAACGCTGTTCCTGGCATTTCCCACACAACTGCCGCTACCATGGCTCAGGCAACCACATCCAGTTCAACTGCCCTGGTCCCAAACAATCCAAAAGCAGCAACAGACCATCCAGCAGCGATCACAGCAAGAAATAAGGTGGAGCAGCACCAGCTGGACTGCAACCCTACAGCATCTGCCTGCTTAATGTAGATAAATTAGTGCTTGAATTAGTTAATCATCCTAACAGCTCTTTTGTTCACGACTTAATAAATGCCCTCTGGTAAGGTACCCCCATTGGTAACCTTCGCTGCCACAAAACACAGGTGCCGCATAATTTTATATCAGTCTGCGAATATCTGAACGTCGTTTCTGGGAACCTAAATAAGGAAATGCAGTTGGGAAGAATTCCAGGTCTCTTTCCCTCCTCCCTGCTACCTAACTTGCAGTGTCACCCTATAGGCATAGTCCCTAAGATTAAAAAAGCACTCTGAGGGAGATAGCATAAACAACCACATCCCAAAGGATCTTTTTTCACTGCAGTATGTTTGTGTCGTTGACCTGACCACGATACTGCGGTCTTTGGGCCCTGGGAGGTTTATGGCCAAAACGGACTGGAAATCTCCTTTTCGCCTTTAGTATGCCAATCCTCCCCCAAGACTGGAACCTTTTGGGCATCTACTAGCAATGTCAGTACTACATAGACCTTTACCTTCCATTTGGGCTTCGCAGTGCCCCTTTCCTTTTTAACTGAATTTCTGATGCTTTGGAGTGGATATTAATATTTTAAGCACAACTATGGCCTCCGTCATGTTATTCACATTTTAGACGATTTCTTCATAGCAGAACATACAAAAATTGACTGCCTAGGACATATTACTACCCTTCTCAAGGTGTCCCTTCGGGTTCCCACCGTCACTTCTAAGACCATAGGGCCCTCACAAGTCTTAGAGTTCATGGGCACTGTAGTAGACACTAACCGTATGGAAGCACGATTGCATCAGAACAAGCTTGACAGGATACAGCAATTATTGGACCCTTTTACTAACCGCTGTTTTGCCCGCCTTGAACATCTCCAACCCCTTATTGGTACTCTGTAATTCGCCTGCAAAGTAGTAGTCTCAGGCAGAACCTCCCTTCAGCGCATAATAAACCTCACCCAGGGTGTAAAGAATCGTTTTCTTTATATCCATCTGAACAAGGAATTATCCAGGGATATTCAAATGTGGAAAGTATTTCTCCCTCTACAGAACAGGCGATCTTTTTTCCTCGATTCCTGGGTCACCTCTTCTCCCAACCTGTAGCTATACAGTGGTGCAGCTTGTAAAATTCAGTTTGGAGGCTTTTTCAAAGGTTAATACTTCCAGGGTAGGTGGCCTCCTCATTTACTCATTAACAAGACCAAAAGGATAAGTATTGAATGGCAAGAACTCTTCCCTATTGTTCTTCACTGCCCAATGTAGTAACCCCACTTTTACAGCAAACGTCCTCAATTCTGGTATCACAACGAGAGTGTTGTTGCTATCATTAATTCAGATCATTTCAAAGCCACTAGGGTCGTGGATCTGGTTCATTTCTTTGTACTCATTTTCATGGTCATGTTCCCAGGGCAAAGGGCGAACAATGAAATAGCTGATGCCCTGTCCCATTTTCAGGTTCAATGATTCAGGGAACTCGCTCCCAGTACTAACCAGACCCCCTGCACCATCCCGCCTTCCTTCACGACCCTCTGAAAGATGAAGTCCTAAATGCCAACTGGGCCTTGTTGTGGAACACAAACTGCACCCTTGGGAGAAGCCTATTTGGCCCATACAGTTCGCCATGGTACAAGACTTACTTAGTAGCCGTTCGCAATCTCCACATGATTTCTGGCTACGTAGACCCCTCAAGGGGTTGGCTTCTCCTAAAAAGATTTAAGGGGAATTCTCCATTATCAAGTCTTTGTATCTGGAGAACACCAGTCACTCCGGGTGTACTATTAGCCCTTCACCCCATCTTATGTAGTTGGCTGGGGCCAAGGGATTTCTCCATGATATGGGCTGCCTTTGCCCTTACCTTTCTCACCTTACTTGGTGTAGTGAGTTTACCTAAGTTTAGCGAGTTTATCTAAGTTTTTCTAAGTTTAATCTTAGCAAAGAATGTGTTACTTTTTGTCCCAGTCTGGCCTGTCCACAGTTCTTGCCTGTTACCCTTAAGTCTTCAAAAATGGACAATTTTAGGGCAGGGCAATCACTCATAGTTGCCCATTGTCCTTCCTTGTTGTGCCCTGTCTCAGCAAGGCAACAGTTTTTTCTCCAAGTAAAACCCTGTTTGGGACCATTGTTTTATTTTTGGTCAGGTTGTTACCTCACCCGCACCTGTCATGCACTTACTTTGGGATTCAACAAGAAGCCTGGGCCTCCCGCCCAAGAGCCTCATGAGTCACAGCTTTTGAATAGGGCGGCATCTGCTGCCGCAGCTGTGACCATGCCAGACTGGTTAATTAAGGTGTTAGTTCACTGGTTGTCAGATTGAAATAATTATGCACTCCAGAATCAGTGTTACTTTCTGCCACTTCAAAAATGGCTAGCATCTTGGGAAATTTTCTTTAGTTTTTATCTTCCTTGGGGGGATGCATGCTTTGCATGCATCTGTGGTGGTTAAGTCTGCGTAGTGACTTTCCTTAAGCTTTGGCATTGCTTGTGTCTTGCCATCTTATACCCTGTCCTTTATCTTGTCCGATCGCACCTGTGCTGTGCTGGGGAGATATTAAAGGCTCTGCCAATACTCTTGTTCTATTCCCATGTAAGTGGGAGAATAAGTGAATCTTTTATTCTGTGTGCCTATCATGAAGTTGGATCAAACCTGCCACGGGGCTGTGTCTCCCTCAATTACGCCATATTGTTGTTTGCATATTTTGTTGTTGTTACCTTTTACCTGGTCGCATAACATTCTACACTTGGTTTGAATAGTGGAATAGTGACATTAACCACCTTTTCCAAAATAGGGTCACAAATTTGTGCTATGGTGTGAATTGCACTGAATGAGAAAGTGATTGTGTTAATAAAAACCATCTTCCTTGCAAGGACAAACAATAAATTTTCATGTGAATCAACTACAGAGGAAATCCAATTTTACAATGTGGCAAGGGGACAGCAAAATCATATTGTTAAATCAAGATACTGTTGTAAAGAAACTCCCAATTTAATCATTTTGCTGCAAAGCAACTAATAATATTGTTATATCAGGAGATATTGTATGGTCTTAATTTTTCCAAGTGCAATCAATAAAATCAATGAGTTTCATACTGTATGATACTTGTACCTGTACTGTTGACAAAAACACTAGTCTCATGCCCTACAGGACAAAGGATTTCTGTAATAAAATATAACTTTGTCCAATTGCTAGGTGATTGTCATTCTTTTACGGTATGTGATGTTAATTACATCGTTGTAACAGGAAAAACTTAATGCCTGGGTTGCTAAATTTCCATCGTTTTACCGAGAATATCATTAAACTGGATATTATTAAATCAGAATTCAGCTCCATACAATTTACTGTAACTTTTGCTGGGACACAGAGATGTTGATCATTAAATCGGGAATACCTTAAATCAACAATCGTAAAATCGGGGTTCCACTGTATGTCATTGTGACATCACATGGTGATCACATGACCTTCTTTTATGTTGTTCGTGATTTGTAATTTGAGAATGTCACAGAAACAAAGTTTGGTTCAAATTCCTTAAATAAGAGTGTTTCTATGGAGTGAGCCTCACAACCCAGCCAAAGACAAGCCTTGACACATTTAGTTGAAACACATGCAAATCTTTCAAATTTTGATCACAGCAACTGGTAACAACTTGTCAGCATAGCCTTTCCCTCTTTCAATGTTGGAAAATGGCAAAATGCGTTTGTGTCCATTCAAAGCATTTTGTTAACATTGCACAGGGGTGGTGAGGGACAAAATTTAAGAAAACTGAAAGTTTTCCAGACATATGATGAGGCTTGTAGGATAAAAAAAGAGTAAGTTACAAAAATTCATTTAATGTATATAAATGAATGTCTGGATTTATGAAAAAGACGTCAAAATTGGTGCAAAATGTTTTTGCCTGACTGCCGGCAGTAGCTGACAGTCAGGCCACTGTGGCGCTTCAAAACCCAGGGAAGGCTACCGTCAAGCAGGGCTCAATGTGACAGAGAGCCCAGGATGCTGGCTGCCAGCTGGTACCAAACTGGGCCCCAAAGACCTTAACCAAGGGGGTGGGTTGGGTCACAGAGGGAGACATTCTTGGCTGAAAAACTGGCCATTTTCTTTCCAGGACAACGATGGCCAACCATACTCTGCAGCCTTAGGAACCGCCAGCCAGCTGGACAGCTACACACAAGCAAGGTGGTTGACTAGGCCAAGCAGCGACAGACGGTCTGTGATTGATTGATTGAAAAAGCCTGTGTATTTCCTGGAAAAGTAGCAGGCTTGTTGTGTGGAAATTGACAGTTTTCATATATCCAGACAGATATAATTTATATAATTATGTAATAACACGATAGAATACCTGCCCTTGATGTCACAATTTAAGGGTGACCATGCAACTTTATGAAAACCAGTACAACTAAGCAGAGAGCTGTTGACATTAGGATCCAAACGCCACTGTAAGGATTCAAAATTGGTGATTTCTTTCGTATCAACACCAACATCCAATACTAAAGGCTTTTTACAAGCAGGGATACTAGTCCTTTCCACATTGACACCAAACTTTGAAGAAGATGATATAGGTGTCTTTTGTGATTTGTTAAGGATACAAACTACAGACTGTACAGATGTAAAAAAACTGATGAAAAGCACCAGACCTGCAGTACATATACATGTATGAGGGAACAAGTGTGTTTATCCATGAATTAACAGACTTTTTAATAAGTATTTATCAGAAGAAAAACGATTTATAATTATATCAATAGAGACAATAATAATAATAATAATAATAATAATAATAA
>Ga0126339_10003297_pt1 | contig 11735 bp, 7 predicted proteins | sample OrbTmetagenome_2_FD_92532 | JGI IMG/M metagenome (GOLD analysis project Ga0126339, IMG submission 92532) | Coral microbial communities from Petempiche,Puerto Morelos, Mexico - Orbicella T R C metagenome | ecosystem: Host-associated > Invertebrates > Cnidaria > Coral | place: Petempiche,Puerto...
TAGCGGTGTGCCACAGCAATTTGTAGTGGTGTGCCACAGCAATTTGTAGTGGTGTGCAATACCAATTTGTCGTGGTGTGCCACAGCAATTTGTAGTGGCGTGCCACAGCAATTTGTGGTGGTGTGCCAAAGCAGTTTGTAGCGGTGTGCAACAGCAATTTTTAGGGGTGTGCCATACCAATTTGTAGAGGTGTGCCACACCAATTTGTAGTGGTGTGCTATACCAATTTGCAGTGGTCTGCCACAGCAATTTGTAGTGGTGTGCCACACCAATTTGTAACGGCGTACCACACTAATTTGTAGTGGTGTGCCACCCCAATTTGTACTGGTGTGCGACTCCATTTTGTAGTGGTGTGCCATACCAATTTGTGGTGGTGTGCCACACCAATTTGTAGTGGTGTGCCACCCCAATTTGTAGAGGTGTGCCACCCCATTTCGTAGAGGTGTGCCACACCAATTTGTAGCGGTGCACCACGGCAATTTGTAGTGCTGTGCCACAGCAATTTGTAGTGGTGTGCCACAGCCATTTGTAGAGGTGTGCCACTCCATTTTGTAGAGGTGTGCCACACCAAATTGTATTGGTGTGCCAGAGATATTTGTAGTGGTGTGCCACAGCAATTTTTAGCGGTGTGCCACAGCAATTTGTAGTGGTGTGCCATAGCAATTTGAAGTGATGTGCCAAAGCAATTTGTCGGGGTGTGCCACACCAATTTGTAGTGGTGTGCTACTCCATTTCGTAAAGGTAGCCCACACCAATTTGTGGTGGTGTGCCACACCAATTTGTAGTGGTGTGCCATCCCGATTTGTAGAGGTGTGCCACTCCATTTTGTAGAGGTGTGCCACACCAAATTGTATTGGTGTGCCAGAGATATTTGTAGTGGTGTGCCACAGCAATTTTTAGTGGTGTGCCACAGCAATTTTTAGTGGTGTGCCACAGCAATTGGTAGTGGTGTGCCACACCAATATTTAGTGGTGTGCCACAGCAATTGGTATTAGTGTGCGACACCAATTTGTGGTTGTGTGGCACACCAATTTGTAGTGGTGTTCCACAGCAATTCGTAGTGGTGTACCACAGCAATTTGTAGTAGTGTGCCACTGTAATTTGTAGTGGTGTGCTATACCAATTGGTAGTTGTGTGCCATACCAATTTGTAGTGGTGTGCCAGAGCAATTTCTAGCGGTGTGCCACAGGAATTTGTAGTGGTGTGCCACACCATATTGTAGCGGTGTGCAACACCAATTTGTAGCGGTGTGCCACATAAATTTGTAGCGGTGTGCCACAGCAATTTGTAGTGGTGTGCCACACCAATTTGTAGCGGTGTGCCACACCAATTTGTAAAGGTGTTCCACAGCAATTTGTAGCGGTGTACCACACCAATTTGTAGCGGTTTGCCACACCAATTTTTCGTGGTGTGCCGCAGTAATTTGTAGTGGTGTGCCACACCAATTTGTAGTGGTGTGCCACACCAATTCGTAGTGGTGTGCCACACCAATTTTTAGGGGTGTGCCACACCAATTTTTAGGGGTGTGCCACACCAATTTGTAGTGGTGTGCCACATTAATTTGTAGGGGTGTGCCACAGCAATTTGTAGAGGTGTGCCAAACCAATTTGTAGTGGTGTGCTATAGCAATTGGTAGTTGTGTGTCATACTAATTTGTAGTGGTGTGCCACAGCAATTTGTAGTCCTGTGCTACATCAATTTGTAGTGGTGTGGCACACCAGTTTGTAGTGGTGTGTCATACGAATTTGTAGTGGTGTGTCACAGCAATTTGTAGAGGTGTGCCACACCAATTTGTAGTGGTGTGCGACACCAATTTGTAGTGGTGTGCCACAGCAATTTGTAGTGGTGTGCCACACCAATTTATAGTGGTGTGCCACACCAATTTGTAGAGGTGTTCCACAGCAATTTGTCGTGGTGTGCCACACCAATTTGTAGTGGTGTGCCACAGCAATTTTTAGTGGTATGCCACACCAGCTTGTACGGTAATCGGAATACGAATTTGTTTTCCGAAATGGATCAGAATTTGAGGCCTTGGGGAAAGTGAGAGCAATGAACATTTACCGAACGAATGTCTAACGTATTAAGAAGTGAATAAAGTATTCTGCGAGCAGTTTCTTTTCGGGGAAAAAAGAGGGAAAGGAAAAATGGAGAAGAGCCTGCCCGCCCGTTTTGTATTTTCTTCTTCTGTGAAGATAACCTTTGGAAAGCTCTCATGACAAATTACGAATTTGAGTTTACACTGTTGCCATTGACTGTTTCAGTCTGCGAACGTTTATCAATTCTGTCGGATTTCTTCATGAACAGGTGCTATCATGGCAACCACTTAGCGGTTGTAAAGTTCTTAACTCTTTAACTCAGGTGCCCCGCCGATAAGCAGGGCGACAAAAAATTAGTCTGTAGACTCATCGTAGTGGTCCTCCTCCACGGAAATCTTTAGTAAAAGGCGAAAGATTTTTGCGTGTTGAAGGAAAACCAGAGCAACAAAACACTGCACAGACCAGGCGCTTTGTGTAACGTCACTCTACGAAACATGTGGGACAGTCTGTTCTATGACGCGTACTTCAAAGCATGCGCATCTGTAAAACGTACATTATTGTAAGTTACCTTGCAACTTTCGTATTAGTTGCAAGTGCTGTTTTTTGTTCTTGCTTGATAAAAAAATGATCTCACGAGCGACAGAGTAATGATTTTGACAATCTTAGTTTCAATCTTGCCCAGTTTTAGCATAACTGGGTTTGTATGGTGCATTGCAGGCAAAGCCGAGTTTTTCCACACGCTTTAATTTTGTGGTTTACCTTCTAGTCACAAAATTAATTCACAGTACGTATTTTTTTTCCGAAACGCGCTGACTTGTTTGATTGCCGTCGCATCTAATCGGCATTCACACGCGACAATACGCTAAATACTAAATCAGTCAGCCTCATTTCTTTGATCGATAAAATTTTTCTTCAAACTGTCGCCTGGTGAATTGAACTGTTTGTTTATAGCGGAGCTAAAGGAAAGTCAAATGTTTACAATCTCGGAGCGAAAACACTGCGTTAATATAACACACTTTTTAGTGCAATCAAAATCGAATATGTTTTCGTTTCTCAAATGGCCATCATTAACATCTAATGTATTAAGAAGTCAGGAAAGTAGTCTGCGAGCAGGTTTTTCTCGGGGAGAGAAAGAGGTTAAGGAAAAATGAAAGAACAGCCCGCCCGCCTGTTTTGTATTCTCTTCTTTAGTGAAGATAACTCTTTGAAAGCTCTCTAGCAACAGGCCAGTAGTTTTAAGATTCTTACCTCCTTACAGTTAGGTGCCCCGCCAAAATGCAGGGCGACAAAAAATTAGTCTATAGACTCATTCGAGTTGTTCTCCTCCACGGAAATCTTTAGTAAAAGGCGAAAGATTTATTCGTGTTGAAGGAAAACCAGAGCTACATAACACGGTACAGACCAGGCACTTTGTCCAACGTTGCTCAATGAAACATGTGGTACAGTCTGCTCTATGACATTTATTTCAAAGCATGCGCATCGGTAAAGCGGACAGTATTGTAAGTTACATTGCAACTTTCGTATGAAGTTCCATGTTTACTTTGGAAAATGTTTTTTTCATACTCACTAGAAAATGAACTTACGAAATCAGAGGAGTGATTTTGACAATCCTAGTTTAATCTTGTCCAGTTTTGACCGACTTGACAGTCGTTATTCAATAAAACATTTTGGGAAACAAAACGTTTCGTAAGAGCCTGCCCGCTCTTTTTGTATTCTCTTCTTCAGTGAAGATAACTCTTTGAAAGCTCTCATGACAAGCCACAACATTGTGTTCTCACTGTTGCTATTGATTTTTGCAGTTATTACATTTATCAATTCTCTCGGACTTCATCATGTCCGGGTGCTACCACAGCAACAAGCTAGCAGTTTTAGGATTTAAGTCCTTTTAATTAGGAGCCCCGCCTATATGCAGGGCGACGAAAAATTAGTCTATAGACTCATTCGAGTTGTTCTCCTCCACGGAAATCTTTAGTAAAAGGCGAAAGATTTATTCGTGTTGAAGGAAAACCAGAGCAACAAAACACTGCACAGACCAGGCGCTTTGTTTCAAATCGCTCTACGAAACATGTGGGACAATCTTCTCTATAACACTTACTTCAAAGCATGCACATCTGTAAAGCGGACATCATTGTTAGTTACCTTGCAACTTCCTTATTAATTTCCATATTTACTTTGCAAATGCTTTTTCTTTTCTTGCTCGCTAAAAAATGAACTCACGAAAGTAGAGTAGTGATTTTGACAATCTTAGTTTCAATCTCGCCCTGTTTTAGGATATAACTGATTTTTTTTTTATACAGGGAGCACATTGCAGGACCGAAAAAGCTGAGTTTTTCGACTCGCTTTAATTTAGCGGTTCGCCTCTTCAGTCACAAAATTGATTCACAGTATTTTCCCCGAAACGCGCCGTCCTGTTGGATTGGAGTCGCGGGCGCATCCGATCGGCATTCACACGCGCCAATAAGTTAAATACTAAATCAGTCGGCCTCACGTCTTTGATCGATAACTTTTTTCTTCAGTGTCGTCTGGTGATTTGAAATGTTTGTTTTTAACGGAGCTAAAGGAGAGTCAATCCTGGAGAGGAAACACACACCAATTTAACACACTCAGTAGTGTAATCAGAATGTATGTGCAATGAATATTCACCTAGCGAATATCTAACGTATTAAGAAGTCAGGAAAGTAGCCTGCCAGCAGGTTCTTATTGGGGTAAGAAAGAGGGAAAGGAAAAATGAAAGACGAGCTAGCCTGCCCACCCGTTTTGAATTCTCTTGTCCAGAGAAGATAACTCCTCAAAAAGTACTCATTACAAACCAAAAGATTGTGTTCACAATGTTGCTATTGATTGTTGCAGTCTTACGTTTATCAATTCTGTCGAATTTTTTCATGTACAGATGCTACCATAGCAATTACCCATAGCAGTTGTAAAGTTATCTACTCTTTAGGAGCGACCAGAAACTGCAAGGGACCGCATACGATAAACGCCGAAACACGTGATGTGGTAACGCGTGTTTCGGCGCGCAAGTGAGTTCAAAGTACGGAACTTGATATAGTGAACGGGTCATTTTGCAATTTATGTGCGTTGGCTGTTGGACTGGCGTTACATATCTTCGCTACACAGTGCTGACGAGCCCCAAGAAGGGCGAAACAGCTGTCCACCGTTGCGATCCTACTTTATCGGTTCTTGTCATGTTGGTGTCTCGAAACGTTTTTCACGTAGTATCAGCCTTGCAGTCTATTGTTTGTCTTTAGGAGCCCCGCCAAAAGGCAGGGCGACGAAAAATTGGTCTATAGACTCATTCGAGTTGTTCTCCTCCACGGAAATCTTTAGTAAAAGGCGAAAGATTTATGCGTGTTGAAGGAAAACCAGAGCGCATAACAGTGATCAGACCTGGCGCGTTATCTAACGTCGCTCTACGAGACATATGGGACAGTCTGTTTCGATTAAAGACACCTACTTCAAAGCATGCGCCTCGGTAAAGGGGACATTATTGAAAGTTGCATTGCACTTTTCTATATATAAATATTTTTCCATGTTTTGGTCGAAAATGTATTTTGGCCTGTTTACTAAAAAAATGAACTTATGCACGAAATCAGAGTAGCGACAGATTCTGACAATCCCAGTTTCAACGTTGTCTTGCTAGTTTGGACCGACTTGACTTTCAGTACGTAGGGAAAACATTTTGGGAAACAAACATTTCGTGAACGGATGACTTAGCTTGTATACAGGGACGGCACTGCGGGAAACTTAGCTTTTTTTAATGACACTTTTGTGCGGTTTGCGTTTTTATGGACGAAATCGGGAAACAGTAAATTTCCCGAATCGCGCGGACTTATTGCCACGGCGTCTAGGCCCACCTGATCGGCATTCCGGCACGCGCCAGAACGTTAAACTGATACAGGTTTGGTCAGACTCGATTCTTTTACAGATTTCTATTTTTCAAACCGTCTTTTAGAGATTTAAATTCGTTAGTTTCTAGCGCAGCTTAAGGAAATACTCCGTTAATTTAGCACACTCAGTAGTGTAATCGAAATTTGTTTTGTTTTTATAAATTGAACACAAAATGACCTGGCTGAATGTGAGAACAATGAATATTCAACCATCGAGCATCTAATGTCTTAACAGGCCAAGAAAGGGGGTTGTGAGCAGGCTTTTCGAGAGGAAATAAAATGATCGAAAGGAAAACGGGAAGAAGAGCCCGCCTGCACGCCCGCCTACCCTTCTTTCTTTCCCAGCGAAGAACCTACTCGCAGGCTATCGAAGAAAGTGTATTTATATCCTCATAGTCAGTGCAGCTTTACTCTATGAAAGTTCTTATGACAACTAACAAGATGGCGCACACTGTTGTTGTTAAACGTAGAAGTTTTACGTCTATCGATTCTGTCTGACGTCGTCATATTCAGCTGTTACCATGCAATCGGTGTTTTAACACTGCTTACCTCTTTTCAATTAGGTGCCCCGCCTGAAGGCAGGGCGACAAAAAATTAGTCTATAGACTCATTCGAGTTGTTCTCCTCCACGGAAATCTTTAGTAAAAGGCGAAAGATTTATACGTGCTGAAGGAAAACCAGAGCTACATGATATGAAACAGACAAGGCTTGATATTAAACGTCGCTTTACAAAACATGTGGGACAGTCAATCTTATGACACCTACTTATAAGAATGCGCATCGGTAAAGCAGACCTCATGGGAAGTACATGTAACGATGCAACTTTCGAATAAATTTTTCATGTTTAGTTCGAAATGCCTTTGCTCACCAAAAATGAATTCACGAAAGCAATGTGTTATGATTGCCTGGTCCTTTTGTTCCGCTGTTTTTCTTCATCAAGCAGTAGAGCTTAAGCTCACATTCCCAAAGCCAATTTTGGCTGCTGGTTTTTTTTAAGCCGAGAAAGTCAAACATGCAGATACTTTTTAAACTCTGAAGTGAAGCCTTCGATGTTCGTCTTTAAGTTTACTGCCAGATGACTTCAATGATCTGTTTTCACCGTTCCTTCTACATTAAGAGCCTCATGATCATGACCCGAGGACGACTGATCGTCTGCTGAAGCAGTTACTTGCTGAAGAGGTGGAAACTTCACATCTCCCTCCGCGGGACTATGAGTAAATTCTCTTTGTTAGTAAGGTACCCCGTCAAAAGGCAGGGCGACAAAAAAATTAGTCTATAGACTCATTCGAATTGCTCTCCCCCACGGAAATCTTTAGTAAAAGGCGAAAGATTTGTGCGTGATGAAGGAAAACCAGAGTGAGCTGATTGGTAAAGACGAAAGCGGTTTGTTGAACATGGCGAAACAAAACCTGTGGGAGAGTCCATCTTGTCACGCTGAATAATACGCATGGGCATAGAGGGAAAGAAAGTTATTATGAGTTACATTGTAATCATCACATTGATTTCCACTTTTGTTTGAAAAAGGTGTTCTTTTAGTTGGATAAAAAAGAAAATCATAAAACAATAAATGATTTTGATAATCCTAGGTTTTAATCTTGCTCTGTTTTCCCAATTTTGATTGTCCGTAGTTAAAACGTTATGAAAAATAAAATTGTCAGTAGTGGATCAGTCGGTTGCAGTTTCTGCCGCAGGCGGAAATTTGGGCCTGAAGCGTGAAAATTTGTGGCGGCTTCCGAAACGGACGGCTTGTTTGATTAGAGCCGCGCGCAGGTGCTTTAGACCGCCACTTTGGTCAAACGTTAACGCGCCAATACACCGTCCCGATTAAATAAGCCCGATAGCGCGAGCGATAAATTCGCCGGTACGTGTTTCAGTTAGCCTCATTTCTTACCAAGACTGCTAATGCGGCTTCAAATCAACATCTCATCGAAAAATTTCGATGGTCTAGATCAGCTGAACTCCCGGTACAGCCAAAAGCGCAAGGTAGAGTGGGACACTCAGTTTAATTCCCTCGGTAGTGTATTCGGAAAGGATTGCCCTGGGCCTTTCAAAAAACACGTGCAATATGAAGAAAGAAGTACGGTAGATAACGTGGATAGATCTGTTCTAAACTATTACAGCTCATTCCCACCAAGTTCGAGAAAGCATACTCAACCTCGACTGAAAATCACATCTTGTCTTCGCCAACTTGACCAAACTGAAATAAATTTTGTCCCAGTTTATGAATTCTATTTATTTGGCGGTTTGCTCGTGTTAGTATGCCGGAACATTTTTTGTTGCATGTAATCGTTTCCTCCCCTGATTATATATGCTATCATCTTCAACAGGCGATTCTTGTGAAGGTTCTTGTATGCCGAAGTGATTTCAACTGAGACGAAAACCATTACGTGCTGATATATTATCAACTGCCACTGTTTTCAGAAGTTCGGTGCCAACCGTTAAATTTGCCGTTTCCTCGGGCTATATCAGATCTGTGTTATCTAAGATTTAAAATTTGATATCGAGTTGGCCCAAAGGAACAGCCTCGCCCTTACTAAAAAGAAAGTAATCTTGATATAACGCGCCACATTCACTATGGAATAACCAAAACGAAGCTGCTGTATGATGAAACTATATTTTTATTTCACTATGAAATTACATCGAATAAAAAAATTATAAAATGAATTTACGCGCAAGCGTAAATCAACCAAAATGTCTCTTTTCGCCAACGGTAAATTTCTTCGCTAATTTAAAATCTTTTAAGATTTTTACTTATAGTAACTTTAAATTTACATACGGAACAATATGTAAACAATAGCCTCCATTTGTTGCGAAAATATGCTCGGATATTTGTCCGCGGACATTATCTGTTCCTCGAAGCTCACAGTTTTCCTCGAGCTACGCTCTTGGAAAACTGTTGGCTTCTTGGAACAGATAATGTCCAAGCACAAATATCCGAGCCTATTTTCGGGCCAAAAGCTAGGGGGCTATTGTGTCCATGATTATTCTCTTTATATTTTTCGTAACACGCACAGTTTTGAAAATTGGGGAACATCACTTGGATATTTCCCAGTTTTATCTCGCGCATATTTAGTCACGTGACGCGTTTAGAGCAATCGGGCGCGAGCGAAAATATTTGATGGATTATAAGCAAGTATCAGTGACCGAGTTACTGTTACTATTACTGTTTTCTATAGATTTACCTCTGGAGGAAGTAACTGGCGCCAGCAGATTTCCGTTACAAATTGTAACAATACTTCTTACTTCTCATTGTTAGAACGGTTTTAAATGAGTGTGGAGAGTAATCAGGCAATTACTTTGGTTTTGGTTTTACTACAGTTTGAGATATTTGGCTGAGTAGTCTGGTTTTACGACACTCAATTGAAACCGCTCCGACAACTTTTGTTAACTTGAATACACTATGTACATTAATTCTTTTCAACTTGCAGTTGCTCTTCATTACAAAAACATAAAAATACGTAAACAAAATCGACATGTTAAATAAAAAAAGTGTTCAAAATCCTTCCAGTTGCAATTATTGTTACAAGCAAAATGGTTCCTAGTAACTACATCACGTGATTTGGCGCACTAATAGAGTACAAAAAAAAAAAAACAATAAAAGGTCAGCCTTCGCTTCAACCCATGCGGCCAAACAAAATCCTTCCCATGATGCCAACGAAAAAGCGGCCGAGAATCTGCGGACGAGTCTGGCGCTGACACAGGATTCGTCTTGTTATATTACAACAAAGGACGGCGAGTTAGCTACACCTGAAATATAGTAAGAAAAAGACACTCCTCAAAACCCACAGAAAAATTAACATTTGTTAATTTTCGTCGTCTACTTCAATTGTCGACTAGGATTTCTACACATTTGTTCAAGTGCTGATTCTCGCAAATTGGTGAACAGATATTAATATTGCTACCGTCTTTCAAACTACCACTGCTGTCATTCTTGATACTTGTCAAAAAAGACAACACATTGATATTGTAAGGCTGTATTGACAATGAAATGGCGACCCCCAATCAACAATTATTCGCAGTTATTTGCACCTAGGGAGGTACGGTGGCGTAACGGTTGACGGACTCCGAATCTTCTAAATGGGTACCAGCGATCTGTTAGGGAAACCTGGTCACAAGCTGGGACTAAACTTCGATGGAGCAGCATCAAATCTTGGGAGGCAGAAATACTGCTGATAATATCAATGCATTGCTACAGATAACGAAGTTGAAGAACTGCACTGATTATCCATTAGGCTCATCCGAACCCTTCAACTGAGAGAGACTTAAAGGAGTTACGTCACCATTTGCAAATCTTTACAGGTTTAGCCTAAATTTTTCAAGTTCCATCCTCAACCATCCTTGTTACTTTATGGTTTATTATTGTCTCTTTGGTGCTTTTCTATCTTAGTTAACTACTATATTCAGGTTTTCTTCAATTCAAAGGTAATTTTGTATGTGGTCAAAATAACTCAGAATACCGCGCGACTGAGCTCCTTTAAACCTGTTATACAGTCGAACCCCTAATGAGCGGCCAGTAATCAAAGTCCTATTGTTTTTACCTCTGTTAAGCGGCCACTATCCATTTCCCCGAGAGTGGCCGTCGAATAGGTGTTGAACTGTATAAAGAACTCAATACTCACCACACAAGTTATCGCCCATTTTAATGTAAAGATATCCATTATCACCATAGCTAGGTCCCCATGAGTTTCTGACAATCCAGTACCATATGTGGCCTGAGAGGAAGAGAAATGTTCCATGTAACCAACAACAACCAAACGTGTATTACTGAAAAGGGATTGCTACCGCCAGTTCAAAAAAAAGTAGTACACTTGAACCTCCACCTCTCTACAACGGCCACACTTTTTTGTTCCTGGCGGACAGTCCATGTATTCACCCTTATTTTTAAAAATATATGTGAATGTAGAGAGTTTAAAACCTCGCTACAACGGCCACCTCTCCACAAAGGAAACGGCCACTAAACTCGTCCAAACTGCCCAAATAACCTCTCGGCAACGGCCAGTTTTTAATCAACGACTGACGAACGGGGTAAACAAAACCCCATTTTTATTGTAAAAGGTCCGAGTCACCGAACTTGATCCGTACCGCGCTACGTTAGCCTCTGTTTCTATTTAGTTTCTGTTGTATTGATATATTTTAATTTTCATATACGCCAAAATAAGCATTTTTGACAAAAATGTTGCACTCCCGATAAAAACGGGTGTCATATTGCATCCACACCTCCCCATAACGGCCACCTCTCTACAACAGCCATTTTCCTCTGTCCCCAAGGAGGCCATTGTGGAGAGGTTCGACCGTAACTACAGCCAAGTAAGCCAAGTTATTAAACCACTTTGGGAGCTAATTGTTGTTAAGGGTTAGTATGAACTGAAAACTGGCATCAGCTTACCATTAAAGTCGTATCCGGTGATTTGTACGGCATGGTTAATATCAGTGTCTGTACAGTGATGTTGAATAATACCACCTATAAGATAGACATAACAATGTCAAACAGATGTTAGGGATAATAGAAGTGAATATATGAAAGATCATATATTTGAACTGCGGAGAAATATATACATGATTGATCATCGCAGTTATACACAAAACTTAAGCAGTAGTGAAATTAAAGGGCTAATTAGGGCTAATTATCACAACGTAAGGGACGCATCGTTATTTTTTGAATGGGTGAGTGGGGTGTTGAGGTGTTGGGCAGTTTCCAAAAAAAAAAAAAAAAAAAAAAAAAAAGGGGCCGGCCAAAAAAAGAGGAGGGACAAAAAAAAATAAAACACGGGGGGCAAAAAAAAAAAAAAAAAAAAAAAACGTATAGGTAGGA
>Ga0126339_10003300_pt1 | contig 11731 bp, 6 predicted proteins | sample OrbTmetagenome_2_FD_92532 | JGI IMG/M metagenome (GOLD analysis project Ga0126339, IMG submission 92532) | Coral microbial communities from Petempiche,Puerto Morelos, Mexico - Orbicella T R C metagenome | ecosystem: Host-associated > Invertebrates > Cnidaria > Coral | place: Petempiche,Puerto...
CCCGTTCTATCATTTTCCTACACTCACATTTATTTTGTTGGATAACAAAGCAGTGTAAGCCAGCAGTGCTGCCACTATGACAAACATTGCTGTTGCTAAGTTGCGGTAATCCAGCAGAGACTCCACTAGAGGTATACTACCCATCTGCCAATCATAGCTCAACACACTTGGCGATAGCAGAAGCCAGGAGTTGAAGACAAGTAGATACCAATATGTCATGATGCGAGTAGCGAGTGAGTCTGAGAATGAAGCAGGATTATCCTGGGCTGTGAAATAAGGAAGATTACCACCAAGCATCCACACTCTGAAGACCATCAGCAAGAGAACCTGTAACAAAGATAGTTACAAGTACTTAACTCTCTCAGCACTGAAATTCCTCTAGTATTACTACGTCCACGTCTAAACTTAAGTCATCTTTCTTGGTTTAAGTACGTTTTTCTTATCGTAGTGTGTTTGTGTGCTTTTTTTCTTTTTGTCTTCCTTTGCTTTTGCGCATTTAGCTTTGCTTAACTAAACTTTATCTTAAATTATGATCATTTTGTGTGCACATGACAGCATTTTTATTCTTCTATTAAGTCATAGGTATCTTTAAGACTTTATGCTAGTCCATAACGTAAACCTTTTTGGCTTCCCTGGGCTTCCTTGGATTGATGGTTTGTAAATATATTTATAAAATGGCAAAAAATATACAAACAAAGAAGGTTGTTAGAACAATATTCATTAGGCTCTTGAGAGCCCTCACGTTACAAACACTCTGGCATGGATATAATGAAGCACCGACTCGAATAATGATTACAATGTCCAAGAAACCATTGAGTTAAGGTCATCATAGATTATCATAAGTCTGTAACTATAAAAGAATACTTACTGATATAGTAAAAACAACTAGTCTGATCAAAAGGGGCTTAAAAAATTCGACATCATGCAATTTCCTTTCCTTTATGAACCTGCAAAGCAATAATAACAAGGGAAAAGGACTATGACGGATTCTGCTCAAAGTTCGAGCAATAAGTGCAAAAATTATTTAATAAAAATCTACTCACAGCACGGTAACTTTTGGAGTACTATTTAAAACAACTCACCCCAGTTCATTTCTCTAAGTGACCCCGCAATTAAATTTTCAAGAAAGTCAATGTCAAACCTCGTAAGAATGCTTAAAGCATGTGTTATTGTGTTTTCAACTAGTGCGAAACGTCTGTTTTAATTGAAATATGGATAACTTCAACTTCAATTTTCTCTCGCGGGGTCAGCTTGAGAGCTTTAGCCTCAATAAGTTCTTCTTAACTGTATTCAAAATATTGTCATGCCATGAGGTTTATTTGGTAACTTAATTTTTGCCATTATTGCTTGAATGCTCTGCGGAAATCAGCTTAATAGTCTTAACAAAGTTAGATGTTGTAATCAGAGGGGATTTGTAAAGTTGGCAGTTACCATAAAGGAAGTTACTACATTGGGCAATGATGTAGATTGCTTTATATTTATTGTAATTGCTTTCTCCTTTAATCTCGTAATAACATAAAACAAATACAACAAGCAATAAACACAGTATACAACTGAAAAATATATTAAATATAAATAAGTGTGTAGCAGTTAAAGTAGCAAAGTGAACCCCCCCCAACTGACAGGGGGGACTCCCATATAAAAAGGATAGGGGTGCTCAAAGTGCCTTTTAGCCAAAGCTTTTGTGGTACCTTTTAGGGTATTGAGCCAAAGCAAATGACAGGAGATGACAGGATGACAGGATATGGTGTGGATTTAGAATAAAGTTGTTACCTCTTAGGGGTGCAAAAAGTTTCAAGCCACGCCCACAAAACAGGATCTTGGTACCTCTTAGGGGTTGTTTTCAAAATTTCCAACGAGCACCACGGTCCTTCTTATATGGGACTCTCCCCCTACCCCCACCCCCACCTCCAGGAGCAAAGCTTTCAAGTTAGCTTTATTTAACAAGCATAGGATCATCTGTAATAAAAAAAATAATAATAATTGCTTCAATGTGGTTTAACATGATTGCTCTTTGGGAATCTCATGCATCTGAGATTTAGTTGATCTTTTGTTTACACAGTCCAATGAAACCCGCATTAGTCAAAAGATTATGAAAGTATATTCCTTACCTCCAAAGAAACCTCTTGTTGATAACTAAACAATCATAGACAATACAAACACCAAAGACGGTAATGCCATGCTCTTTAACAAGCATTGCCATGGAGCCGAAGATCACAGAAAGTACTGTGTACAGAAAAAACGTACAGCCTTTGTTTCCTGTTGACCTGCAATTGCAGTGAAAAATTATATTTAATCTCTGTAAATTGCAATTGTGTTTAATAATGTAACAAGACGACTTGAATATTGGAAGAAGACAGGGACAAATCCAGGAATTCCTGAAAGAAGGGGATTACACCCTTGGCTGACACATGTAACTTTCAATGCCATCAGCATGGATAGTACACACTACAAGAGTGAGCTACTAGGGGGTCTAAGGGGGCCATGCCTTCCCCCCCTCCCCCCCTCGGAAGATGCTTCCAATATTATCCTTTAAAACACCATTTCCAGCATTCCTGAAACTTGACATATGTTTGTGGCATGATTATAGAATCTGGAGTTTCCCTCTTGTTCACCAGAAAATCAAAAATAATAATGCAATTATGAAATGCACATTATCTTTTCCTTACTTGACAATCAGTCAATTGTTGTAAGTGACACAGCTTTGTATAAAACAATTCTATTCTATTATCTTTATGATGTGTCATCAAACAAATAGCAAAAAGGCTGTTCAAAGTGGGCGGGGGGCGGGGGGTGTAACACCCTCATCCCCTCCCCTGGATCTACTGCTGGAAGAGATATGCATGTAGAGGAAATATGATTTACCTCACAAATGCCAGGAAAGAAAGTAGGAACAGAAAGCATGCTACTACATCAGCACGTCCTACAACTCCTGTCACCTGAGAAGATAACAGCTTTGAATAAAGCGTGATGTTGATAATTTATATTTCATACAATCTTAGAGCCTTGCAGTATGTATTTTCACAAGATTCTTCCCGACATGGTTTGGTGGAAGGAACCCGTGGGGAGGAACCTGTGTGGAAGTTTACCTACTCCCTGCAGATGAGGTACACTCTAAGTCAAAATTAACCCCTTTCATGAAAGGATTAAAAGTCAAAGTCATGTCCCCTCTCCCATCCCATCAAACATGGTGTTTTGTTACCCTCTTTAGAAAATGTCAACTTGCTCCCAGTCCTTGTAGAAATATTCAAAATATCAACGATGCGATGACGGAGCAAACCCCCTTAAAAATCACAGGACGTGGTGGGAGAGGGGGGAGCTAGTTTGGTGGACATCAAATGGAATGCCCTATCTGAATGACGGGATATATGTAGTGTTTCCACATGACGTCATGGCAGCCATACTGGTATCCTTAAGCAATGAAATGGCAGCCATGTTGGTGTCCTAAACCAGTCCTGTGGGAGTTTGACTCTTTTCTTACGTAAACAGTTTCTTTTGGTCTGATAAATTTGCATGGATGTTGGCCACATGAGTGAAAACTCTCTATATACTGCATCCTGGATGGACAGGTCCAAAAACTTTAAAATAAAAGCACATATTGGGCCATTCCATTAAATATCTGCACCCCCACCCCCTCCCCTCTGCCATGATAGAAGACTTTGAATTTTAGCCAAAAGGAAAAGTAAACTTTCTACCCCCAAGAAAGGAAGATCAAAGCGCTAACACAACCCCCCCCCCCCAACCCCTCCACCCCCCACTTCGGAATTTATAAAAGATCAAAGGCACCTACACAGTTACCCCATCAGAAACGGCTACCCCCTCCCATTCAGATTTCCGTGACCCTCAATAGACAAGGGGGGGGGGGGGCGAGGATAAAAAATGGAATGGCCCTTTACTTGATTCTACTCACAGCTTCTGTGTGGACAGGATGTGAAGCAAATAAAAGTCCTGCGAGAAATGCAAGCACATTTGATTTGAAGGCGACCGTCTCGCACATAAACATGTACAGCAAGCAAACCACTCCATGCAAAACAACATTCACTGCATGATATCCAAATGGATTTAACCCGTGAATCGCGTAGTTCATTCGAAAGGTTAGTGTGCAGAGCGGTCTGTAAGACTTGTGACTTCTGTTGCTCGACATTGGCCTGCCCCAGAAGTCATTAGACAGTATATTAAACAGTGGGTTCTCTGATCGTATGTCCGTGTTATCCTTGATCGCAAACACATCATCGTGAACTAAATCGTACTCCAGGGTATTCAGATAACACGCTATCGACGTGAAAGCAATAACTCCATATCTCATACTTGTTGGTAAGTCAGGAAAAGGTATGTTACAGTGACTGCAGCTAGCATCATGGCTGAAACGTCTTCGACTTGTTTCCTGACTTCGTAACTTCAAATTCGCCGCCATCTTGAAACGAAGTTATCCCGGGTTACATTTCGGCCAAGACCTGGGAAGATTGCGTGACTGTCATTGGGTCACGCCATCACTATAAAAGCAGCATTTTCAGCAGCATTTTCAGCTGCCTAACCTCTAGTTCTAGGAAATTCTCTTGTCGCAGAACCAAATTTTTTCACTAATTGTTATGCAATTCGCTTCTTCTGTTTATTTAAACACAATTTAGTTTCGAAGATTTACGTGTACAGTTAAAAGCAGTAAAGCCTTGAGGAAAAGGATTTTCTCCAAGGTTTTTTTTTCTTTTTTTCAGTAAACCCGGGAGTAAAGTAAGTTGGAAGGCTTTACCTGATAGATAGATCACTTAATTTATACACGGTAAGTTCCACTCAGTTGTATACAAGCAAAAATATCTACAAATGTAAAAATTAAACAAAATAATCATTATAAAAGTAATTACAAAGAATAAAAGCCTAATCTAAACAAACTGACCTAATCTAAACAAACTGAGCTAACTAACTATTTTTAAAAGAAATAAATAAAAACAAAAGTACTGCTTTACAGGGACGCCGTGTCGCTGATTCACACAAAACTGAAGTTACTTAGCTTCGTCTTAAATTCACCTAATGTTTTGGATACTCTAATATCAGTTGGAAGGCTATTCCGTAACGCGTCACCGCTATTACCTGTGTTTCAAATGTTTCAAGCATTCAGTTATTCACACTAATGTCAGGTAGCCTCGTTCAGTCACGGCCAAAACGCTCAGAAAGAAATTCATAGATATATTGTCAGCCGGCTTGACAATTTTAAATACGTAATATACAGATTTTATAGTCCGATTTCTAGTAGCCTCCTCCAGGCGTTCAGTTAGTTGGGGCGCAATACGTTTCGCGCTGCGCTCCAACTCTGACTGAACCCTTGGAAAAGGCTAGATTTCTAGTTGAGTTGCACAATATTTCTACTGCGTGATATTCAGCATCTCTTTTATCAATAAGCTTCTTAGAGATTAAGGTAAGTTTTTTTATGAAATGTTTGCGGTCCAAAGATAACGTACTGTCAGATATTTGATATCTTTCCTGCCCTTTAAACTCACCTCTTCTATTATTTCAACACTTTCTTCGAGGTTTTAGTATAAGTAAATCTACTAGCGTATTATCACGAATGCCCTCCTCTGATCGGCTACGCTACTCACCATCTATTCTGTGATAGATAGTGGGTAGCCTAGCAGTGTGCGGTTGTTAACAAAATGACGGCCGCTTCTTGACGTTTTCGAGGTGTCTGTGGAGAGGATTTAGATAAAGTTTTGAACGACTAGTAGGTTTATTTCTACGAGTTCTATGCGTGATAGTTGACGGGGACGCAGTCCGAGTCAACTATCACGCATAGAAATCGAGGGCGAATAATCTAATTGTTGAATAGACAAATTTGACTTGCCAAAACCCAACGAGCCCATGAAAGAAGTAAAAATTGCTAGAAGAACAAACATCACGCCAGCCTGTTTGATAATTTCTACGATTTCTATAGGTAATAGTTGACGAGGGCGCAGCCCGAGTCGAACTATCACGCATGAAATCGAGAGCGAATAATCTAATTGTTGTCTGAATAGACAAATTTGACTTGTCAAAACCCAACGAGCCCACGATAGAAGTAAACATTGCTAGAAGGAACAAAACTCACGCCAGCGTGTTTGATTTGCTTCCGTTTCCGTTTAAAATTCCATTTTATGACTTTAACGCCATGACTGTCGAGGCTGGCATGTGTGATGAAGGATGAAACTATATTAGGAAGTCGTCGTATATCTGAGAGTTATGCAATTCCTATTCATATTTTTTCCTTTGCTTTTAATTAAGATACAATTATTTTTAGTTTGTTATTGTTGTGCGCAATTGCCGGCCAAACCTTCTAGGCGTGACACACTTATTTTCCGTGGAAAGCTGTGTTGCGCGTATTTCCGTTTCATCGTTTCCAGTAATCGTTATTGAAGAACACAATTAAATCACGCCTTTTGTTAAGCGATTATTTTAAAACGGTAACATCGTTAAAATGCACTTAAGCCTATATTTACAGTATTCAAACTTCTCGAGGGAGGTCGAAGGAAAAATAAGCAAAATCAAGAAACAGAAAATGGGTACAAAATAGACACAAAAGCGCAAACGGATAAACACAACAGGTAGAGATGTACCTTAGCGGAGATTTTAGTGCGTCACACATAGCACACTATTCTTATGAGTCTTTCTTAATTTTAGGTGAACTCGCTAAGCTGTTCAAAACACAAATGACGAGTAAAAATTCAGCCTCATTACATGCTAAGCTGTCTGAAAAAAGATTCTTACACAAAGTTTTTCGTTCCCGAAATATGAAAATCAGACTTACTGAGTGTGCTTGATGTTAATTTGCGCGACTCAAGAGATGTAAACTTCACCTTTTTCCCTCAGTAAATTCGTCTTGGGATAATTCTACAAACTTCGCGTTTAAAAGTATGTCCAACTTTAGTGAGGCCGACAAGATAGAAGGTCTGTTAAAGATCTATTTATGAAACTGGCCTCAGAAACGTTTTTTTATCATTTTAGCCCGACTTTTTTCTTGCATCAACCTAACAACTGAGTCATTTCTATTTCTGGCGGCTTTGCTTAGAAAAACTTTGTCCCGCAGGAGCCATTTTGAAAACGAATGACCATTCATATATTTAAGTTTCCTTCGCTAACAGGAGCAAGCTTGCCTTTGAAACAGAAATGTCGAAGTGGGGATGCAAATTCAACTGTTTTTCCCGTTTGGATATATCGGACAAAATGCCATGTAAAGACATGCTAGCCCATTATCAGGATTACCCGACAGTTTTCTCCCAAATGCTAAAAACGCTGCTTTAGGCTTTTAAAGCTCTGTGAATTAAGGCTGTGCTAGGGGAACTTGATTCTTCTCGAAATTGCTATTGCTTCTCAGAGCGGGACTTGGGGAACACCGCAACACCGCAAAAACAATTAGCGAACACCGCATCACCACAAGAAAAGTCGACGAAACACCGTCACCGAAACATATTATTTAGCCCATGATTTGAATTTCTATACTTGTAATGTAATACTTTTATGCCTCAACAATTTTCCGCAAATTAGATATATCACAACGCCTCTCATTGCCCACGTGTCGACACTGCTGATGCCCGTAAAGGTCGAAAACAGCTTCGGATTGGCCAGTGTTGGTCTGCGTTTGCTGTTTTGTAAAATATACAACTGTAAATTAATTAGCACGGATTACTGCGAAGTTTACATGCTTAATTTAGGTCGGAGAAAGGTCAAATGAGAAACCACAGCACCGCAAACAATTTCATTCCACCGAACACCGTAGCGTAAAAAACACAAACATCGCACACCGTAGGGTTCAGTTGCGATCAACGCAACACTGCAACGCGGGATATCTTTTTCACTGCATCACCGCATTAGTAAAGCAGTCAACACCGCAAAGCCCCATATCCCCCTCCCCTCAGAAAATCATAGCTGCTGGCGTTTTTTCAGAAGCCGAAACCGCATTTTTATCAATCCGAAAACAACATTTTAAAATTTCTTCCGCTGGGTGCTCTTAAAGTCAGCCATTCTGTATATAGTTGTCTATGTATGTGCGGAAGTCACAACAGATCATAGTTTCAAGCACTGCCCAACTTTCTGCACCGTATGGCTGACCGTTAAGACCAGAGTTTAACGACTTTTTTGGCATTGTTAGTGTTTGGTATAATGTCATATTCTAATATTACTAATTTGTTGAGTAATTTTCAACTATACCGGTACTGATTTGTTGCGACATGTTGTTTTAAAATATGTTTCCCGCGATGAGAAAATTTGTCCACTGAACACACGTGAACTCAGCAAACTGTAAAGCTAGGTCAAGCTATCCCGGCGAATTTGTTGATTTTTTTCCTTTTTTCTAGTGTACCACGTATATTTTTGTTTGTACTTATGTTCACCGACAGCGTAAAACAATTGAGTGCTTATACACACGGTTTAAAGCGCCAGCTATGGCAAAAAAAGTAAAAGAATCGAGAATTGTGCAACAAGCATCAAAACGGAACTGACCAGTCACCGCACTCCTAAACGAAATCCGCTTGCTCCAAAACTGCAATGTTGTGGCTTCCGTTTATATAAACGGCTTCAGTGCCGTACTATATCCGTTATTTCACAATATAATTCTCTCCTCTTATGGCAAGTGAAGTCCCTAAAACATTTTTGGTTTGCTGACAACTTATTCTTTAGGTAAAGTAAAAGGGGATTTCTTTAATAACAACTTCCCGACCGTTCTCTTACGTTACAATAACACCTGTAATTTCTCATTTTAAGTCTTGAATTCTTTAAATTTGATACTTTAAAGTTCAAGTAGGGTACAATGACTCAACTCAGACGTTATCTGTGCGTTTTCTGTGTCAGTATTTGCATCCGAAAACAGTACAATACTTGCCCTTAAAATTACGCATGAAACACTCCGCATCGGTCAATGCTAATCAATTCAAATTGAGAGGTGAAAAACCTTTATGGTTTGTAAACTCAATTCAACGTTAAATTAAATTTAAAAAATCGCATTATCTTGCATTATATGTCGGAAAAAGACCCTTGTTCGTTCATCAAACAACAAAAGAAGCTAATTTTGCGTGTTTAATGAGGAAGTAAATGAAACGAAATACGACTATACAATAAATTAAAATGCCATAATTAGGTGGCTGGCAGTAAAAATGTAAACAAAAACATTAGCTAGGAACAGGAGAATTATCTCGCTTGATCCTGAGGTCAAACTGCTTTAGTTAGTATTTCTTTGGCAAGAATATGACCCGAATGATTTCGTGTATTGTATCTCTTAGCTTTTCGTTTGCAAGAAGAAACCCTCAAAAGAACCGGGCAAATGAGATTGGCCGAATCTCAATGAAGTTTCCTACCGCTTTCAGTCCTATTTCCTTTGTCGACCATAAGAGAATGAAACTGCTACGTGCTCGCGTGTCTGCCCATCGTCGCAAACTTTATATTACACGTACAGTTCTCACTGTAAGCTGAAGAAATATTAACAAAATGGTTATAACAAATCTGCTATGGGTTTGTAGATGATCAAAATTATCAGCGCTTGCTAAAGAACGTCCTAGTTGATCTCCATTATTCGAATCACCTCTCGACAGTGTGACGTGACACGTTCAAAGCTCTTACGGTCTGTGACAAAACGCTGGTAATCTTAGAGAACAATCTATTTTTAGACGATTTTTCTCGGAAAAGAGAAATGATAAAAGGCTACACTCAAATGTTATGTATTGACTTTTCATCACTTCAAAAATGCTGTCTTGAGATCTTTAGAGCTTTGTTTACGAATATGTTTCTCAGTCAACAACTCTGGAATTTTCTATAAGCAGTGTCCGTAATTCGTGATTCCCTCAGGGAGTTCTCTGCGAGCTACAAAGCCGGTCGAAACTAAGCTGAGAGAACACGAGACTGGCGAGGGGTTCATATAATCGCGTTACGATAGGCTTAACTCGTTTCAACTTTAATGTGTCTTTAAAATAGCGCAAACGGTTTGGGGAATAACTGGAAGACCTGAATCACACCCAGTATTATTCTTAACTTGAAATACAGGAGAAACATTCTTTGAGATATATATCTACAACATTAAAAAATAAGTAGATTCCAAGAAAGTAATTCAGAGGCAAGCAGATTGAGCTGTGCTAAGCTCTTGTAAATTATCGGACTTCCTTAGGTGTTTAGCAAAGCATCCAACAACCTAGAGACAAAACAACATGTAAGAAGCAGCCTAACTGAATTGACCATAATTGGGGTTAATAAGCTTCACGGCGGTTTCTTGAAATATAACATTCTGATTGAATGAAACATAACTCCGTAAAATTATCGACCAGTTTACAGTTCCTGTCGCCGGAACATTACGCAATCGATAGCCGGGGCTATCCCAGAAAAATAAATTCTTTTTTTTTTCCTCACTCTGCAGATATTTAGCTTCCCCTCATGACCTGCTAATTTTATCTTTACTTGTAATCACGTAAGTTCCAAGGGAACATCTAAAGGAAGATCATAATGTATATCAGTAAAAATGATTGTTTGGGGCTTGTCCACTTGCTTATAAAAGACGCATGCATTGAAGCTGGCAGTTCAACAAAGCAATCAACGATTAGTACTCAACTGCTCATTAAAGAGACAGACTTCACTCACACAAGTTCAAGAATCGGCCAGAATGGGTATGTATAAAACATTCTCTATTTGCCTTTGAGTGCACTGATTTCTTCACTAGATAGTTATTGTAAAAGAACTTTGTTTCAGTTGTGATTTGTTTTCAAGTAGGCTAGCCTCTTTAGCTCTCTTACACTATAACGAAACTTCCATAGACCTTATCATGGTCTCAGTTGGAAGCCATCTTGACGGAAAGACAACACGACACAGAAATTACAGTGTTTGTATGGGAATACAACGGCAAACAATTTTTTTTTAAAATTGAATTCTGAACAATTTGTGAATACCAAAGTTACAATACTTGGCAAAAGACCGTGACAGCATTGACCAAATTTCAAGGAAGTAATTGTGTTAGAAAATGTTCCGTCGAGTTCTAACTTTCCCTACACTTGTCTATGATTTTTACGCGGCTGGCAAGTTCACGGAAAATAATTGCCTAGTATCTGCTATTCATAAAGTGTCCAGAATTCAAATTTTAAGAAAATAATCCGATTCCCATACGAACACTGTAATTTCTAACGTGTGTTGCCTTCTTGCCTTCGATCTATTATTTAGAATAAATCTATTAGCGTTCTATCACGTATGGCGTTCTCTTATTGGCTGTTGTAGATGATGAGTAGCCTACCAATGCCAGTGTGCGTTTGTTAACGAAATGGTGGCCGCAACTTTGGGTTCTCGAAGTGTCTGTCTTAAGATAAAATTTTGAGCGACTAGTAGATTTACACCGAAACAATGCGATTACCCGATCTCGATTTCTATGCGTGATAAGTGACTTGGCTGTACCCTCGTCAATTTATTAAGCGATAGAAATCGCCAGCGAATAATCTAAATGGTTAAATAGTTAACATTCCCACATTAGCCTGGGTTTGTGCTATTTACATGAATTCTAATTAAAAACTTCATCTTTTTCAATTTCAGGTTTTAAAGAATTTATAAACTGTTCCGTCATATCACTCCTAAGCTTCACTTTACTATGTTCCGCTGTACCCGCAAAACAGGCGCAAGACCGCAAGGTCCTTAGCTGGCTGGAGGACTGGACCGAGCGACTGGGAGAAAGCGCAGTAATGGCAGTTAAAAAATATGTAAGTAGCAACATTCAGTAACGTTTTATTCACATATTCCTTAACAC
>Ga0126339_10003302_pt1 | contig 11730 bp, 6 predicted proteins | sample OrbTmetagenome_2_FD_92532 | JGI IMG/M metagenome (GOLD analysis project Ga0126339, IMG submission 92532) | Coral microbial communities from Petempiche,Puerto Morelos, Mexico - Orbicella T R C metagenome | ecosystem: Host-associated > Invertebrates > Cnidaria > Coral | place: Petempiche,Puerto...
TAATATGTAAATTTACTTCATCATATACATCTACTAAGCTCGTGGTGATTCCCAATGAGTTGTTGAAGTACGGCTTTTCGACGCGCTTTCTAACAGAGAGCATTTAATCAAAACTTAACATCGTTGCTGTCTTTCGCTTTTACAATAGTATTGCCAAAATTGATCCAAACCAACTCATTTTTGCAAATAAAAGGTAATTTAAATATAACAACAATAAGCCATTCCCGAGTTACCTTTTGCCTCTGTGTCAAAACCAGTCGAAATCTTCGTCCGCTTGGAAAACCATTTCAGATAAAAATGTGTTTTGCCTGCAGTATCATGTTCATACAAATCAAACTCATTTTCATATGTAAGGATTTGCACCAGGACTCGCTCTGACAAAGAAGCAACAAAGTAACTCGGAAATGGGCCATATAAGATGAAAATGCACATTTTTTTTGGTTGTTCAAATGGTATGTACTAATGGCGCCTTTGTTCAGTTCCTATTTAGATGATTTTTTTTTTTTTTTTGAAAAAGATATTCAATGAGATGACAACTAAATAATGTATAAACCAAGGCCCATGACTTTCTAGTAATTGACTTGCGAGTTATAGATGCATTTTACTTAGAAAGTAGCGATAGCAATCTTTTTATGACAATTTTATTTTTTTGGAACAATATATTCAACTGAAAACCACCGCCGAAGTAAATGCTTCTCACATGCCTAAAACATGGTTACCAGTCAAAATGTTTCTCGGGCATTCAATCAGGCGATTTATTATGTTTATTGTAAAGGTGATGAAACATGCCTTTCCTTTGTATTGACTAGGAAGATTTCCACTGGGAAATATTCTCTAATGTTCTTCAATAGCAATATATCAGTAATCGATAAAAAAATTAAGGTATCAACCAGGGTTCAAAGTGTGAATTTTCGAAATTTGTATTTTCGAGATGTTCAGATAAAGCTTTTCAAGAGCTTTCTTTTAAAGAAAATTCCACAAAAAAAATATTATTTCAGTGCAAAGTTATTGGACGTTGAAGTTTACTACACGTTAATTGTTTCAATTACCCGTTGACAAGTCCTGTCATTTTGAGTAACTAAGCTGAACAATGGCATATGCAACACGCATTTACAACACGCAAAACAGTCAACAGACTTGCGCGTAAGCAACAACATTTCAATAATAATAATAATGATAATGATAATGATAATGATACTAACAATAACATTTGCAAATCATGTGGTGCTAGAACGACCAAAACGAGGAATAAATCTATACACCGAGTTCGAGAAACATAAGCTCGATCAGATAGCTGCAGGAAGCATAAGAGTGTATCTAAGAGAAACGTATAGCTTTCTCGAAGTAAAGCTACGGCGTCTCCGAAGAAAAACGTACGAGGACAAATAATACGATAACCGTGATAAGAATCTACCTACTGCTTGCAAACAGTTCTAATCACAGCCGGGCCCGGCGTCACAATATAGAATGCAAGTAAGCAAAATGTTCACGGAAAGTATCGTATTTTGTCCCTCGAAAGCAAATACTAAGAGACTTGAACAAATCTTGCAAAATAAATGAGCCTAAACAACGCATAAGTATTTTTTTTTTTTCATTTTTTCAAAGGAAGTGCTGATGATTTGTCTCCTCTGACTTCATCCCATTGTTAAAAAAGAACAAAAGCACGAGTCAAAAATCTAAGAAACGCTTTTTTAGAAGAACGTGTCAAGAAGCAAATGCGACGTTTATCGTTCTCTTCCGCTCATTCTTAGCGGGACTGGAGTTGAATTTACACAGACATATGCTTTCGCAGAAAACGTCTCAATTACGCTATCTCTTACGATTTTGAGATTTTCAAAGGAATGAGCCATAATTTGGAACTCTTAACCTTTCAGAGAATGTGTGGTTTGTAGGGGTTTATATGAAAAACGAAAGCGCTACAGCGATCCGCGCGCGGACGGTCCTGAAGGGTGGCTGATACCTTAAGTGAATCTGCTGAACGATCGATCATTATCAATTGCCGGTGAATTTTTTACATCGATCTTATCGACAACTATGGTTCGATTCCTGTCTGGGACTCCGATTTTTTCTTTGTCCCACGGTCGTGTCATGTTGATCAGTTCACTTTTCTCAAACTATCAAGTTTATCGATAAGGTTGTCATAAACCTGGTAAAAATTATTTGTAGAATAAATTAAGAGGGTCGGAAAAAACGAAACCTCCATCCTGCTGCACTTCTTCGCATGCGCGGAAATTATTTTCGCCCATATCTTAGTATCTCCGCGTGTGCCATAGAGGTGCAGCTTGCCAAGCTAACAATAAACATTAAGTATGCACAAAAACTGACCGTTTCAAATGATTTTTTTTGTTTTTGATAATGGCGATAACTGTCTACAGATAACTGCTTTACCATGCGGTATACAGATTCATTCTAACTTCAGTTCTAATTGCTATACTATGCGATATACATGGGACCTCCTTTCGGGTGTCCGCTTACGGAAGCTAAAAACAAAGAAAAAGTCTAAATCGTAAGCCCTCAAAGTACGTTTGCACGGGATTTTGTGATGGCGGTCGCACGTAGAGTTGTCCGCTTACGAGATTGTCCGTTATGAGAGCTTCCACTGTAGTGCATATGCAAAACTCTAGCAAAGTTGCTTGCAGTTAAAATCTAATTTTCGAAAGCTAAGGTTTAGAATAGCCCGGCTTGTTTTGCGATATATTTGAAATTGAACAATTTTTTTTAGAGCTGCGCTTTTAGGCTTGGCTAAATCTATATGTTATCCAATTTTATATTATTTTTCATCACCAACAGTAAATCCAGATCAAGCAAACTTTTTCTGGATTTTTACCAAACAATAATTTGTCAGAGTCAACTTAATCCGAAACCAGTAACTGGTGTAAATAATTTCACCAGGCCCAAGAGCAAAAAACATGGATACGGCTCACTCAACGTAATAAAGCCGGTACATGCCAGGTTTCAGTTACAAGCTTTCGACAAAATCATATTGCAATAACGATTTTCTTTCGACATTTGGTATATTACGTTCGCTAGAATTTGGCTCGGGGCTATGCATTCAGACAATGACTAGAAGCGACACACAAGGCGATTTTTTTGGTGGTTTAAATGTAAAACTCTTAACGGAGCAATTGCTTTATTGAGAAGAAAATCCAAAATAAGTGAGTGTTCGTACGGTTATTTCTTTCCCCACTCACAGCTTCCCGTAAAACGGCAAACTATTTTTTGGTGATTTGCTGGATCATAAAACCTTACATATCAATGCATTGTCTTACCTGCGTCGTGGATTGCTTATTCGTGCAAGGAACACAACTTCTCCAAAGCTTTTGACAACGTCAATATTTGCTGGTCTTTATTTAAGTGAAACCGAGAATGCCTGTTTTGCTAATTGCACGTACAATCCATTTTATTTACTAAAAACTACAATGTGGATTAATCGTCGATGGAAGTGTAAAAGAGCAAAGAATTGATGATTACCGCTAATTCGTTCACGGAAATAGATAGACATGACGATTTCGCCATGTGGAAAATTCCTCCCGCTCCCGGAACCAATCAGACCGAGGGATTTGTTGAAGTCCAACCGCTTACGCAAGGAGAAAAAAATAACAATAAAAGAATTAAAATATTTTAATCAGGGATGAAGTAATTCTTTTTGTTTTGTTAATTCCGTCCTGGTTTTGGGATAACAGTTGATATCCGTTAGCTTTAAGTGAAAAAAAAAAATGAATTGGTGCAAACTTTTACTTCGTGACGTCATAGAAACTTAAATAAGCGGCTCTGTTTTTCAGGGTTAACCAATTCTTTTGCCACCTTTATGCGGTGAGAACAATATTTTCCGAACATAATTAAAAAAGGATAAGGCAAAGCACGAGATGAAGCCATCTGGTAATTATGAAAATTAAGATTTGTAGAAAACAGCAGTATATCCTACCAAAATTGAAGAAAGCAGCCAAAACACGTGGTCACTTTTTGAATTGAACAGCCGCCATTTTGAACAGCTCTTTCCCTGTTACTTCCAAAAGTTAGCTCGACATTTGTACATATATTGTACTAAGGAAACAATACATGGGAATATAATTTTTTTTCATGAGTTCAGTTATTCTTGGCGGAATTAAATCTGTTAATCCATGTGCAGGGATTATACATTACAAGCCTTTTAAAAGAATTCCGTGTTATTTTCACGTTGCCATGGGTTACCTTGACCAAACATTATTAATTATTGACAATGACGCTAACAATTTGATTGACTTATTTAATCGATTTCATAGAAAAGTTTATTAGTGTTCAGTTCAGTTTTTGCACGTGTTTTGCCAGAAGTGCACAGGAATTCGAAGTTCTCAGTTTGCTAACCTGCTGGAGAGTAGGTTTTAATTTTTTAGTTTTCAGTTTTTATTTTTGTGCTGTCGATTCATTGCTTGCTTTTTAAATAATCAGTGTTGCCATGATACTTCAATGTTTCGAAATGATATTGCGTCTAATTGTATACACTCTTTTTTATAAAATTTATAATAAAGTTTCCGTACAACAGGCGCTCTTATTGGCTGAAACAGTGTGCTTTATCAGAGAACAGAGCACGGGTTGATGACGGTAAACTGGCTTTCAAATTTTTGCCTCGGAATCCCAAATTAAACATTCCCTGTGATTCAGACAAACGCAATGAAAACGAGCTATTTGTCTGCAGTAAATATTGCAGCACGGAGACCATTGAACAACAGTAGTGTTAAAACTGTGCTAAAAGTCTCAACCTTTAATAAAAGACATATTTGTTACGAAGGCAGAAATTATACTTAAGAAGTAAAACAACGACAGAAAACACCAATCGAGCTGTCTCTGTTTACGATGAGAAGCTTTATTTATGTAAAAAATATTCAAACAACACTTACGCGCATTGTAAAACGTTCGTTTGCTTACTATAGCGATCTCCGGTCATCTCAGCGAAGTGAACCTCGACAATTTCGTGTCATCGCTCACTCGACGATTGAGAGCTTGCTCTAATATTCTCTCCTGTACTCGGAGTAGAGCCAGTGGAAGCAATCTTGTCTTTCCAACTTTGACGCTAGTTCAGGCAATCTTGCTGTAAGCGTCTGCAAGCGGCTGTAAGCCGTAAATAACTGTAGCTCCTTTCAAATACAACTCAATATTTCGCATTTTCGTTCGCAAGCTTTGAGCTCCGTGTTTCTTAATTTCCATTTGAAAAGTACACGTTCTCATGAGTCAAAATGCGGCCAGATTCCTCTGGACTAGAAACCTTTAGATCCTTATTTAAAAATTAAACTAAAAAGTGAACTTTGAAGGTGTCGTTTTTCTCTCCAAAGCCACTCGAAACTGACAGCTTAGCTGAAGTTCAGTTTGTGATTGACAGCTGCCGTTTCGTTACCCAATCAAATAATTTGAACAATTCTAACAAGGATTGTGATCGGCTCATTTCAGCGTGTTTTATCAGAGAACAGAGCTCGCTGACGCCACTTTTCCTCGTTTGGGGAAAAGCGTGCTTTACAACAGAACAGAGCACAATCGAGGCTTTTTTTTATTTGTTAAATATTTTATAAGAATATCGAAACTGAAATTCGCAAAATTTTAGGGTTATTTTAAGAATGAATCCTATGTTGAGATGTTGAAAAGAATATAATTCATTGTACAATACAATTATCCCGGGAATTATATCTTTTTGACTAAACCGTATAAAATTCCTCCTTTCTTTAAACAGCAAAACTAGCCAAAACAACAACAAAAACAGCTCTATCCGAATCCTCGATGCTAATAACATTTATTTGTGTCATATGAGGCTTTAATTCCTGAATAAATATCCGAGCATATTTTCGAGCCAAATGGAGGCTATCGTGTTTCTTATCCTTCAAATATTTCTCAACACTCGAAGGGAAATTTCGCATCTCCGCGCTGCCAGGTAATTTCCTCTAAATATTTCTCTTTTTGGAGCGAGGAAAAGGATTTGAATAATTAGGTCTCACTGTAGAATTCCGAAAGTAACTGCCCCCCGTTACTTTTGGATTTAGCAAGCAAAAGGGGCCGTTACTTTCGGGAAGCCGTTACTTTCGCATGGTTAAAAAACGTTTGTACGGTAGGTCATAGTCGTTTCAGTCAAAGCGGACGCATATCATGAAACTAAAAGTTCCGTTTATTTATGTTACTAACTACCCACATAAGCAAAACAGACTGTATAAACAAAAATGCTCCAAATGTTGGTACTACATGTAAGGCGACAGTAAAATGGTCGCATCGTAACGCAGTGCAATTATTACACTGTAACATTTGACATGTAACATTCTGTCACCAGACAAACACAGCTTATACATCATAGTTTCAAGAAACATTCAGTTATGTTCGAAATAAAATCACAAATAACTCTTCAAGTTGTCCAGTCCTGCAGTTAAGATGTTCTATCCGCTTCAGAGAGGTTCTCTTTTTAAGTGACTTCTTCAAAGGGTCGTTACTTTCGGGGGACCGTTACTTTCGGGGTTCAAAAGGAAGGTTAAAAAAATAACGCTACTTTCGGGGAGCCGCTACCTTCGGACTTCTACGGTACTTTTGGGACTGTAGACTACTCCTAACAAGCCAGAAAATACGCCTTTTAGCAAATTTTCAAAAACAAAACTGGTACAGAAAAGTTTATCACGTAATAACAGATCAGCACTAAGTCTTCATAAAAGCATGGAATTCTTGTGAAAGAAAATATTTTGTGTCGTTAGTGTGAAACACCCAGTTTTACTTTTTCGCCACTGTCATTGCTGCTTTTTAAATAATGTATATACGATGCATTATTAATTATTAATAATTCTCTGTGTTACTTTGATAAAAAAAGAAAACTTTGAGATTCTTAAACAGGGTAATATCAGTAGTAATTCCTCTTAACATTGTATAGTTAGCAATAATTTTGCATGTTAACTTTTATCGTTATATATATTTACTATTTTGAGACATAACACTGATGACATTTCACGATGCCATTAGTATTCTTATTCATTCAACATTTTTTTTTTGTTTTCACTGTGGAAATTTATTTTGTCTAAACGTATTTCGGTCAATGTATTTTAAAAAGAAATTGTAATTGCTACAGTATTGGTATAGTATGGCTGTGTAATAGGTAATTTTGGTCTGAACATATTGCGATAAATGTAGCTTTAGAAGCCAGATACGTAGTTCGAAAAAATGTGAAGCCCTTTGAAATATTTCGACAGATGTTGCCTTTCAAATGATCTGACTAATTATTGAACACAGTTAGCGACGTCTTACTCTACACTGAAAATAAAAATAAGGTACTAGAGATTTTACAATTACGTACAAATTACGGTGAATTTGTTTCCATTTCTATTGCCGGGATTGAATTGGGATTTCTATCGTTTCCTCAAAATTATTTGAATTTAACATCCCGTATAACGCCGCTTTGGAACGCTTAATAAACGTCTACAAACAGGCGCTCATAATACATCTTTCGTCCTATTTACTTCTTCATCGTTTTGAAAAGTCTGCCACGAAACAATTTAAATACCGGGTGAATTTATGCTGCAGTTTTTTTGAATATGAAAGTTGAGAAATGTGTGCTTAAACTCAAAACCAATCCTGCAACATAAACGACAATTTCTTAAGGTTTATGTACATGTTATTTTGTTGACGTTCTTCCACTCCATTGTAGTATTTTTTTAATGTTTACCTTTTCACTTACTTCTCTTAATTCTTCAAAAAATTAATCGTCAACTTTCTCGAACGAGCAAAGTACTTTTCTTCACCGTTGCCATGCGCCCTCGTTAGAAGGACAAATTTGAAAAGAAAAACGTCCTCTGTCTCGGACGAAACGAATTCATTAGTTTTACCCTCTATGTTATAAACTCTTTTCCATTTAATTATTAATGCCTCGAACGTTACATTTTATTTTAAATTTCTTATACTAGTATCAGTTCTGCAATTTTAATCCAGCGAATAGTATTTATATGAAACACTTTTGGTACTGTCGCTTTTTGCTGCGATAAATAACAATGCAACCATCTGGGGCTAGACTTTGATACGGAGAATCATTGGACTGGAGCAACTAAATAAGAAAATCCAGAACCATTAAGTTTAGGAAAACGTTATCGGCACATTATCGATTCGATTGAGTTGCGAGGTTTTCTCTTCTTTGTAAATGATTACTAAAACGATTGGGACCACGATTACAAAAGATTCAGAGCAACTGTACTGTTACATCGTATGCAATAGACATATTGCATCCAGTGTAACAAAGAATTTTTCCGAACTTTGGCACATTTCTGCCTTTCTTTCGCAATTTTTCCACAAGCATTTGAACGTCATCAAAAATTTGTAAACCACGAAGCTGGGAAAGCTTTACTAAGGAACAATACTTGTAAAAACAGTTTACACACCTTGGTTGGTAATCGTGATCCAGTGAAGCCAGCCTCCTGACAAAGCAAGAACAAACAGTACTACAACAGTGACCAAAGAACTGTTTTCATTCCAAGAAGCTTGTCAGCACAACAGTTGCTTGCGTTTTCACTGAATTGCGTTATGAACGATGCTTACCCGTGTTGATATACGGCTTGGCAAGTGAGATCTTTAAATGTGTATCTCTCGATGATCCGTTGCTGACCGGAAAAATACACGAACAAATTTGTTATTACCACTTGCAGACAATCACTCATTAAATATTTATTGAATATTCTACTTAACTCGACGTATGTGGGAAATAAGGCATAACATCACAACATGGCACCAGAAGTACAGAGATCCCATTTGTGCATACTCGGCAGTAAATGTATTCACATATCATATATTTACATATATATTAATTGATGACAAATATTTCCTCTGGTATCCTACACTATAAGCTCTTTGTTCGTTACTAAATCGCACCACCGGAGGCTCAGAGCCTCATTTACTCCATCACATTTCCAGCCATTAATAAGGAATGTTCAAAAACATATCAAGATTCCCCAGTTTACACTGTCATTTTATTGTTTAGCATTGTCACCATTGGGTATTTTTAAAAGCAAACAATTATGAGTTCTGTCAAAACGTAAAAGTCAAGCACGTTTTAGAACGCGTAATTTGAAGTAAGAAGGAACGAATGATGGCGTGTGCTAAATTTTTAATTTAAGTTAAAAGCCAGTTATGTGGCGAACGTTTATCTCCGGGAAATTTAAATATTTAAGATGCTGTTTAATACTGGAATCCACAGTTTAATTTAGGGAAAGGTAAATGCCATATTTTGTATATCGGTTAGGGTGGAATTAACACAAAGAGCGCAAAAGAAGAAATACCATTTCGTGACAAGGTTGTGCACTCGTGTATATATAAAACATTAAAAATTTATGTACTTACTTGAAACCCGGGGGTACTCCTCAAAAGGTTTGGTTATAGCGTGCCGCGCGTTTCTTGAGACCCTTCCCCTAACTCACACCAAAATATATACGTGATTTTTGTTATGCTTTCACCGACCAGGGCTAGGCTGTTCAAAGCCCGATTTGTAAGTTTTGTGACTTTTGGTGAGGTTTCCTGTTTATATTGTTTGGGGTCAATTTCTGTTTTGAGTTTGAATAACCTCAAACAACACAAAACATAAACAGTGGAATACATTTTTATACAAGAAAAGTAAACACTTCGGTTAACTTTTAATCCTGGGTGAGCGTTAACCGGCTTTCGAACAACCCGGCTCTGAACTCTACATTATACTTTCGAAATTAGTACAGGCCTCTGATATACGGATCTCAGTTAACCAGAGATGCCTCCATTAATGTTACGTAAACATTGAGACGATGCATCAAATTCGCTAACCTTAATAGAGAATAAAGAGTGTCAGCTAAACAACATACCCAACTCCAGGTCAGAGCGCAAAACAATCCTTATTTCAGACCAAAATGGTCAAAATGTATACCCTATTGCAGAACAAAATGGCTCAAAAACCTACACTTTGTTGTCGGCTTCTAAAAAAAGTAACTTCCCCCCCCTGACATGTAAACGAGGACATTCATAATTAGGGCGGCATATGCATGTTTTGAATGCCTTCTTTTACGTGTTTTCTTACGCTTAATCGCTAAATCTCGTAAAAAAGTAGAAAAAATGAAACTTAACAGGGTTTTGTTGCGAATGTCTCTGTAATTACGGAAAAGGATGGTGTGAATTAAAGGCCGAGTAATATGGGTAGCATTTTATTTCGACTTACCGCACAACAGTTTTAATTGCATTGCAATTGCAAGTTTCTGCACGAACTGCCACCCGTATTGCAAATTACGGCAGCGTGTTGCGCGAAATAGACAAGAGTTCAACTTTCTGCAACGCGTTGCCGCAACTTTTATCGCGGGTGGTAATACGCGCAACAACGCTCTACAACTTCCACCGATGAAACAATGTCAAGCGAAAAATTGAAAGAAATTTTTGCTTGAATTACTCGGTCTTTAATGACACGTAATGAATCGTAAATAAAACTAAAAGCCTCAGCGTAACACGAAACCTTTGCCCTAAGGAAAACTTTAATTTCGTTATCGTTAGGTCTCGTCGAGAATAAATGCAAAATTCTCTAAAATCGAAGCATCATCATTATTATCGATATCAATCATTATTTACAACGTAATTCTCGCAATAGAAAATAAACGCTGTTTTGGTTAAGTCGAGAAAAAGAAATAAGGTGCATGATGTAATAAGCGTTTTGTACATTGGGGGATTACAGTTGTAGAGTATTATGGTGTTGCAACGAACTGCTTGCGCGAAAATTCTTTGTCCGTTGCGCCTAACACTTGACTCAGGCCTTGTTTACAAGCAGGTAGGGTTACCCTAGTGCTAGGGTTACCCTAGCAGGAGGGTTACCCTAGCACTCCCACATTTTTCTTTTTTTCATCGACGTGTTTACAAGGCAGTTAGGGTTACCCTAGCGCCAGGGTAACCCTAGCTGCCTTGTAAACGCTCTACTAGGGATAACTCGCCTACCCGGTACAACTTTTTACTAGTTTCCAGACCCTTTAAACGTTGACAACAAAACGGCCATCATCATCTTCCATTCGCTTTCCTCCATCCTTCCCTCAAATAAGTTTCTCCACCATTGATCCGTACCGTACGGCCTGGTTTTCTTTGAAATCGTCTTTGTCGAATAATAGACCAATTTCGATAAATTAAAATCCAGCCTAAGACAATAGACCCCAGTGCGAGGCTCTGGGGAATAACTACAGAGTTTGTGGGGTTTATTCCCCAGAGCGTCGTGCTGAGGTCTATTGTGTTAGGCTGAATTTTAATATATCGAAATTGGTCTATTCTCCTTTTTAAGCGGTGACGTCTTGTGTGACGTCATCGTTTTATGCATGCATTCCTTTTGATAGTGATTTCGCATAGTTTGTCGCGCTTATGTCCGTGCGCTTATGTCGCGCACGATGCATCCCCCTGTGGAAGCGAAATGCACTCTGGGAGTTCCTTTGCTGCTTTCCTTTGCTGTTTGTAAGTTCAGCGGAGTGCTTTTAATTGGAGCTTTCAAAAGAAGATTTAGGGGTGGATTTTGGTTTAAACAGTATCGAATAAATCTGCGTTCACGGGCAAACTCATAATAAGAACATGTTCTCCATACATACAAGTTTAGATAGACAAGTAAGTCACACAGGCGATAGGTGAAGGCTTTGTGGCTTTCCTTTGCTGTTTGTAGGATCAGCAGACTGCTTTTAATCGATATGACAAGTATACAGTTGAAACAACAAATTAATTTCCGGTGAGGTAATTAGTGTTGCCAAATATTTTTAAAGATAA
>Ga0126339_10003308_pt1 | contig 11718 bp, 10 predicted proteins | sample OrbTmetagenome_2_FD_92532 | JGI IMG/M metagenome (GOLD analysis project Ga0126339, IMG submission 92532) | Coral microbial communities from Petempiche,Puerto Morelos, Mexico - Orbicella T R C metagenome | ecosystem: Host-associated > Invertebrates > Cnidaria > Coral | place: Petempiche,Puerto...
CGAAACCAAACTGACTGACAGACAATTGACAGGCAGGGTCAAGCCACACCAATCAGAAACTCCGTTCATGGGCGAACGGAGTTTCCTAAAAGAACAATGACCTCGGGCAGGCGAGATTTTCTTTGCTTCACCCCTCCCCTATCTTTCCTCTTGCCTATCATTCACCCCCTTGGTAAAACTTTCTTTCTCTCCCCAGTCTTCCACTGCATGAAAAAATCAAGATGGTGGCTAAACTTTTTACGATGTGAGCGCTCGCTCAAAAAAATCTCGCCTGCTCTGCAGGCTAATGTAGATATTGAGCACTTACGTCAGAAATTCAGAGAATAGCTAGTATAACTTGACACAGTGCAATCAGCTGTAAAATTGGCCTTGGACTGTGTGATGTTCGAAACCCGGGGGTACTCCTATATGAAAAGGTCGGGATGTTCGTCGTCTTGGGTACAAATCAAGGATTCTGGTCTCACTTAGGGTATTGATGACGAAATGTCACCATTCTTAGCTGTCAAAGTATCCTTCAGGGTGTACTCAAAGAAGTGATAATAAAAGAAACGCTCTCATTTGTTTTCCACTCATCTCTCCAGTACGCAAGTTGGGTCTACAAGTGCGCACGGGATTCTTGAACAGTGGCTAGTGATCGAACCTATTCTGTTTTAAATGGTATCTTTTCGGGGTCTAATGACGCTTGAGCAACGCCCACATTAGCCTTCTTTCGGAGTTAAATTCAAATTTTCCAACGAGCATCCCTGACCTTCTCATATGGGAGTCCCCCCCCCCCTCCTGGGATTCCAAATGTCTAACAGGAAGTGACCTTGTGAAGGAGTGATGGAGTGAAATTGTCCCACCACTACACCTTGGAAAATACAATATTTTCCAAGTTTAAAAAAGGAAAGGCAAAAAAAAATTTAGAAAACTGAAAAGCTGAAAAAACCACCAAATTTTGATTTCTGTGCATCCCCAAGCAAAAACTGTCATAAAACATGATGCTAGTGGAAAGAAAGGCATGCTGTCAAGTTGCAAACACCTTTTTGAGAAGATTGGAGCTAATTTCACCCATATCCAGGCTGAAAGGTAACAAAATGTCCAAAAAATGCATTTTTGACAAAAGGCTCTGGGAATCAATGGGTTAATCATTAACTTAACATTGTTTTGAATTCTAAGTCCTCAATTTTTGTTGAATAACAAAATTAATTATTAGAACCAGGCTTTTAGGGCAATTATTACCAAGCTTCATGTGTTTAATCTTGTCCATGATGTAACATCCATAAATGTGACATCCATGATGTAACATTCATGACAACCTTAACATCAAGCTTTTTGAGTGACCTTTCGGAACTGATAAGTTTTGTTGTCACAGATATTTGTTACTCAGTCAAACAAAAAAGCACCTATGTTATTTGTTATATCAGGCTTATATAAAAGCCATGAGAGAAAAAAAAACGCGAAAAAAATCACTTGAATTTTCATGGACAATATTTTTGACAGTTGCACATTTTTCTGAAAAACTGTAAAATGAAAATACTTTGGTTGATCTTAATGGAGACCTTTGGTTGAACTAAACATTTAACGTTACACTTGATCTTTAGTAAACTCAGTTGTCTGAGTTATGATTAAAAGATGATTGCATCCATTATACCTATATAGGAGTCTTTTAGTAGTCACTTACTTTGGGTACCCCCCTCAGTAGTGCATGATGCAATCTGCACTAGGTCATGACGTTTTTTGAAACTTCAGTCCTTGTGCATTATGGCTCTGCACTTAAAATCCTTGAATAGTTTATTTTAATAATGGTCTTTTTCTTTGTTCTCATGTGGAATGACCTTTATATGCTTTTATATGGCTACTAAACACTACCCACAAAATACCCCTATAGGTTATCTAGTTGAGTGCATAAATTAGTGGTGACTTCATTTCATTTCAGATCACCAGAAGGTGGCAAAGGTTTTAACGGATTTACACGTATACAAGTTAAGGGTAGCAGGGTAGCACATTTGAAAAACAAAGTCCATTATTCAGGGCTGTTATTAGTGGCCGGCAGCCAGCGATCATCGCCAGCTACTCTGACGAAAATCACCGGCTACTTCACTCACAAAATGACACCAAAAGTTTAGAAACCGAACAAATCTGACCAGCATATTCATTTCCTTGGTAAAAATGCGAAAAGTAAAGCATCTTACTTCCAAATTGCAGGCTTTTCTTCCAAGAAAAGTAACGACAAAGTAGATATCTCAATACATCATAAAGTCCACACCGTGTACTGAGTGGTTACCAGGACTCCTCTCTGCTATTACATAACATTTCAGTGTGACATTGCACGTGACTGACAAGCCACATGCATGCCTACTATTTTTTATCAGCCATCTACTTCAAAACTTACTTAGAGTAACTAAGTAAAACAACTGATTAATCATTGATACTATTCTTTTCAAGAAACGAGACTTGCTAGAATTTCTCTGAAGAAAGGCAATTCTTGGCAATGTCAAAACGTTAAATTCATTTTCCTTCTGGGGGCTTTTCCCCCTGGACCCCCAATGGCGCTCTGCCCCTGTACCCTGCTGGGGGCCTCAGCAGCCCCCAGACCCCTCACCTGTGGAGAGGGGGGGGGGGCTTTGGCCCCCATAGCTGTCTACTTTCAAAATATCTCCGCCTACTTCAAATCTCATTGACAGCCCTGATTATTTCATTATTCACATCAGAGATCCGACGGCAAATCTACATCCCTAGCAATCCTACAGTTAACAGGAAGTCATCGGGTGACTGACTGAAATTCGCACCTATAACAATACTTCTGAATAATCAGAAGTGAGAATGGTGTGGAAACAAGCCTGCAGCTACGTAGTAACAGTTTACACACGTAAGAAACAATCCGTTTTTGTCAATTTTTGGAATGTCTAGTACACCAGCACTAGAGCTACTCCAAAAGAGGGTTAACTTAGAAGTCACACATTTCTTCAATTTCTAGTAATGATGTTTACAAAAGAGCACAGAGAAACCCTTTTACCTTTTGTTTCCATATTTTCTTTAGTACCACACTCATCCATAACATGCCCCTGAATCTTTTGTTTACTCTCTTCCACAGGTTCAGCAACACTTTCCACATCCTGCAAATAGCAAGCATGATTATTTTTTAATTGGTGACTTTCCCTAATGGTCATAGATTCAAGATGTACTGTGTACATTAAACAGGGTTTGAAATTGCAAATGACTGGTCATCAATAGGAGCAAAAAGCCTGTATTGGTGACCAGAATTTCGCACCTGGTTGCCAGCAGGCAACAAATCTTTGGTCCCCAAGTGCCTTTTTACATGGAGATTGCGTAAGCAATCTATAGGGTTTTAGCTGTGGTGCAGATTATGCAAATGATATGCAAAATTGTAAATCTATTATGTTTGAGGAGGAGCAATTAGCTGCCCATGGAGTCAGTAATTTACTGCACATTCTCACAATAAAAAATAAGTCGTCCACATTTGAAGTCAGAGGAAGAGTTGAGTGCATGTATTACTGATGTTTTAACAAAGTTCCAGTCTATTTCTGGTTAAATGGAACAGGAAATAGCAATTGAAAGTATGTTAATGAATCAAGACATACTTGTTGTGTTGCTGACTGCATATGGGAAGAGTTAAATACTACAAACATACATGATTGCAAGCCAGCAACATAACAACACAAAGGAGTTTGTCTGTTTATCAGCATCACTAAAGACCAGACTGCCAAAGCAAGATCACTTGGAATCAAGTGTATGTCCTTGCTAGACATAAACTTTAATGGTTTTTCTTTGGCAAAACTTTACCAACAACGGATATCGCATCTGCATGTTGTTATGAGAAAGATTTACAATTTTCCCGGAAATCTGAGCTGCCAAAGTTCATACTTCTGGTGAAAATTAGTTGGCTTATTTTTTTCTGCGGTTCGGGGGTGGGAATGAAAAATTTGCAGAGATCAGAGCCGCGTACTTGTGCTCCAACATGAGCCTGCTCACAACTGTGGGTGTGGAATCCACCGCAAGAAAATCCTGAACTTGAGGACAAACTCTCCATGCTATGCAAATAACAGTGAAGAAACATAAGTCGCATTGGAAGAAGAATCCCAGATAGTGAGAGCGGGAGAACTAGCTAGAACTTTTTTGAACTAAATCCAATCCAAGCATTAAAATTTCACCCCCAGACAAAAATTTTTGGGCTTCTTCAAGCTGATACACTTTGGCACTTGAATAGGCTGATGAGCTATCTTATCGCAAAGTCACACAACAGTTGTTGAGAGAGAAAAACGAGCCACATAAGCATCAGACCGTGTGAAAATATTTATTGTGCTGCAAAAGAATATCCTGAAATGATACAACCTTTCTTGATTACCAGGATGTTCTTCGGGCCTTCAAGGAGCAGGAAAAGACGCTACAGAGGCAGCTTAAAACACAAAAAGAAGGGAAGTCCAAATGAGGATTGATTCCATGAACATTCTAGTGGAAGAACTGCCTCCTGTAGGAGAGGGAAAAGCATTTGTGGTGACTGCCATCATTGAGGTCATCGCAACTCTGCACTGAAACCATGCTCCTTAATGAAATGTAACAAGAACACGTATTGCGGAATAAAGGAAAGACACCACAAATATTTCAGCCAGTTGACTGCACCTAAATTAGTGTGAAGAGATGCTGTCGATCAACTTGAAGGTCAATTGAAGTCCATGGAACAGTTCTCTACGAGCAGCAAATACCAGTTCATCAAAAGTGTAACATCATGAATGTACCAAGCTGAAAATCGTATAAAGCAAACAAAGCTAAGTTGATGAGAGATGTACAGCTGCTAAAAGTGTCTTGAGGGAAAATCCTCCCTGTAACGACAAATGACAGTGAAGAAATTAAAAATTTGATTTTGAGATGCAAGAGATCCAAGCAAATTCATGACGACGATTGTCCAAAAAGAATGAGTCCACATCAGTTCTCTTAGCAGAGTTCACATCCCTCATTAACTTAAGGTGGCTCAATAGGGTAATGATTTATCATGTTCCGCACGCTAGTGTTTTTGCATTCATTTTAACACCAAGTCCTCTCAAACTTATTAAAGTGATTCATTAGTATTGCATTGCGCATCCCTACCACGCACAATTTTAGAGTCATTAGTGCACGCACATGAGCGAGTGCGCGAAATAGTTAGTTCTTTGCAGCTCCCGTTTGCAAAGAGAAAGAATTGTTTTGTTTATATTCGAAATAGAAAGTCTAGACCTTAGTGCTAATTTGCTGACATCGCAGTGCACAATTAATTTTATTTGTAAAACTGAAACGGGTGTGAATTTTACATGAGAAACAATCGGCAAGGAACCCTATTCCAATAAAAAAAAGAAAGAAAAAAAGATGATAAAATGGGTACAGTTCGAAAAGTTTAAATTTACCTTACGAAAAGTTTAAATTTACCTTTAAAATTTTTACCAATTATTTTCCATTCCACTATACTACACTCCACACCACACCATCCCATCCCCTTAAACCATAATTTTTACTTGGTAAAATGAAACTACTTTTTATACAAAGCATTTCTACAAAAACATTTTGCATGAAAAGGTAATGGATAACAAATGGATGATAAACATTACTGTTTTCTTCTATGTAATGTAACAAACTATTCACAACACTCTCAATGATACACCAAGATAAAGTATGACGCAATAAATTAATGTACCTCCGCTTCTGCACAGGGGAATGGGGTGCTTCCCCACAAAATTTCAACTCAGGGTGCCTTTAAGTTTATTCCTGTGCATTTTTTGCACCCATAACTGATTTTGTTGAATGCCACTGTACACTTATTAACAAGGGTTAGTGTCGAAAAACTTTGTGAAATTAATTGCATTTAAAGTTTTAGCATCTGATGTACTTGGTATATGAGACCCTTTCCATGTCTGGTGCATCTAACAAAAGCAACGAGCTGATGTGTCTATTCTTACTGTTGATTCTTTACCCCTAAAGTTTACAAAATGGATACATTTTCCTTGAATTCAGTTTTACAGAAAACACTTGGTTTCGACCCCCTCAACCCCGAAGTTCATTTGTGCTTTCGTAATGAAAGAGAGCTGCAGATGAATCAATGGAATTAATATAATATTTCCATGGGGCAACTTCTGTTGATATCTTTCCTTTTACATAAATAAAGTATCACAACAAAGTCCGTGGTCTCATTTCATTTCCTCATTGGTTCGCTGCTACCCTGGGTGCCAGACGCAGGTTCCGGTGTCGGTCATGTCTCTATTGAGACCTGCGCGAAAAACCTCTTGAGGCAATGCCAAGCCAGTTAATATCTGTCTATTCCAGAATCTGGACTGGAAAGCTGATTGGCTCCTAACGACTTCCCAAGGGTTTTCTAATCTAACAGACACAGTGATTGGTTTCTAAGAATGGAGAATGTGAGCCTGTGAAATGTTGCCAATAATCTGCTTGTCACTTGGTGACGTGATGATCGAGATGGCTCATTTTGAGGTTGATTTTTTTTGTGCACTGAAAGGTTTGTGAAATATCAAGATCTGGACAAAGCCATAACAAAAGTTCCTCAAAACATTCGATGGTGTTGACAATTTAAGCACCAATTGAAGGGGTGAGTGCAAAACCATGCTAAGTGGCGATTTGGGTGAAAAAAAAAATTTTCGTGAAAGGGCTTGAATTTTGCATGTGGTCTTCAATGTAATAGAAAAACGCAGCCCTGTATTTTTGTCGCTGGTTTTTGCTTTGTTTTCGAGTTATATTGTATGCAAAAATACTTGGCTTTTCCTAGCCATGTCTTTAGGAGTTTATTTGATGAACAGCAAACAGGCAGACTGTTTATAGTGTATGAAGTCAAAATCAAATCTCACAGCATATATAGAGCGGAAATCCGGGAACAGATTGTTTACATCAGCTATTGTGACATGAACACAACACGTGAATCGATCGAGCGTCAAACAAAATACATCAAACAAAAAACAGATGTGCCGCATTAGAGCTCTGTCAACTAATATCTTAAGCATTGTGTTAAAGTACCTTGTATGCCTGCCTGGTAGTTGAGAGGCATCATAAAGTCTCGATAAACCCGTAAGTCATCAGCACATTTTAAAGAATCAAAATGTGTTCTGAAACTTTGAAGGCAGTTGATATACTGTATATCGTGTTATCGGCGTTCTAAGTCAGGTCAAGCCAGGCAGCAAAGTCCAAGAGCAGTTCTTGCCCAAGAAAAATACCCTCTGGTGAGTTGTGGCCCAATTGCCAAGCGTTGCTAGCGTCAAAGTTTGGAAAGCGAGAACTGGTTTTAGACTTAAAAAAGTTGTCTTGTATCGACCGCCATGTTTTCCCGCGCACGAGATGTAAAGACCCTTCCCGGCATGCATTATGATCACATTCTGCGGACATTTCTCGAACTGATAACTAGATTGTTTAAACATTATAATTGTAACATACATCTGTGATCCAGGTTGCATTGACTTTATTTCAAATCGGCATGATTTGTGGTGTTTTGAGCTTCTGAGATCAGCGGACATGCAGATGTATGGAGACCCGCATGCTGCGCAGAAGGGTTAATCTGTCAGCCTTATTTATAGAGCGTTTTCACGTGAAGTCATCAAATTCTTAAATCCAAAACTAAACAGCCACCAAAGTTGTTATCCTCATCAGGCATAAGAGGTACCAGCGCATTTTGAACTTCGAAGTCATGGCAGTTTGTGACATAAAGCTACCATCACGTTTGTCGAAAACTATGTATTTATCTCGTGATTTTCAGCCATTTAAGATGTTGCCATATTTGGAAAAGTGGTTATTGAAATTTTTTTTTTTATTTACACCTTTTTTGACCTGAAATCAGCATTTTTGAGTTTATACGTTGCGTGAAATTACCATTTTCAGGAGCCCATCATGGGCTCCTGCCATTTTGCTGTTTTCTAAGTGAAACCAACATCCTTGCTGTCACGCGTTAATGTCAAATCAACATTTTAACCTATTTAGACTTGAAATCAACATCGTTGAGCTTATATGTTGCATGAAATTACCATTTCGCTCTTTTCTAAGTGAAATTAACATCCTTGCCGTCAAGCATTAATGTGAAATCAACATTTTAACCTATTTAGACCTGAAATCAACATCGTTGAGCTTATGCGCTACGTGAAATTGACATTTTGCTGGTTTCTAAGTGAAACCAACGTCCTTGCCATCACGCGTTAACGTGAAATTAACAGTTTAACCTATTTAGACCTGAAATCAACATCATTGAGCTTATGCATTGCCTGAAATTGACATTTTGCTGGTTTTTAAGAGAAATCAACCTCCTTGCCATCACATGTTAACGCAAAATCAACATTTAAACCTTTTTTGACCTAAAATCAACATTTTTGAGCTTATATGTTGCGTGAAATTGACATTTTGCTGCTTTCTGAGTGAAATCAAAGTCTTTGCGGTCGCAGCAGGCCGATCCTTTGTTATGATAAACCGAGGCGAGACTTTGACAAAGGCTTGGCTTGGCTATTATAACAAAGGATCGGCTCTGTTTATCGTAACTAAGGCCCGGCTCCGTTTATTTGAAGGCCTCGGTGGGAAAAGAGCTTAGGTATTTTAATCAAAAGTGAACTTGGTCGAAAATGCTCCAAATTTTGCATGCAGTTTTGTTAAGGTATGTATAGCAATGTCCCATAGTTTTTCTGCTAAGCTTCGCTTCGTTTGTAAGATATCGCGTATGCCAAAAAACCACTTGATTTTCCTAGCAGCATCTTTATAAATGAAGCAAAAACCAGCGGGAAAAATACAGGACAACATTTTTCTATTACACTGAAGACCACATGCAAAAATTCTAGCCCTTTTGCGAAAATTTTTTTTCACCCAAATCATCATTTAGCATGGTTTTGCACTCACCCCTTCAATTAGCAAAGGGATGGAATTGTAAATTTTATTCACGGCAAGGATGTTTGCCAATTTTGCCAATGGGATTTGGGAAATTGTTGTTATTTCAACTAATCCTTGGACTCTGTGTTGAACTACACAATGCTGCCAATGTCTGACCAGAATGGTGACTTGACCGGCCAAAAACTTCACTCGCTGGTCATGTTGACTGGTCATGTCATGTTGAGACTGTCACGTTGTTCATTCTTGAATAAACAATCAAATCCTCAACTGTAAATCTAAGATTTTTCATCTCTTTTTCATTATGACCACTCACATGAAAACATACACCAACAGGTATCTGTTTGAACAGCTAAAAATTGTTTGCTTGCTGTTTGTCAGTGTCATGCGTTCAAGATCGATGGGTATGCCATTCGAACGGCTGGGGTTATCCATTCAGAAAAATATTCAGCAGTTCGAGCAACTGCTGCCATCTATTCGAAAAGAATTTTCATCTGTTAGGACGGGAGAAGTTTTCAATTCACAATCCAAAACTATTCAGCCTTTTGAACAGCAGAGGTTTTCTGTACAGCAAAGGGAATCCAATCAGATTCAGCTTTTCATGACGCTTTAGATTTACCTAACTGTCACACTCTTGTCACAGAACATCTCTCTTTGTTGGCGTATATTTCAAAGGTATTGCTCTAAAGATGTCAAGATATTTGTTGTTTCTTTCACTTTCACTGCACAGAAATCAACAAACAAGATGCCAAAACAATACTTTTCATTCTACTGTCAAGTAACGTGTTGTTTCCAAGGAACTTAGACACTGTTGGACTCCGGGACATCAAAACACACATTTTGCGGTCTGCTTTATTTCCATCAAGCTGTAAATGTAACTTAAAGCACAAACCCAGTATCTAATTTACATTTAGAACCAACCGATAAAATTTACTGTTAAAAAACAGACGAGGACAATAATTATGTACCAACAAAAAAGCTGAAGGCCTCATCAGTATCTATATCTGTAAAGTTATTTTGTTCGTGAATGAAATTTGAGACACTCTCAACTCATTGCTTTGCATGTGACCAAAATCTACCAGCTATCAGTAGTAAAATCTACCCAACGATGGTCATTACATACTGTGCAAAAAGAATGCAAACGATGAACTTCGGCTATTGTTCATGCAAAATATCATAGAAATTTCAAGTGAAGAATCGTAATTTATCAGGCGATATTTCAAAGAAATTTCACTGAGCAATACAAAAATTTGCTAATCTAAGAACGATACTTTGATGAGATTTTGCCAGTAATGAAACAAAAATTTGCATAGCTAAACAGAGAATCACAATCCTGAAATAATATTTGAGTGTTGGCAAGCGTATGGTATTTATGAATGAATGGAAGGGACAACATTGTACAAACAGCACTTTGATTACCTTTAAAACAATCAAGCTTAAAGTGCCACTAACCCCCAAAATTTTTTTCGCTAACATAAATTTCCTCTTTCTCCTGATCACCACTGCAAAAAAATGATCGTTGTAGCTATTTTCATTAATTTTCTATGAATTTTTAAAGTTTGTAAATTTGCCCTTTTCCATGTTCACGACCGAGGAAAAGCGGAGAATGGGACGAGTTGGCTTTTGACGTCACTTTGGGAATAACAAAATTTTCTTTCTGAGAAGAATGTATGCGAACATGTAATAGTGTGTGTCAAAATCCTTGCAGAATGCAAGGAAGATATGTTCTTAGAGGCTGTAGCAATACAGGATGCGTAGAATAGAGTATTCCTCTTCATTCAATACCTCTATCTCGATGAAACTCTACCAGAAACGAGAAAAAAACCAAAGAAGTGGGCTGATCTGTGCAAAGCTTAAGCCGGGGAGCCATTGAGGATTTCTTCGATCTCGGGTTTGCCACTACTGTAAAAACCTAGACATTTTCATGGCCTGTATATTCTTCTCTATCTCTAGTGGAAAGTTTGAAATTGTCAAGGTACTGCATAAGACAGGAATTTGGGATAAGCTGGAAGCCATCTGACCATTTCGAGTGCAAACGATCCTCCGAGTTCCAGACAAAACTGTAGGTGACGAAATTACACAGTAAATTAAACGCATCGCATTTTGAAATAGAGACTTGTCTAAATGAATAATAAACGAAACCTACGTTCTACAACGACATGAAGAAGATTGTTGAGGCTTCGAACTGGTGAACTAGCTATGTATTTGTGGATTTTAATAAAAACACACGTACGCCGGAGGTCGCTTGTAATCTGGCCGTGTTTCTCAATGGCCATTCCGTATACAGAATTGTTTTGCTCTTTGAGCTTCGTCTTTGAGGAACGAAATACATCTAAATTACAAACTTAGAATGTGTCAGGCATTTATAAATATATGAGGAAAGCGAAACAAATGATTAAGATTCGACTCTATAGCTACCAACGGAGTTTGTTACGCTGAAAGAAGAATGCGCTTGTCAGTCAACCGAAACACAAACTAACAAGTCAAGGACTCCCAGGTTATTAGCGTGCATAAAATGGACATTTCATTCAAAATAACACTGGAGTAGAAATGTATTCATTCAACTGAAAGTATACTGAACCTCTTTTCAAGATCTTGTCGAAGGATTTTTCATGATTTCACTAGTGGGGAATATGCAAATTTGCGTAGCTTGTGTTTGATACAGTAATTGAATATGCATATACTACGGTCGGTTGACAATAACGAAGTGAAAAGTTACTTCACCTTTAAATATTGTTTGCTGACATCTCTGCTTATCTCTTATGTTAAAACTATTTTCAATCATTGATCTGGAGAAGTAGGCAAGAGTGGAGTACGACTGCATCGCATTTTAACTTGCATTTCGGGGGAAATTAATATTTGAATGTAAAAGTGTTTTGA
>Ga0126339_10003310_pt1 | contig 11716 bp, 13 predicted proteins | sample OrbTmetagenome_2_FD_92532 | JGI IMG/M metagenome (GOLD analysis project Ga0126339, IMG submission 92532) | Coral microbial communities from Petempiche,Puerto Morelos, Mexico - Orbicella T R C metagenome | ecosystem: Host-associated > Invertebrates > Cnidaria > Coral | place: Petempiche,Puerto...
ACATCAAGGACACAGAGCAGAAGAAACTCTAGTGATGTCCTACTTGAAAGGTTTCCAATACAGTCCCTCCCCTACCCGTGAAACAACCGCGTGACGGCGGTACAACAACGGTAAAACTGCGGGTCAAGTGCGACACCGCTCTCGGGCGTCCGCGGGTACCGGTGAGATTCCAAAAAAACGCGGAACACGCAAGCGCATACACAGTAATAGAACGTACTCTGCCATGTGCACACTTGGACGTTTGTAAGTTAACACGTGTGCTCAAAACTGCAGTAATTTTGTTTGCTTTCACTCGGGGCGTTACGCTTAATTATTAATTGGTTAACAACTTGACCAGTGAAGCCATTTAAACATCTGGAAAAGCAACACACCACTTATTCAACACAATGTTTATTTCACATATTTATCGGAAGATATTACAATAAAACTTTCCTGACTGTGGTAATAAATAGTCATTGGTCCACAGATATTTCCAAAAAACATTACAACGGTATAAAAATTAATATTTACAAAATCTACAAAGTAGTAATTCCTTTTAAAAACGGCTACAAATTGATATGAAAACTCTCATTTCGCAGTAAGAAATTATGTTTCCCTTAGCAAATAATGGTGAAGTTATCTAAGGGTTATATTCCAATTTCGCAGGAAAAAGGTCTTAAGAACGACCGCTATATTAATTCTTTAGCAAAACGTGGTGCTTCGAAAATAGATGATCTCTTCAGAGATACCAATTTGTATTGATTGAGATCAACCACTCCGTTTTGGTAGGGGGTCAGTTTTAAATGTAATTTGAAGCAAATTAATTTTAGAATAACCCATTTTGCTTCTGGTCATCAGAAATACTTTTAGTCTGTTTTCAGATACTTGCTGTATCTCTGTTATAGTTTTCAACTGAATCATAAAATGAGTTGATAACGAGTATGAACTACAAAAGCAAGAATTGGAGCATTGCTTGGTGATGAATTTTGTTCAATTTCCAATTTGAAACCACGGAAATTAGAATAATTCAATGCAAGTTTAGAAAATGCGTTCGGAATAGCTCAGTATAGTAGTAAAGCGTAAGAAGTATGAGACTTCTGAGATATTTAATCGTCAAACACCTGTTCTCCTTTTTTTCAAATGACAAAAACATCGAAATTTCCTCTGCTATTTGTCGTTCTGAAAGTGCATGGCGTAGGTTTTTTTAAAAACCCAGTTATTTCGATTGTGTATGTGAACATTATTGAGCAGATATTTCAGTGCGGACAAAAAGATTGACCTTCGTTACTATTACTTACATAAAGGCTGGTGAATAATGTGATCCGGAAAAACGGTCTTAGGTTCCTTTTTAAATTATGCTCGTTGCGAGCATAATTTGCGAGCAAGTTTACTAAAAAAACATTTCGCACTGCTTGTGCGGGTTTTTTCCCCTCCAATTTGCATTTCCTTGTAATATTAAAATATATCTCATTTGTGGCAGCTTTGGTTTAAAAGTCTCTGTAAATATCCTTGAAAAATTTGGTCTAAAGGACAGCTTCACCACTTGCCTCAGTCATCCAGTGAAGTGGTAAAGAATTAAATACTGGACACCATGTGAAGTTCATATTCATAATAAAAGCCTCAGACTGACGTCATTCTTTCCCTCCCGGCGCTTGCTGCCTCTTTCAGTGGCGTCTTGCCACTTTCACTTCTTTCTAGAAGAGATATAAGAGTCTCCATCCTGCTTTCCAGTCTCTGCATATTAGAAGCCATTTCTTGAAAACGTTCCTCAAAGTCCGCGTTTTCTGAGGGTCTAAATTCAGTCTGACAATGAGAGCAAGTCGACTTGGCCGTATCTATCATGTGCTGTGGAGCTTCTTCTGCAAAGTCCTCATCACAAACATCGTCCCTTTTAACAACCTCCTCAGTAGTTCTAAAATTTTCATTAACATCATCAGGAGATTCAATTTCAATATCAGCTAACTGCGTTACGTTAATAAAACGTCCATTCAGTTCACCGGATGAGTTATCTTCCATGGAAACACTCTTATATTTATTCAGATCTCCGTTTCCGAGTTTTTCTTTGGAGCTATGTGACGGTTTTTGTTCTAATAATTTACTGCTGCGAACACCAAGCATTGGCTTCATTTCATACTCATGGTCCACAATTAACCGGTTTTTCTTGTGTGTACACTGGTGTTTCCGGTTTGCCCCAAGTTTAACGTGGAATCCTGAGCCATTCTTGTCGGGATCATAACCATCTCCGTTCCCATTGCCATGTGTAACACCCTGTGAGGAGGAAACGGGAAAAGCTTTACTTTGAGAAAGTGGTGCTGCAGCAGATGTCAAGAACCAGCGAGTATATGAGTAAGCGCAATGCTGCTAAACATTAAACATTAAATTAACGCTGGAGAGTTCTACTTCAGAAGCATTGCTTGGGACGTCGTGTTAACATTGGTCCTATCATAGTTAATAGAGGAAACTCTATGGTCCAATGTCACAAAAAAGGAATTTGATTCCATTTAAGAATCACTGCCCGTAATTGTGCGAGTTACAATGAAATCGGCCAATACATCTGCAGTAATACATACGTGAAATTTTTAGAAGATAATCTCTTTAGCTGGGGAATGCGATGGTAGAATGTTACAGCAATCGAATAGAAAAGCAGAAACAAGTTACCTCCTCATACAGATCATTCTGATCAGCGGCGTCCATCATGCTTAGCAGCTGCGCGCGCAGATTAGGATATGATGTCATGACATCTTCCAGATCTTTTAGCTTGATCACGTGACAGTCCACACAAGTGGAGGCTCGCAGGCTCACAACCGCCCGCGGTCGAGACGAGATTTGCCTCAAACTGGCACCATAGGCATCTCCTTCTCCTACGAAAAGAGGATAAAAGTTACTTTAAGACCGTTAAAAAATTTGTGGAAAGAGATGTGAACTCCAGTGTTACCAACGGAATTTCCCTGTTAGTTTAAGTGTACGACATTTAGACGAACAAAGGAGAGCAGTTTAACCCTTCATCTTGAACGCATGACGCTAAACATGTACAATAAAACGCTAGAAATACATTGTGAGATAACGTTTGACATTAATTCTCTGGCTTATAAATCTCTACAACAAAAACAACAACAACAATCTTTATAAGCTTTAAATCTTTATTAATCTTTGAATCTCTACAACAATAACAACAACGGCAATCTTTATCAATCTTTATTATGTCATCTCTACGAATTTTAGCGTGCGGTATCGCATATCATCATTACTTGTCATTTGTATTTTTCAAGTCGCCCCGTCAAAATATACAAGACTCGTAATACAGCGATACCCTCTTTAAAATCTAACCAGATATGCTTATTTGTTTGTCATGATCAGGTACAGAATTATGAAATGTATTAGCTGAAGAAAATCATGGTGTGAAAACTCACTTATTTTCCCACGCGGCTCATTGAACATCATGATGTCTATTTTTCCTCGTCTCACGAGATGTACAGAATCAATATCATCACCCTCGTGTAGGATCTGGTGTCCTGGCAGATGATGATGGCGATGCATGGTCTTTGATAACGCTTTCAAGCAGCTGTCGTCAAAATCGTGGAAGAGAAATGAGTCTGAGAGAACGGTCAAGTGCATGTGAAGATGAATTTCATACTGAAGACCATCTGGAAACTTTTTGAGAACCTGCAATGAAATAAACCATTAGTCGAGTCGGTTGCACGTGGCCAATTAATACCTGCGATACATAAGGCCAAGTGAACCCTTAGCAACGACGTTACCATGCCACAAATATGAACAGACGTTGTAACCATGTCCTTCTTACATTATAACAACAAAGTATAAAAATCTAAAGACTCCTTGCGATTTGCTTAACATTAATGTCTGTAGATGCATCCTTTACTATAATTTTTTTAAAGAAGACATTAAACATAAGTAAGCAGTACTTTTACAGCGCAGTACAAAGTGGTTCTACCTTACAACGCCAGTTTGTCACGACAATTTAAATGAAAGCCATTGAACACTGTACTTGTTTCAACGTTTTGCTGTTTACATATTCGTTCTGATTGGCCGCGAAGAAGTTGATCTCGTTCTGTAGTCACTTTGCATCATTAACCATGGACGAAGACAACCCGTATGATCACATAATACAAACCTTGGCCATATCCGTTCCTTTCGTTTGGGACCAAGTGTGGCGAGAGTAATCCCTGAGCCTCCTGGCCAGCGGATTCTTGATCTTAAAATAACGAACGAATTCGTTAATCTGAAGAGATTCCTTGCGGTAACGGAAGTTACTTGAGTACTGCCCGTGAATGATTGCTGTTACGTTTCCAAATATAGCGGCGTGCATCACAGCTGCAAAGCAAACGATTCTCGTTAACTTAAAAGGAACGAAATGTTTCAAAACCTGCCGCCATTATGTTGATGGATATAATAACTTTCACGTGTGCTATAAACCTGAATTATGTCATCGCAGTTCATTGCAAAATGGCTAAGATGAAGATGGTGCACCTTAAAAATAAAAACAGCCCAAATGTTTGAAATCCGTCCTTATTCCTTTATCTCACTAGTTCGAAAGCTTGAGGATAAACTGATCGTTAACTTTGCCTCCTATATATTTTCAGCCCCCTGTCGTGTTGTCATCTTGTAAATTGTTGCGAGCAAATTTGGAGAACGGGAAATGTAAAAGGGCACATTTAAAAAGAACAAACGATGGAAATTACCTCCCATCAGCATACAGCATATGGAGAAAATCCTCTCGCCGTCTGTATTGGCTGAAACATTTCCAAAACCTACAGTCGTACACAGAGTCATGACGTAGTAAAGGGACGTAAGGTACCTCGTCCGGAGGGTGGGCCCGCTGGTTGCCTCACCCTCCATAATGGGCAATTCCATCTGATAACCCAAAATACTAAGCCAGGATAAACCATCGTATTCCACGGCTTCTTTTGCGCCGATTGCATACCAGATACAAGCCAGCCAATGAGCTACCAGCATAAAAAACATGATCATCAAGAACAACAGTGACGTCATGTACTCGTAGTTTCGATCCAGTTTCCGCGCGGCGCGGAAGAGTCGTAATAAGCGAGCAGTCTTGAGAAGACTAAATAACATGGTGTTCTGGAAAAATAAAGAGACAGATGGTATAATAGCAAGAATCTTAAAGATCAGTGTTGAACGTTGGGATCAAAAGAAAGCGAGAGCCAAGGAGGCAGCGCGGCCGAGTGGCTAAGGCACCGGACTTGAAATCCGGAGAGATCGCAGGTTCAAGTCCTGCTCTGACTACTAAGCTGGAGTTGTTTCTTAGTAGACTCTAGTTCAACTCCTCGGTCATGCTTGCAAATAGCCAACTGGTCTGCCTCCCGCCAGCTCGTATTTTTAAGCCTGTTATGTTAAGTTGATATATTTGTTTCTTTCGTTTAAGTGGCATGCCTGTGAACTAGCTAGGTGTAGCTAAGCGCATAGACCACTATAAAAGACAACACTTCAACATTTTGAAGAGCCAAGAAATGAAACTTTGGACAATATCAGACTCTCCAACGAGCTGATAAGCGAAAGTTGGCATCAAAGAAATTTGCGCAAGATCTATTTCGACGTGAAACTCAAAATTCACGCACGGCACTAACCTCTTCCGTTCCAGAGTTGAAGCTGGCTAGCAGATCCCAAGGAATAGCAGCTACAAAATCTACCACAAAGTACGTCTTTAAATAATGGACGGCTATCTTCCAGGGACCGGTGATGAGAACTTCGCCTTCCTTCACGTACGTGGTACGGAAATTCATCAGAATATCAATCATGAAAAGAAAGTCTATGATGAGGTCGGTGTACAGTAGAGGGTAGGCCTCGGGGTAGCGACGTCTTAACGTTTCGAAAAAATCTAGAGAGGCATCTTCTGCTGTGGAGAAAAGATGCGACGCAATCAATGATCACAGTCTAATCGTGAAATATATTATTACGTAATTATCATAAATTTATCCATGATTGGTTCCTAAAGAGGTCCGAATTTTGTAAGATAAATGGCTGACAAATTTATTATTCGCCAATAGATTATTTTTCTTTAAGTTCTTTAACACGAACTCCTCGATGTAGCAAAAACATTGAGCTGATTTTTGCTTTTGAGGTTCTTAAATTTTTGCACCATTTCAGGCAATCTTTTTTTTACCTAATGTGGTAATAATAACCACAGTGAGCTTTTTAGGGGAAATAGTCCCTGTTTTTTTTATTTTTTTATTTTTTTATTTTTTTTGAGCATACTGCAGTTTGCCCTCCTCCTCTCACCCCCGGGGTTCTATGGATTATGAATAGTCTCCGTTGAAGCACAGTCAAATGTAGGACATTGTCGACATTAAGACGAACAAAGGAGAGCAGTTTAACCCTGTTAGCTCTTTCAATCATCTTGAACGCATAACGCTAAACATGTACAACAAAAAGCAAGAAATACATTGTCAGAAAACATTTGACAGTAATTTTCTTATAAATCTCTATAAATTTTAGCGTGCTGTATCGCATGTCATTATTACTTGTCATTTGTAGTTTTTGTGATTCGCCCCCACGGGCGCGGTCTGCCAAAAATTGAATGAATGAATGAGACACTTTATTTAAGTGTCAAAGAGTATTTAGCTTCATAATTCTCTTACAAATGTCTCCAAATTTTAGCGTGCGGTATTGCATATCATTATTACTTGTCATTTGTATTTTTTTGAGTCTCCCCGCGGGCGCAGCCTGCTAAAATGTACAAAACTCGTAATAAAGCGATACTCTCTTTAACTGGCTATTTCACATTCCCCTGGCTGGATATGTTCTTGATTGAATTCCAGCATGGTTGGAGCTAAAATCAAACCGACTTCTGGCGGGACGTCTTCACTTGAAATTTTCATCGTAGTTTTGAAAAAACAGCGCCAGTTTGTCTGATGTTAATACCCGGGCACTTAAGGCAAGCTGCTCCCTCAGAGCAGGTGCACATACATAATGTTAGGCTTTAAATGCAGTGAAGGCGAAATATTTGAATGCTTAGTAAGAAATAAACTCGTGCGAGCTGTAGTGACCTACTCAATTCCTACGAATGCCTTTTGATAAATTTTTGGTTTTAAAGAAGATACACAGGTACAAATTGGAAAAGGCTGTCAGTGACAAAAGGAAAAAAATGCTTATCAGCGACCAAATTCTCAAATCCAAAACTAATCAAAGAGCCACTAAAGGTTTTATCCTCATCAGGCATAAGAAGTACTAAATTTAAATCTGTTGACAACTTTGGAAACCAGTGTATTTTGAATTTCGGAGTTATAGCGGTGCGTGACATAAAGCTAAGATCGCGTTTGTCGAAAAATATACACTTATCTCGTGATTTTTAACCATTTTAGGAGTTAAAGTATTAGGAAAAGTGCTTGTGTAAATGTTTTTTGGTTCGGTTCAGATAATCAGTCGACTAGATAGCCAAAGTAAGTTACAGATGTTTACACTATTTCCCGGCCGCCATATTGGAGGACTGAGGAGGTCCACCAACATGGCGGAGGCTCTATGATTTTGCGCGGAACATTTCGACGAAAATCTCAACTCTGGGACAACGCACACACCTTAAACTTGGAGAACTGTCTTCTTTATTTATCGTCTATGATATCACAATTTCTTGACTTTATCCACTGAATGGTTTTCGCTTTTAGTTTTTTATTGCCTGACAACGACCACACTCTGTTCAAAGAGTGTTTTACAAAGGGTAGCTCAAACAATGTGAACAATAGAACAAGGCTGGTACCGAGTTTTTTTAAATACAGTACATGAAAGGAATTATGGAAGACTCACTGAAGCCTCCAAAGCGGGTTAGTTTTAACAACAATGTCAACACATTGATTAAAGTGGAAAGGTAGATGCGTTACTGGGAACAAACATTCTGCCACCTGAACCTTTTGCAATGACAACCCAGTTACAATTCAAACACTGTCTACCTGAATTTAAATGATGGGAAATAGCTCTTTGTCCTAATATAGTCATAACCGAAGAGGTCAACTTTGTGTGGAACAAAACCGCCAATCAACAAGGCGACTCTTGCAGTGCATCAAACAGCGAGACATGAAAATAAGTGATCTGATCAGTTGCACAGCCCTTATCAAACCTTTAGTTTAGCTGGTGTTTGGGTATATCAAGGGATTAAGGGTGTTATTTTAAAGGTGCTTAGTGAAAATGACTTGTTTAAATATTTGTGATGATAACACTTGTGAAATGCTTGTGGAATGACATGGTGTGAAGTGCATTCGACAAAACGACCTTTAAAACCTTTTCTTAATTGGGAACTGCCTTTTACTCAGTTGAAAAACCGCGTATTTCGTAATTATACATGTTTATGAACGCAAACAAAATTGCTTATCAAACAATAATCGTAGGAAATCTGCCTCACTTAAGAATATGTTCTGACGACTATATTTTTCGATGTCGATCTGTTAATTCACTTTGCTGTTACATCAGTGAAAAGGTTGTGTCACCTGAAAACTATTTAAAATGTGATGACAACTGACTAAGAAAACAATGTACACAAGATTCCACTGCTCTCTGACAAACAACAACTTCACAAACTTAAGACTTTTTTTGGAAATTTTCAACAGATGTTCATGAGAAATTCAATAGTCCCGGATGATGGAATGACCTAAAATGGTCAATTTCATGACGAAAAATACGAAATTTGAAATGACCTAGCAAACGTTAAAGGCTCAAAATTTATCTAGCTACTTATGAAACTGATAAAGCCATGTAAAGGGTTGTTATGAAAAGACGCGCTGAAAAATTCAAGAACGAGAAAAAGCATTCTTAGCGGAACATGTATCAATACTTACCTGCGTGTTTTCCTTCGTCATCACGTGCCAGCACAAACGCAGATACGAATGGCACTTCAATGGCTGTATAAAGGACCAGTATCAGAATCACCCAATCCCAAGTGATTTTAAAAAGACCATAGTGCAGGATAATTCTATTCCTCATTTGATCGGGAATTTGATTTTTGTAGCGCTTGTACTTCGAGCGCCATCTCTTAAACGCCGCCATGATCTGAAAGAACACAAATTCGAGAGCTGTATATTAGAAGTAAATAAAGTTTATGTGTGTGTATATAAAGAAACAAACTAAGTATTGTTAGGCTCAAGCTGATTTCACGGCATATTTGAGAAGCTGTTAAAATCAGAAAATGTTTCAGAAAGATAACCTGCGAGATTACTGAAAAACGATAGTGAAAATTCGGCGTATGACTGCTCGCATTCACCCAATTCAAGCGCCCAGGTTTATCCACATGGAATTAAATATTAGCCTGAATTCTTCCTGATGGTATAATAATATTGAAAAACATTCGGCGCATGACGCAACCCCTTTCAACGAAAATATATTAAGAAGCTTGCTAACTGAATTGAAGCTGCTTATCGCTTACCATCTCGAAACCAACTAGGTTCTGACCAACAGGAACACTTCTTTCATGCGATCTTAACAACATGTATGCGACAAAGTGTTCCCTTCTGTATAGAACCCGTCATCCACCGTGCGATAGATACGTATCCGGCTACACGACCTAAGCTGAAATTGCGAGTGCGGTTGTCGCCGTTTTCGATAACATGTCAAGATTGAACGGATTATGTTAGAGCAGTTGGGGACGTGACGTATGATTAACGTTAGGAAAACGAAGCGAATGTTTTCAAACAGTGATTAGTTTTGCATCCTAAATACGGACCCTTATGCAGCTCCTCTATAACAACACGTCACCATCTGTTGTGGGTGCCTGAATAATTAATAACTCTCATTCTAATTCGATTGTAAAATTTCGCTTTGCATTGAAAAAACAGAACAGAAAAATCACGCACTGTGCGAAAGAGTGAGTCATAATGAAATTCCGAGCATTTTTGCTAAATGAAATGTTCCATGATCTCGCTAGGTAAAGCCCCTTCCATAGCAAACAAAAATAAGACAACGTTTGTCTGTCAGTGACAACAAAGCCAGACAATTTGAACTTTCCTTGAAATGACAATTGTTAAATTTAAACAATAGGATGGTTGAGAGTGGTTATTTTGACTGACATAACGTTAAAACACGCTGCTATTTGAGGTTTATATATTCGGACAGTTTTAAAGAAAGTCCTATTTTTAATCAGCAGTCAGCCAAATAGTGTTCGACAGTAAAACCATGAGGTTTGTCAAACAGTCACACTACAAATATCATTTGGTCAACTATTGCATTAATGAAGTGTTGGGTTAAGAATTTTTTTGTTGAAAAAAAAATCCAATTTTGTTTCTGGATGTGTGTCGTTTTATTGCACTCACAATTATCCGACGCCTGGAATATAAAAAAAATATATGCCCTAGAAGGTCGGAATCATTTGACAACATTTAAATGTGCAAAAAGAATAGTACAAGCAGCAGGTGTTATTCAAAACAAGCCAAGAAAAATATTCGCGCATTCATGTTTACGTACCATTTCATATTGGCGCGCTTCACACTGGGATTGCGCGAAACATATGGCTAGGTGAACATCAATTCTATTTTCTAGTGGTACAATGTACAGATATCAATCATAAGCGATATAACACCGCATTTCATGCCTAAAGTGAATGCCACAAGGTTTTCATGGCTTCCATTTAAGATTTGAAGTAACTTGAACAGAAACTGAATTAGGCATAACTGAAACTGTGCGAGAGAGTTAGGGAGTGTATGTGTCGAATGTTAACTTAATGGCGGGATTCGTGTATCGTGTAATTAACGGCGCCCGATACGTGAATGGGCCTGATGCGTAAAATTTTAGCCGTGAAGTTTTGGCTCTGTACTGTTATTCGCTATTTTGACAGACGTGTTCATAAAAAATACCCTTAATCTGTAGTTGTTTTGGGGAAAAACTGGCACATCAAATAGAATCAAACTGTTGGGACGGTAATCGACTGAGAAATCTCTCGGTCGAAACCGCTCGAGTTGACAAGAATCCATGAAGTGTTATAAGATCTCACTGAAAATGAGGACACTTACCAAACTTGAAGGGAAGTCGAAGCTTAAAACAGAGGTCGACATGACATGCAGTGACTGACTTAAGTGCTTGTCTTTAATTGGTGCTGTACGTATTGTCGATGTTGTGATATTCCACCTTAATATTGTGTGCAGTTAAGATAAGACGCAATTAAAGACTCACAGTTTGGTAATTTGCTGAGCAAACTTATCTAAGATGCCGCATTTAAAGCAGCTGCATCTCCATATATGGAGCGCCGTATAAGCGCTAAACCAAAGTTTGCGGGTGTAACTTTAAGATTTTTTGATACTGTGTCGAACACTAATTACACATTTGCCGACAGTTACTGCGGTGCCGGTGATTTAAGGCTAATTAGTAAAAAATAAATGGCAAATAAATCTAGAAATGTTTTCCAACTTGTCTGTTGGCACAGGAAGATAAATGAAAAACAAAACTAAAGACTTACACATCCGGACATGTAATCAGAAATACACATCAAGTTTCTAGAATCTTTTTCAAAGAATGATATCCAATATTTTGTTCGTGCAGGTTCTATGCTTCCTCACACCGACTACTTTTTTTTTCCTAAAACAATTTCACCGAGCCATATGTACAGGAGTGAGGTCCCGAAAATCATTTGTAAAGCTACAACCATATATTTATCTTTTTTGTATCTCTCGCTCTGATTGGCAGACATTGGTTCTTTCCCTTTTGTCGCTTGTAATGTGCTTTTCATCGAAGTGTTAATTCCAAGATAATTTATTGGAGGCCTCCTCTTAAAATATTAATTTATTAT